>Ga0098047_10001001_pt1 | contig 11537 bp, 4 predicted proteins | sample 12_taG_FD_92585 | JGI IMG/M metagenome (GOLD analysis project Ga0098047, IMG submission 92585) | Marine viral communities from the Subarctic Pacific Ocean - 12_ETSP_OMZ_AT15267 metaG | ecosystem: Environmental > Aquatic > Marine > Oceanic | place: Subarctic Pacific Ocean | collected 2015-01-16 | reverse complement strand
TGACAACATGCCGCCTTTATCTGTTCTACATCCTGCGGGGCACTCTTACAACACTCCCAACACGAATCATCTTGTAATTTTATTGTACCGCAACTGTTCGGGTCTAGACATTCATAACCCGGACAATGACAAGTACTGTCATCACACAAACAATAAGTTGAACTAAATGGTCCTTGGTTATATGAACAATCATCTGGAGTACCCATCCGTTGTTGCCAACCTTCGCACCCTGCACATGGTGGGGGCGTATTATCGCTACACAGATCGTTCTCTCCTAATACACCAGTTACTACATATCCCGGGCTTTCATTGCAACAATCGGTAGAGCCGCATTGGAGATGTGAACAATGCACTAGACAATTGTATGGTGCGTATGTTTGGTCAATAACGGTACTGACATTAGGGTCTAATTGTAATCCTGCACATCTCGAACCTGCACCCCAGAATATTCCACCTTGTTCTGCAGGAGGCTGTCCCATATTTGACCATAATGTTATACACACATCAGCAGTAGTGTGGTAGCACTTTTCGTCTACACAACACGCACCAAGTTCTTGCATACAACAATTTACACCATCATCACATTGAATAAGTTCATCGCCATCTCCCCCTTGCCATGTACTATTCAGAGATAAAGAACATTCATATTCCGTAACATTAAGACATTCACCGTTAATACAACACGCACCATTCAATCCACATGGTGACGGACACCCATTAGATTCTGCACCATAAGCACTACCATATGCTGATAAATCGCCACAATCAATTAAGTCAGCATCTTGGTTGATTGGAATAAAGAACCCACCAAAAAGACCACATTTATGGTCGGTGGTTTCTATACATTTACCATTTACGCAACACATACCTTCATAATGACAATTAATACCTTCCGACCTACCCAAACAGGCTTCAAAAGAAAACCAACCCCCAACACCATCACAATATTCTTTGCTAACATAATCAACACAACCCCTATGGTCTTGTCCAGGGTCGCCAGGTCCAACAGTACCTCCACGACAATAACAACAAGAACCAATATTATCAGGTTCAGGAGCAAAGGAAGAATTAAAAATAATCCCCGTGGCGCCACCAAATTGATAAAAACCAATGTCACCCCAAGTTCCTCGCACACCACCACTATCTCCTGTGATGATGCCACTCACCATGGCAGTAACGCCTGCAACACCTGTATTTTCTCTATCGGTAATACTACTAAAAGAAGTTGAATAACCGTCAACAGTTTCATAATCTATTTGTCCAGTGTGTCCAGCAGTTACACCCCATTCTGTCCAGTTGTTGCTCGTTTCTCCACCACTACCAGTAATAAAAAATCTTTCTTTGTGTGTTAAAATTCTTGCAGTTAATTGGTCACCACTCCAGAATGTATTCACTGCGGCATTTGCAGACAACCCCTCAAGAGAGTCATTTATAAAAATTAATTCTCCAGTATTTCCTAGATTACCAGTATCATGAGTAATGCCACGAATAAGAATTGTATCGGAGTCTTTAGGTGTTCCATCAGCGTGTTCAAGTTGCACAAAACTAATGTCATTTCCACTAACAGTTAAATCGCGAAATGTTGCATTATTTCCTTCTATAGATTTAAATATTTCTGCATAATTTGATCCAGATAAAATATTCGTAATGGTATAATTTGTGGCGTTTATATTTCCAGTAGAACCCTGAACACCTGTAACACCCAGAGTTGCTCCTAGTGAAGAAAGAACTCCCCCTGTAGGACCAACATATCCCACAAGACCAAATACAAGTCCTTTTAAGTTTCCAAATGTTTCACCATAGACACTACCAGTAATACCATATCCAGTAAATCCTATTGGTCCTCGTTGTCCAGTAGTTCCAGTAAGACCTCTTGCACCAGTAGGACCTATAGAACCAGATGGACCAGTTATGTAACCGACTCCTGATATATTTCTTAGACTACTGCTTCCTTGTATTACCATTAGTACCTCTGATTTGTTCCTATATCTTCATCACGAAGAACATTTGGAAGTTTCCATAATTTATAATTACTGTCTGTCGAACTTGCAGACTTACCATCACCCCTCACTAAACGAATAGGTCGTACCTTATATGTATTTGCGTATCTGTTCTTTTTGCCTACTAGGAAATTATTAGAGTTTCCGTTTTGGTCAATTTTTATTGCCCATGCAAGAGTTCCAGGGTCAGCGGTTACACCCAGTGGACCAGTCGCGTCAACTGGATTAATAATACCTTCTCCAATTCCTGCTGTCCTTCCTTTTGTTTCATCATATGCACCAGTAGATGTCCAGTGCCAACCACTCAATGGTGTGCCACCTTCTGTAATAAGTCTAGAATTTAAATTAAAATCATTATTAGAGTTTCTAGTACAATTATTTGCAAGGAATGAAAATTCATCATGACTCGGCAAATACCACCCAGAAACATTGGAGGGATTGGACCCAGTTACACCTGTAACAGATATTAAATCATCATCATACAATCGTGTTGCTCGGAAAGAAGAAATATATCCTGCCGTCAATCCAGGGCCAAAATTATAACCAGAATAAGACCCATCATCAGCACTATAACCTTTATATAGTGCATTATCTGCACTAATAATTCTAATTGTATTGTACATTCCCCAATTTCTGTGCCACATACCATGTGCAGTTTGGATTGGTTTTGTTTTCAGTTTACTTATAGCACCATCCCCATATTTTCTGGAGGTCTTGCATGAACTATAAGTATTTGGTCCAATCATATTCAAGGATGATTCTCCAATCTCTTGATTGTACCAATACCCCTCAGATGTTGGAAAAACTTTATATTTGTAATCTCTACTTATATCACTGTATGTTCCCTGTATTTGGTTATATAATGGTCCCCAAGAACTACCACGATTTCCCCAATAGAATTCATTTGTTACACCCAGAGTATTTGGGTCTGCAAGTACCCTATCTCCTGTTATCCCTATTGGGTCCATCGATACAATTATATAATATGAATCTGTTCCATCAGTATGGTCGCGACATCCAAATTCAGAATCAAATCCATATCCATGCCAATCATATTTTGATTGGTAAGTGCCGACTTTTGAACCCGCAGAATCCGAAGTAGAACCAGTTCCACCACTCATCAATGCTTGCCATGAAGTAAACTTACTACCACCAAATCCTTTAGAACCACTACACACAGAACCGTCTGGATGATAAAGACCAACAACCATTCCACCTGCATATAAATCACCAGGTTTTAAATTCAATCCAGCGACTTCTGGAACACATCCATGCCTAGAAGTTGTTCTACAATCAATGTCCCCACAAAAAGTATTATTGCCTGCATACAAATAACTATTTTCAATACACCCAGAACCCGATGCACCATTGATACAGACTCCTGTACCTGTACAACATGCACCTGTACCTCCAGAACAAATCTCAAGACCATCATCATTCAGACAAGGCGTACCCACACCCGCAAAGAAAGATTTTTGTATTTCACATTCAGATTTAGAAAGTTGTTCACAGTTACCCAATCCATCGCAACATGCACCAATCTCTTTGTCAATTCCACCACATTCCATCACTGCACAAGAGTTTGCTGTTCCACCAAAAACAGCATGATAATTTAACACATTATTTAAATCAACGCATTCATTAGCAGACATCCAGTCATAACAGTTGATACCGACCCCTCCATGTTGACTAACACAACAGGGTCCAAGTTCATAACAAGAACTACCAGTTCCACCAGCACCACATACTGTACCAGCACCATTATAAAAACCAGTACAACTACGTTCTGTAGCATGAACACATATTCCTCTACCAACACAACATGCTCCTGTAGCACCAAAAGTCAATCCTCTGGGGTCACCATAATCTCCACCATCTACAAAACTCGGCACCCACTCACCATCTACACCACCGTAACAACAATACGGACTTTCAACCCGCGTGCCTTCACCAGTACCACCTTGAGAGTGCCATTGCACCATGTTTCCATGCCATGCGGCACCATCCTTGCATCTAGTCCATCCATTCATGTCTTTTGGTGTACAAGGCAACCAAAAGAAATTAAATATATCAGTTCCACCACTCCAACATGGTGGTTTGTTTAGTGGCCATATCAAATTCTCGTCAAGTGTTGGTGTAGACATCCACGGTGAATATTCACCGCTGTTAGTCGCACCATGAACAATAAGAGTAAATGCTTTACCCAAACCATCTGCATCAGTTGCATCCCACCCCCTTGGTCCATTTCCAGTATATCCAAACTTAGCATCTTTAAAATGAAGCATTAACTCACCAGTAAAACCAGTGCCATGGTCACCACTCACACCATCTAATTGCCTCATATCAAGGATAAATGTTTTTGCTATATTGGGGTCAATGGGTGCGGCCGCGGGTGGAGAATAAAAAGGAAATCCACTGCCGGAATAGTACGCAATATCATCGCCAGGCGCCGAGATATTACTTTTTGCAACTCTAAGATATTTCAATTTTTCTTTATAATTTTTGACTCGTATATCAAGTGCGTTGGCGCCACTTGGCAACCCAGAACTTGTAGAACGAGTATAATATGCACCACTAATACCTGCAAGATTTGAACCAGAAAGACCAACCAATTCCCCTGCAACACTAGCAGTATCTGTACCAACTATTTCCAGATAACCAAAATTTCCAGGATCATGATGAATGTTGATAGTATTTAATTCTTCATTTTGAACTAATGTTAATGCATCACCAGCAACTTCAATAGATTTTAATAAAAATGAACTTGGTTCATTATTAGAATTTCTTACGCCCGCAAATGTTACACCTCCAAGGGCACTATTTCTAACACTTTGACCATCTATTAAAGGATATGCACCACCAGTGACTCCTCTTATTCTAGTTGTAGTTGTGTAAGAACTTGTCCAACGAGTTTCATTTTCATCTACTAATTCAAATATTGTATGGAGTCTATCTCGTTCACCGCTTTGTAGACCGGCAGAAGAAACAAGATACATGTTGGAAATGTTACCACCACTAAATCCCGTTGCACCAGTAAATCCATATCCTACTGGACCAGTTGCACCTGTCGCGCCCGTTGCACCAGTCCCACCAGTGACATGGTCTGCTCCGATTGTTATAAAGTGACTGCTTCCATGTACTATTGCTACCATAAATGTTTATCACCCTACTTGTTTATTTGTGCAGTGTTTTTACTTGTTGTATTGCCTGTACCTTCAAGTTTTGTTGCATATACTTCCGATGCACTTTGAAGATTCTTCAATGCATCCAATACAGTTATTGTTGCAGTACTATCATCCAATGTAAGTTTTTCAATTGTCGCTTCCTTTATCGTAAGATTTTCAGGCATAGATATTACAAAATTTTGTATGGATGTGTCATCACCAGGCGTTTGGTCTTGTGCTATATACATCCACAACTCTCTTGGTACTGTTCTTGCTTTATTATTATCAACCTTTAATCTTAGTGGTGATGGATTTGTTACTCTTGGTAATGTAAAACTTTCATTCTTAACACTAACTATTTTATATCTATTCCCACTGCCAAGCACTTCAAGATAATTCCCCGCAATAAGATATTTGTCTAATTTATCAGAGTTTGGAGTATCCCACCTGACTTTAAGGGTCTTGTTGGGGACGCTGGAATCAAGAATTCTTGAACCACTAATTTCTTTTCTTCCATCGATACGAACAAAGCAAGTTTTACCGTTTAAAGTTGTAGATGGCGTTGTTGATACCGTTATTTCTGTCGTTATGCTACAAAAACTTTTTAAAATTTTAAATGCGTATCCATATGTTTCAAGTCCTTTGCTTCCGTTTAGATTTAATTCCTGACCATCTAATTTTTTCCACCCAGGTCTGTTATCCTCAATACTACTCGGCCCGAATTTTGGTACTTCTATAGTTGTGCCCACTGGGAATTCATCAGTTCTTTCTCCAACAACTTGACCTCCCGCTTGATAACCAATATAGTTTACAACTTGTCCAGTCCAATTACCATCAGGTGCAACTTGATATACGGGCTTTACAATTTGTGTTGGTTCAGCGGGAGCAAGATTTTGTAATTGCCCAGCATTCGTAGCACTCAAGAAATATACATCATTACCACCTGCGGCACCAGATAATCCTTGAACATCATCAATATGAGTTGCATTAAGTAGTTTTGTTGTTGGATATTCTATCTGTCCTAGCATTACTACAGTAGCAATTCCAGAACTTGGGTCACTAGGGTTTACTTCACTCACACTTTCAACAATACCCACTACTTCAGAATTTTCAGGTTTATCCGCCTTTGCTTTTATATACTTGCCACCACTAGGATTATTTGTTGCATGATATGCTATAGCATTATATCGTATCGCATCTCCTGCGGTAATTCCATCATCACCTACTGTGCCAGAAATCCTACCACCAGAAAATCCAGATAGTGGATGAGTCATAAGCAACCTAGCACCACTACTAGTAATACTATTAATGTTGATATTTCCTAAAAGATTAGAACTATTTGTATTACAACTTGCCATTTAATATCTCCATTATAGTGCTGTACCTTCTTCGTCTAATTCCGCATCTGCGACATAGTGTGTAGAAATTTGATCCCAAAGAACCGTACCGTTAGGAACAACAATATACATTCCATCTCTAGTTTTATGTTCTGCTATAATTGTAATATCTCCAGCAGGAGCAACTCTAGTTCCAAACGGTGAAATTGTTCCAGATGTATATCGTATATCTTTCTCCGCGGTTCTATTATATGCATCTCCAGTCGAGCCTGTCTTGGGAGAGAAGAAATTAACAACAGTCGGAATCCCTCTCATTCTAACAGGATATTTAAAATATAAATCTTTCATTGGTGTAGTTGTAAAATCAATTACAGTTATAGTTGGATTATTATTATCCAACATTGTTACACTATGAGTATTTTCATCTATATTATAACTTCTTTGATAGAATCTACTACATTTTCTTAATTCTTCATCTTCATCCGATGCAACATTTGTTGTTGCAACCAATCCCTTTTCGAGTTTAACTTTTGCAAGGTCGAGTGTCGTGTCCATTGTTGTAACATCAAATCCTATAGCAACGAAGTGTTTTTCAGTGGCATTGGGTGGAGCCGGAGATGGCATTTGGAATGCAATTTCTTGTTTACCCCATTGAGTTCCTACTGATGATTGTGCAACCGTGTTTGTCCACCTTCTATTAGAATACCCTCCGCCCAAATGAGTCACAACAATGCCCATCGTTGCACCAGTAATACCACATTTTGCATTAAATGAAAGGGTTACATCTTGCCCTGAAAGAGTCCTTACATCTTCAATACGATTTTCTATATAAACAAAATCCCCTGCACCCCTATTTCCACCAGACCCAGTAAATGAATGATATGACGATAAATAATATTTAGGATTACCATACACATATTGATGTTGGTGCCACATTGGAAATTCTTTTCTTTCTAAAGAATAATTATTTATTACTGCACCACCACCAGAAGCACCATTTACCCTTACCCAACGGTCTGCAAAATAGGTAGTGTCAGTTCCACTATAAGCAGAATCATTACCAATCCCTCTTTGCCAGATATCAAATCCACCATTAATTAAAACATTATCGTTGATTGCACTACCATATGTTGTGCCACCCAAAGAACTAGAAGAATATGCCCAGTTTCCGTTTAATGACCTGCCTGTTCCATTAGAAGTTGCATTGGCAGCGGCAGCACCACCACCAGCATTTTGATTTATAATCACACCACGCCTAGTCCCAGCGTCATCAGTAGTGCTTGGCCATGCCACCGCAAACGGTTTTGCAGGTATACTAGTCGAACTAGATGTTAATTGCCCATGGGCATTCACATACAAAAGTCCATGAGAACCATCAGGAATAAGCATATTGTTTACATGACCGCACGATACAATTTCAATATAGTTAGTAGAATCTAACTCAAAGTCATTGATGACTAATCCAACCGCACTATCTACAGGCCGGTTTTCATCATCACTAGAAACTTTAATCCAATTACCACCATAATATCCTGCAACAACACCCGTAACAAGGTCAGCATTTGTAGTGGGAATTATAAATCTATTGTCATTGATACCACCTGTACCACCTGTACCACTTCCTTTGAGTAATTGTCCACGATAATTAACAACAAGACCCTCATCTGCGGTTAATCCCAAAATAACTGGTTTGGACACCTGTCCTGCGATGCCTGGTTCGATATGAGTGAGCCCACCACTTACCCCCGGACTCAAGAAGTAAATAACACCAGCACTAAGTCCGCCGTTTACTCTTGTTTCAACACCACCTGGGTCAAGTGCATGACTAAAGTCACCTTTAATTTTACCACTAAGAGTTGCTTCAATGTAAGTATTTGAATTAGTATATTCCGTAGCAGGAGGTGCGAATGTAATACCAGAAACAACACCAAGAACTTCGGCACTATTCGCACTATCTGCCTTGGCCATGTAATATGTTACATCTCCAGTACATCCTTCTATACCCTGATGATTCGCCCGTGCAACACGAATTGGTTGCCCAAAAGTGAATCCTTTTGTTCCTGTATATCCTTGTTCTGGATATAATCTTACTGCAAGAGTCGGATTTTCCAAACTGGTTAAATCATAATTTAATTGTCCTTTAATTGACACATCACCCTGAAAGGTAACTCCCCTAGAAATTGTTTCAGAAATATCACATCTAAATGTTCCTGATGGAAGGTCAGGACCAGAAGTCGCTCCACCCACTGGGTCATTAGATGCAGTAGTACCCATAGTAAACACTATCCCATCACCAGACACACCCCTATAAGTTTCAAGTAAATTGAGTTTATTTATAGCGGAGGTATTATAATGACTAACCCAATCTGCAAAAGTTGTGTTGCCGGTTATGTAAGGTATTTGGTATTTATTATCATCTACTAAGGCCATATTTGTTATCTCTTTATCTTATTTATATCTTTATTTCTTAGGTCCAAGAATCCAGAACGATATTATTCATATATCTTACAGTTTTTTTGAAGGGATTAACCTTACAAACTAGAGAAAGTTTATTATAGATTCCTTGAGCGTTAGATGACCATTGGTTTTCGACCGGCCACTCATTTGCGTACACAGTACCAGCACTAGCAATATTTACTGCATACCTACTCGCTCCACATGCAACTGGGTTTGAAAATCCTGCGGCATTATCTCCCAAAGTATCGTCACAATTATTAAAATCGGTACAATGACAGTCATAATAGGAAGTACTTATATTAAGTCCAACAGGAATCCAAAAATCATGATCAAGATGGTTTGAAATGTTGAGATCCACTACAAATTGTTCATCAGTAGCATTACCATCAAATGCAGTATCTAACCACACCCAATGTTTTAATCCACTTATATCTCTGTTACTACCATCATCTGGATTTTCCAAAGGTAAATCTACCAAATACCAACCAGAATTAAATTGCACCGATACTACATTTTGAGAAACGGATACCTCTACTAATTTATGGGGCAACGACTGGAGGGATGGGGTGTATGGACAATGAAAAGGCCATAGTGGAGTTGAACCTCTCCAACCAGGTCCAGAAATTGCATATTGTGTGTTGTGATCTGGTGTTGTATCAAAACCATCTCCACCTATACCCAACCCTGTGTTTCTTGAAATACTAGAACTACCACCACCATCGCCTGGAGCATTGTTGTTGTGACCATACCACATTGGACCAGCACCAGATGTAATCCAGTTATTCATCATATTTAAACTCAAAGTCATTTGCACTTGAAAATGTTCTTGCATTTCATTTAATTCAGAACCCTGTAATGGAAATCCTGGTCTGAATGCAACAAATTGATAATTTTTAGGTTTTGTTCCACCACTACCTTCAAAATCAATCTCCGACTCTACACGACTATTAAAAGGTTCGGCCGATAAAGGTAATGATGGTTGACCTCCAGTTTTTAATGGTTCTATATTTCTTGCCATTTATAAATTCCTAATATTCTTTGTTTGATTGTCCTATTACTACTTCAACATCAAAACTTGCAGAAGAAAGTACTTGACCGGTTGTTACTTTTGAAACACTTGTTGGTACTGTTATAGATTCATTATTTGTAAGGATAACTTTTGTATTTTGAGGTGAAAGAATTTCATTAGTAGTTTTACTAGTGGGTGCTTCGCTCGAAGTAGTAGTCCATATAGCACCATCTTCGTCTGTTAGAGATAAGGCATCGTTTAGTACATCATTACCCACATAAAATTCTACCTTTCTTATCGATAAATCCCCCGCAACTGTTTTAATGTTTGCTATCTTGACAGCATCCTTTGCAGATGCACCAGAGGCAGAAGAACTTGATGCATTCTGTTCACTTGTCGCTGTCCAGTTAGATTGCTTAGTTTGTTTTTGCTTCGCGGCCTCATCACTGTCAGTACTTGTTGTAGACATTCTATTTCTATATGTGAGCCTTGCAGTTTGTTTTGTAGAAGTTGAACTTGGAAAAAATGGTCTTCCACCCACTTCATAAAGAGATCCGAACCCATAACCATCAAATGAGGAAATATCCGTATCTGCAAACACATCTTCAAACCTGATTTGCTTCTTTATCATTGGTAACAGTTGTCCAGTAATTAATTCTATATCTTTATGAGCATTACCAATACGAGTGACACGGAAATATTCTTCTTTAGCATTTGGCCATATGTTTTTAATATACCCAATTGGCACCGATGGAATACTCATATATTGTCCAACTTGTTTTACATTAATACCTTCGACTATTTCACTTCCTTTATTTCCTGAAGTTCTAATTTCAATAATAGTTGGTATTGAAGATTCATTTAATAAGATTCCAGGAAGTTGAAATTCTTTGGCCCGCCCCCAAAAAGATTCAGATACTGTTTTATCACCACGATTAAGATTTTCAAACGAACCTTTTAACGAACAAAAAGCAGAACCCGTCAATTCTTCAGTCCACTTTTTAGCAATTAAAGCATTTTGCATTGCAATACCATTTCTTGGAAGATGAATATCTGATAATATTCTGTCATAGTTTGTTAAACTTTCTATTTTACACGCACAAGGACCACAAGTTGTTGGAAAATTATCTTCATCACACGATAGACATCTTACACCATCACCACCAGTTGGTCCTGTTCCAGTGTAAGCAGTAAACACATGATGCATATCTAATGCTTTTGCTAATTCAAGGCAGTGATAACACTTTGCACATGTGCATTTATAAAAATCACCCGCATCAAAAGTTCGATCAGCAACAGCATCATAATAATTGTCTTTGTAGTATAAACAGCAAGTTCCAGTCCACTTTGATTTCCCACCACACTTTCTTGCCGCTTGATTTACTTGATTTTCATATTTAAGTTCATACTGTGAATCATATGCATCTTCAACAGTAGTTACATGCATATAATTCTTTGAAAGGTCACATGTTCCTTGATGAACTTGTGCAACCGAACCAACCACCCAACCACCTGGTAATGTTTGCCATCCTTTTATTGCAGGATTGGGAAGTCCACCCTGAAAGTTGAT
>Ga0098047_10000999_pt1 | contig 11541 bp, 4 predicted proteins | sample 12_taG_FD_92585 | JGI IMG/M metagenome (GOLD analysis project Ga0098047, IMG submission 92585) | Marine viral communities from the Subarctic Pacific Ocean - 12_ETSP_OMZ_AT15267 metaG | ecosystem: Environmental > Aquatic > Marine > Oceanic | place: Subarctic Pacific Ocean | collected 2015-01-16 | reverse complement strand
TGGTGGTTTGCTGGCGGGCGTGCTACCTGTTGGGTATGACCAGTGACTAGAGGCAGTCAAATAATCTCCGCCATAGTCAGTCCAAGCAGCATCGTGTGAGGCGCTCATCCAATTGGACCCCGTAAAACCACGTGTTTCATCTTGGAAGTTTATCATGTCCATACCTGAACCTTCCTGCCATGATCTTGACACTGCGTGTATAGATAATGTATAGTTTTCGGGAACAGTTTGAGTGTGGTAAGCGTTAAACATCCTTAAATAAAAATTTACGCTGCCGGATGCTGGAATTTTACCTTCGGACCGGTCTGAGGAAACTGTGGCAATCGGAAATTTAATTAGGGCACGTGAAAGCTCTTGAGATCCGAAGTTGGCCGAACTACTTTGTGGGTTTCGGCCCCATACAGAAAAAATCTGCATAATGTCAGCTTGCCCCATGTTTGAGCCGGTGGCGCGCAAGTCAAGCCAGGGGGTACCCTGGAAAGCGTTTGTAATAGTGTTGTCTGCACTACCGGTATATCTTTTTAAGCCCATTACCTAACCTTCCCTATAATGTCTACCTCTGGATACTTTAATTCTAGGATCGCGTTTTTTGGTACAACGATGTAAGAACCATCAGGAGATAAGTTATCGCTAATATCAATTGCTGCTGATGAATAGTTTCCTGAATTTTTACCAACAACTTTAACTTTAGTAACATCTAAAACGCTCGGAACCCCTTTCAATACTTCATAAATCTGGCTGATGTATAGCGGTTCCCCAATAAAAAATGGTTGTGTAAAATGTTCCTTTAGTGCTTCGATACAGTCGTCCAATGCCGTATATTTTTCTGCTGATGTTTTTGGTTTCATAATAAATTCGATACCAAAGTTAAGGATATAAGGATCTAATATATCAACGGTATCGTTAATCATTCTATAATTGTTTATCCAAGTTTTTAAATTATTTTTAATAGTTGAGTTTGCTTTGATCATCTTTCCATTAGTATCTTCTGAGACAACGTACATGTTCAAGTTTCTTTTTTGAGAATCCGCATCTCGTTGCACCGAGACACGTTTGATGGCACCAAACTTAGAATGCATTCTATATGCTATGTTTTCATAATCAGCTTGCGTTACCGCTCTGTTCTGTGTTGGAAAGGTGTCATAAATTCTTTGTTTTATTTCATTAGTAGAGGGATATGTAACTGCTCCCACAATTTGTTCTTCGTTGGTGACTTCCAAGGACGATATTATCGCGTTAACGTTTGTACTACTTAAATCTTGTCGATTCGCAAATTCAAAGTTAGTGGCATTTACGGCGTTCAGAGAGCCGACGGCTGTGTTTGAAGTCGCAGGATTTGTTGTTCTAAAAACAATTGTTAAAGTGGTGTTCGTTGGAACAATTCCAAATGACTCATTTTGTGATAATCTTGTTGGATCAAACGATAGGTCGGTTACATATTTCTTACCAAAAATATCTAGCGCCACATTTTGTGGATTGGCTACAATATCAGAATCGCCGGCTTTTCCACTTCCGAATTGCAGTGAAACTTGATCTCTAGTGTGCTCAACGGCAAATTTTCTAGATACAAGAAACGGTTTTATGAGCGACGGAACGTTGTCATTTTTAAAATTAGGATTTGTTATCTCTTTAAAAATCATATCTTGAGCTAAATAATCAACTTCAAAATATTGATTCCCTTCTGAGTCGAATACAGAAATGATTTCTGATATGTTTGGGGTTGTAAGTGTGGTTCGATAAAATCTCTCAAATGAGCCAACTTCTACCGTTTCCGAAAAAAGCATCCCAGACACAACATTGCCGTAAGCCTTCACAGCATAGTGGGTAGGGGCACCAGTAGAGGAGTCAACTCTTCCGGCAACGGTCAAGTTTCCAGGGTCGGCAAAATCAATATTTTCTGTCAAAATAAATTGCTGTCCACTTTGATCTCTAAAAGAAGAACCTCTTTTCAAAATTGGTAGATAGTTTGAGTCTGTACCCAAGCCGGCGCCGGTGGCCGGGACAAGAATAAACAAGGCGACTGGTCCATATGTAGACTCTCGGCCTGTGAATTTATAACCTAGCGCGCGCCCGTGACGGACCACATTTCCAAACTGAAATGCAGTATCGAGAAACGACTCGTTAACATTATAATCTAAGTAGAAAGATAACTGATCTCCTATATATGCAACAGCGTCAAGCATCAGTGCGCCGAAGGATGCCTCGCTGAAATCTTGGAAAGTATCTGGATAGAATCTTTCGGCGATGCCCATTAAATCGTCGCGAATTGTTTCGAAATCGCGATGAGTATAATCAATCGGCATTATTTTTTTCTGTTGTTTGGGCATTCAAAAATTTCCTTACTTTAAATAGTAAACTCTAACAAATCTGTTACATTTATGGACGGGATATCGTACCTCAGACTTACGTTTAGTCCGGTAAGATCATGATCGTCGGGAATAAAATTAATTTCTTTGATTACAATCACAGGTAGATATACGGCCGCCTGCTTCATTATACTGGTTTCAATATCGTCAAAGGTGCTTTGTCTCATTTCGGAAAAAGTATAAGTTTTAAGTCCAACACCAAAGCTTGGTTCCATGACTCTTTCTCCGCGCGTGGTTAACAGAAGCATCTTTAAGTTCTGTTTTATAAGCGTCTGAAAGTCTTTGATCATTGTGAAACCGTCGCCACTATCCTTAGTGATCGGCAGTTTAATTGCTAATGAAGCCATTTTTAGTCCTCACTATAAATATTATGAATCTTTCTTTTTGCACATTTCGCCTTCCTCATTAAACGGATTAGATTTCAATCGACTCATTTGCCACCATGGTAGAATTGCTTTAGAGGGATCAAGTTTGAATCTTTCTTTCATTTGTAATATCATTTCTTTGGTAATGTTACCCAATTCTTCGTCGGCTCCTCCAAAATCACGCGATCTATAATGTATGCGGAAAAGTCTCTTAATTGCTGCAGCAGAATGCCTTAAGGCGACCTTGTCCCAGTGATCCCAACTCATATGACTAAAGGGGCCCTGGCCTCTCTTTCGGTCTTGATTGGCGGCCCAGCCAGGTGTATAGCTTAGATCTGCACCGGTGACCATAGTAACTTCCTCTGTTGACTCTATGCCAAGCCAATTTTCCCGCGTGACGTCGATGGTGTCTGTCTCTAATTCTGCATATGCTCCCGGCTTGAATGCAGGGTTTCCGGGATCCCATTTACTGGCATCGTGAAATGCGTCTCCAAAGAGGTGGCCCGCTTTGGCCGTTACTTCGCCAATAGACGGCATGAAGCCCATATCTTGATAAATGGCCATTATTGACAGCACCTTCTTTAAAGAGAATGCATAATTTGTTACAAGCTTAAACTTCTGATCTTCCTTGAGTTTTGCTAGCAGACAGTACAACATTTTACTGTTGGGTTCAATCCCTGTAAATGCGCTGACTGGAATGTCTAATGCGTCTATCTCTATATTTGCTATTGAATAATTGGTGTTTCCAAACCTCATACCAAAGTCTAATCCATACCGCACCCCTAGTCGACCTTCAATACCGACGTCTATGCCATCCTCATTTGTTACAATTTTCATTGTTCCAGGGAAACTTAGCGATATTGGGCCGCTGCCGGCGGCCTTAACTCTTTCGACCCCTTCGTCATTAGATAATCTCTCGTTATTCACCCTAATATATTTATACATATAAAATGGCTTATCGCTAGTTGGGGAAGGAACAGAACTTATATCGGGTATATCTCCAAGTGCTGTAAATGTCACTTCCTGGGCGATCTTGCCGGTTTCCGGATCCGGGTAGTCTTGCATCTGTACCTTTTCAACTCCCACGATTACTTTATTGGCGAACGGTCTTATTGGTTCGTGGTCTTCTTCGGTGTGGTATTCTCCCACCATATATGTTATGCTCCCATCTTGTTCATCTATGTTGGCATGATAATATCCGACATATGTACTACCATCGGGCAACGAAAACTCATTTCCACCGGTGTAGAAGGGCCCGGGCCATTCCCACCCAAGGCCGGCCGGGTCTGGCGCCTCTTCGGTCGGAAGGCCGGCTACAGCCTCAACTATGGTGCCATCGAGATGAAGTTCTTTGTCCCCGAGGCCAGTAAAATCGGTCATGTAATAATAGTCTAGGTCATATACATCTGGCGCCAGATCAAAACTTTCCAGAGCTTTGGTAAACTTGTTCCCCATATATTCCAGTTGTTCGTTAACCAACTCCTTAAGAATGATCTTTGCATCCTCTTGCGTTCTGTATATTGCATCCAAGTTTCTGCTTTCTCTGTAGCTTTTTAAGGTTTCAAACCAGCCGGCTTCGCCGCTGTATTTGGCAGCCATCAATTCATCAAAAAAAGGATAATCATATCCTTCTTGTGAATTGTTTAGTCTCTCCAAGGCCTGCATTACATGTTTTGGTACAGCTTCTTCTGCGATATCGCCGCTATCAACTCTGCGGCCATATGTTTGTACTGCCTGTTCCAAAAACGCAAACCAAAACTCGTTATCTGAAAACGGGCTCCAAATTATGGTTGACTCTCTAAAGTCGGCCTCCATGGTTTCAATAATATAGGAAGAATATATATTGCTATAATTATCTGGAAATTTCGGGGCAAATTTGGTAAACATTGGTATTCCCTTTAAAAGATGAACACTGGCATATATTCTGATGGCCGCGATAATAGTTCCCTCAATTGTTGCCTTAGACATTCGATGTAAGATTCTGTTGTATGGTGTTTCAACCACACAATCCGGATCTCCTTTAATACGCTCATCTTCTGCCAAAGTCGGGTATATCTCACTTATTTTTCCTGCGATCTCATCAAAATCTATGGCATTAGTGCTCGATGGATCACATGGACTTAATTCTGGAAACATGACTTCGATCAGGCCTGAGTAGCCGGCTGCTTTTCGAGGCCTAACATATATTGGTGGGCGCATATACGACTTTCCATATTGGGTGGGATTAAGGAAAAAGACTCTTGTATTTTGAGGATGTGTTCCATTTTGTTCATTAATATATTGGTTTCTGCTTTTTCCTAGTATCGCGTCGTCTTCGGTAACCGGCCGCCTGTCTGGGAGTTCTTCACCATCTGAATCATAATCTTTGACCGTTTTTAAAGAATATAGTTCACCGTCCGCGTCCACATAATCAAAATCAGTTATGTCCAGATCATCGAACGACATTCCATATTCCCAAGCTTTTGTGTTGTTACCTAGCTCTCCAGCCACTGCGGTAAATTGGGCTTCCATAAATGAGTCATACTTATCTTTAATTGATGATTTACTCACCTTGGCGCCAAACAAATCGTATAACATGTTGATTTGTGGCGCATACGGGTCTTGCCTCATGAAGCTCTCACTTAAAGATGGGAAGTCTGCCATTGATAGAAGCTCGCCCTTGTCGGGGTCTGGGTCATATAGGGAATCCAGACCATTATCAATTGCTATAAACTCATACTTTCTTTCGCGCAATATGCTTTCCTCTGTAACTATTGGCATATCCGGGAGAGCACTCGCTGGATTGACGGGGTTAAGAAGTTGAGATGGTGGCATGCCATTCTGAGCTTTTTCATTAAAAAATTCAGTAAGATATATTCTTACATTATCATCGGGTCTATTCACATATGAATTCTTGACAGGCCCCTCTATCATATCGGAAAAATATGCGTTTACTCTAAACATATATCCCCACGGAGAAGATCCGCCATTTAATCCCATGCGATAACCTTTCGAGTTATCTTTAAAGTCGAGCGCAATGTCTGGCTCGTCTTTTCGGGGCATTTTTATAAACCACAAATTCTCTTCATCCCAATCTGGCGCCGTCTTTACGTTGTACCCCATGTCAGGCACGTCTGTTAGTTCTACATCAGAAGTGGTAAAGAGGCTATCGAATCCAAGGCTGGCAAAGCTGACTGGCCACTTCTTTACTCTGCGTGGAATATTTGTGCTGCTAAAAGATATACTTTGTTTAAGGTCTTCGGTTATTCCTCCCAGTTCCAAGCGCGAATCTATTTCTATGTTCGCGGCGGCCCTATATTGATACATTAACCATTCTGCGACATATTGAGGGTATGCTCCGCGTTGGCTAGCGAGGCTTGCTACATCTGAACCCATCGCCGCTTCGATCTCGGCGGAGCTTTCGGTGTTAAACCAGGGGTCGCCGGTTTCCAAATAAAAATCGACATAATTTGAATCGTTGGCTGCATCCACTTGGTGCCTTGTGAACGGATTGCCAACAGTATCAGACAAAATCATGTTTAAGAAGCCCCATGAAGAATCAACGCCACCCCAAAGGAAACCCAGGAATCCGCCAGAGCCCAACATATCTCTTGCATATGCTTGCTGAATTTTATCCAGTTCCCCCTTCATCACACTATTGGCGGAGTTGAGAGTACTTGGAGGTTCAAATGGCATTATACCATTGTCACAGCCCGGGTCAGATATCATTGGCGGCATTTGTTCCATAACTGCGGCAGGTAGGCCTCTCTGCATCAGGTTACTAACAGTATCTAAATCGTCTAGCATCGTTCCGCGGTAATTATCAAACAGTTCCTCACATTGTTCTGGGGTAGCGCGGCCTTCTAATAAACGACATCTTAAGTCCTTGAAGTTTTCCAGTTGGTCCGGAGTAGCACAAAGTGTTGGATTTGCCGGAGTACTATCGGTCTCAGCGCCCAAAGTCTCAAGAGCCAATTTCATATCATCTCTTACTTGAACAGGGACCAAAAAGCCAATATTTTTGAAAAAGCTACCGATAGAGCGCTGGTTCGGCAGCGCATCGCGGTACTCTGGGAAACTGTTTTCAACAATTTGATCTGCAATTTGCAGGAATGTTCCTGAAGGATCTCCCAAAACCGCAGACGTCATTTCAGCTTGGGTGGCGGCTGCCGATAAATCCTCTGCAAACGTGAGGGCCCTATCGGGATTCGAAAGGGCTTGGCCGCCGACGCCTAGGTCAGCGATCAATTGCACAACCGTGTCCTCTACCTCTTGGTCCGGAGTTTCTGGCCCACAAATTGAATCTCTAATAATATCTGATAGGGTGGTAGTTCCTGCTATCTGGGCGGGTAATGAGGCGATAGCCTGTCCAGTAATTTCTAGTGCCTTGCAGATAGCTCTACCAACAAGCTCACATACCTTGATAATAAGCAAAATCGTATATTTGAATAGCAGTTCTTCGAGCTTCTTTTTTAGTTCTTTAAACAGGAAACCCCAGGGGTCATAGAGTATCGGCCACCACCAGGACGGCCAGTCAAGTCTTGGCATTGTGATTTCAGCATTATTCCTACAAAATGGAAGTGTAACGCTTTTTACAAAGTCATCAAGACCTGGGTTCCATAATGGTGGCCGCGGGCAATCCAGCGATGTAATAAGAAATGATATAATTTGAGCGCCAGGGAAATCGTTTAACTTATCTAATAGGGCCAAATAATTTTCTGAAAACTCTTCTAATAGTGCAAGAATATAAGCTTCAAAAATCTTGTTTGAGCTTAAACCCTGCTCTTTTGCCACTGAAGCGACATCCAAAGACTTTGCAATAGTCCTTCTAGTTTGACCTCTTTCTGTTTGGGATTGCTGAAGGTCCGTCTGCATAGACGCTTGCCCCAGCGGTACATCCTGGCCCAGGCCGTTTGATACAGCTCCACGGCGCGCCTGGGCTGCTTTAGCTTCGTCGTCTTCCCATGGTCGACTGAATGTTATCTTTCCAAAGGGCTTGTCTCCGGTCTCTTTTTCTTTGGCTTCTGCCTCAAGGCGCTGGGCGGGCGTCATGGCCGCTTTCTCTTCATCTGTATGTTTTTTGGTAAACCCTTCGAGATATTTTCCTTCTTCCAGGTTTTTTCTGACCAGTGCGTCAAGTTTCTGTTGTTTTTCTGGCGAGAGGCCTATAAATAATTTTCCAAAATCATCGTAAGTCATTGCAGTAAGCGCATTTTTTAACATTATGCCGAGAGCCTTTTCCAGAGAGACACCTTTAGTTAAACATTCAACTACCGATGTTAAAAGATCAAACATCCCGCAAACTTTAATTCTTTCAAGCGAATAGGCCGAAATCGCATCTTGATAATCTCCTACAGCCATGCCCCTGTTCCCGGCCAGACCCCTCAACATATTCAGACAAAACTTAGCATATATTTGATCGCTAGGATCAATCTCTTTGAACGCCTGTTCCATTGCTGCGGCCATCATGGTAGGCTTTTTCTTGGCCTTGGCCCTCTTCTCGGGGGGTTTTCCCTCGTTGGGTTTTTCAATTTTTTCGGGCGGGGGGGCCTCCACCGGGGTGGCGCCTTGGCCCTGGCCGGTTTCTTTAGCAGCATCAATTACACCTTGACTGTTTGCACAAAGCTGGTCCATAAATTTATATGCTATAGCATCTCCAATGCCAAACATCTCCTCTCCGAACTCATCCAAAAGTTGGTGGCCAAGTTGTTTTCCTTCAGCAGCCAAAGCATTTGCAATACATGTGGTGGTGCTAGTTTTGCCGCTTGGCATTATTTGGCCGGCGCCGGGGCCCACTACATGCACCTTGGGATACGTATATTTCTGAACCATTTCGAGCCATGGTTGCTCTTCCCGCGCCGAGAGGTCGGAGGCGATGTCACCCAGCTGCATAAAGTATGCAACAGCTGTTGAGTCTCTCCATCCTGGCTGTGTGGCTAGCCCCTCAACTCTATCCTTACCAAACTCTATGGGCATCTCATTACACATGTCGGTCCAAACTTTTATTTTTTTAAGTTTATATTCGCCTGTTACTGTGATCTCTATCTCTTCAACGTTTTGAGACATTTGGCCCCAGTTGCCCGTATTTGGTAAGTTTACACCTTGTTGGTTAAGCCAGCTATCTAGTTCTAACTGCACAATACTTACCTGGCCATACATATCAAATGGGCCGGAATCTCCGTAGTCTTCTAAGTTGAGTATTTTTCCTGTCTCTGTAAATACTAAATTGGAACTTTCTAACATTCGAAACACTTTTAAATATCTACTCCACAAATGAATCCCTTTGCGCACTTTTATCTGATTTAATACCATATCTCCAGAGGAATATTGAACAGTTTTATCTCCGGGCTCTTCTTCTTCGGAAGTATCTTTGGGTTCTGCATCCGGCAAATCTTCAAGCACGCTATAATCAACTGAATATAATAACTGTACGTATGAGCCTGGATTTGGTGCTAGATAATATTCTGTTTTTTCAAGAGCATCTTTAATTTTTTGAACTGACTCATCCGATGTGTCTTTGCCTTTCCAGTCCAAAAGTGAACGAATAGCACCTTTTCTTGGTTCCCCTTTACGATGAGAAACGGTTTGCAACCAACTTGATGGCAGTGCGTTACGAACATCATTGTCCCACTCAAGGGCATAATGTTCCCATATATTATCTAATTTTTCGTCTGACTCTTTTTTAGTTATTCCATCATAATAACCGAGCGACCCTTCTTTAGTCAAATATGAAATCTGATATTTGCACAACTTTTCATTTAGGAAAGGTTGGGACTGATTTCTGATCTTCCATTCTGGTACGTTGGCTCTGGGATTTGGAGAGCAGGGAAGACATGTGTTTTCTCTCTTTGGTATATCATCCGGGCACACATCCGGCAACATATCTCCATTTGTGTCTTGCCATTTTAAAAATTTTGATTCTTCAGCCATTTATTATTATCCTAATTTGTTTTAACATTTCTGCTCCATATACATTTATATCCGAGTGGGCTTAAATGATTATATCGCCAGATATTTAGCTTTCCACGAAGACTGTACATAGACACATTTCCTTGCACTATAGTTCGAAGAGTAGCCTGTGCTGCAACGCCGCCGAGCGCGATGGAATGCTTAAGACCGAGTGCTGTGCACACGGACACTAGAATCTCGGCCACGTTATTACATGCCCCTATTGTTTGATCCACAATGTCAGCTAGCTCTCGCATAGCATCTCTGGTATTATAGCCCAGCGCTACTCCCTGCAATCCTGGGACTATTTCCTTGCGAGGTGGGTCGATGCGCTGGAACTTTCGATTTGTAACCTTATTCCCTGCGATCAATTCAATAGCCGGTGCGGGCTGAACTATTTTTCCGCCATGAGAAGTTGGCTCGCCGGCGGTCCAACCTTCAACACCCTGAGATGGTCCGGTAACTATTTTAACACCTTCTCGTCCTATAATCCTCACAGCGTCGGCTTTAATACCTATCGCTGAGCGCGCAATAGATTGTGGGGAGACTCCGCGGGCAAGACCAAAATAACGATCAATATCAGCCAATTGAGAAATATAAATGCGTGCCGCGTCGGCCGCAAAATCATTATTGATAGATGTTCCCGACTTAGGACCTTTGCCCTCTCTAGCGGAAGCGTGGCGGCCAACCACTAGATCAATTGAGGCGGCCTTGTCGGCGCCCCAGGCGCCATAGCCAGATCTAAGAGAATTTGGCCTATCGGTTCCTAATACAATATATGACCCCATACTGGTCATGACTGTCTCATTCTGAGCTTTTATGTAGTTAACGGCGCCCGTTGAACCAACAATTTTATCAGATTTCATGACCGCATGATAAAGACCGCTCTTTGGAGGGAGCGTCTGTGCATCTTTCATACGAGGATCGATCCCTCTTGCTTGTGCGCCGGCTTGACCCACAACCCCTACCCTGGCGCGCTCTGCAGCAATCTCTGCGGCCGTCTCCGGATCCTGAGTTGCAGTAATAGCGCCTTGGGTCTCTTCTGTATTTGCAATTGCAGCCGCAGCGTAATCGGCATTAGAAGGGCCCTTGATTTTTTGTTTGTCCTTATTTCCTGTTCCCATGTATACTCCTGGTAATAAATATTATAGTTTATAATTATTACTTGTTTAAATTATTAGGTTTTTTTATCCTGCCTCATACGAGATAATTGTACCACTAGAATCAAGTTTTACCCATTCTTTACTTCCACCTGATATCGATGCCGCGGCCTCGGTAGCCACAAGAGTGCCGAGGAGACCCTTAGCCAGGTTGGCGGGGTCGAGGATGGGATCGCGGGCGAACCAAGACCATCCTGGGTGTTTTCCCTGGGTGGTGCTGTCATAAACGGTCTGTGTTGGTGGTGGGGCTGCTGTGGAATTATTGTACAGCGTCACAGCTTTATCCCAATTCGCTGCTTTTCCTTGCATTTTGCTTAAATCCTTAATTCTCTCTCTCTTATCGCTAGGGCTAAGCCACCTTAATGTGTGGAGTTTTGCAAAATCAATTCCATTATCAATGGTCGTAAAATGTAATTTTTTTCCAGCTTCGTCTTTGTCCCCTCTCTTAGATATGGTTTCAGAAACGAACTTCACACTATTTTCAGTGCTGGCAAATGCAGCAAACCACCGGTTTGTTTCTGCTCTATTTCCAGAACCACCGGCGCCTTCCGTTGAAGGAACGGCGCATTTAATATAGCTGCGGCCTGGGGCGCCCCACTTGGCGCCGTGATCCGCCATAATACCAAAATGATTATAATTGAAGCCACCAATCATACTTCCTGCTGGTTGTTCTGTGATGGCCATGGCTATAATACTCTTCGCAACACTGGCGTTTGCTACGTT
>Ga0098047_10000996_pt1 | contig 11549 bp, 12 predicted proteins | sample 12_taG_FD_92585 | JGI IMG/M metagenome (GOLD analysis project Ga0098047, IMG submission 92585) | Marine viral communities from the Subarctic Pacific Ocean - 12_ETSP_OMZ_AT15267 metaG | ecosystem: Environmental > Aquatic > Marine > Oceanic | place: Subarctic Pacific Ocean | collected 2015-01-16 | reverse complement strand
GTTTCTGATGAAGATGATCAAAGCATGCAGGATATGATATCATTAGATGATTTTATCGATTGGTATGCTATTCAACGAGAAACCGTCTTTTTATCTAGTATTGTTAATTTAGAGCCTGTTGACTCTTCGTGTAATACTAGTGCTCACAATGCGGGAGAGCGATATATTGATGCTACCAATTATTTTAGTGGAATTATTGTAGATATTTGTTCAGATGATTGGTCGACAGGGGTATCGGATGCCACCAAGCAAGTAGAGCCATATGAAGAATGGACGTTAAGTTATATACCTATTGAAGATTCGATTAGAATTTTTTATGATGGTGTCGTTAATAGTGGCTGGGTGTATGACTCAAAAACTAATGTTGTAGATTTTACAGGAAATATGCCTGAAAGTGGGGTACTAGTAGAAATTAGTTATTTAAGGCAATAAAAAATGTTAGTAGAAGTATTAAAAATAGGACTTTTGTTTTTGGCTAGTGGAATTTTTTTTGCTAGCATTATTTATTTACAACACAAAAGACAGCTTAAAAAACAATTTGAAGAATTAATAAATTATCCTACACTTGTTTCCGATATAGTGTATCCTAATGAAGATATAAGAGACGATCTGTCGCGTAACAGATTAATATACGACAGAAGGCTTCATAAGTGGATAAAATTGCGAGAAATAGATTAAAAATTTTGAACCAAATACATTAGTATTGTTTGACGTTGATGGAACTCTTACAGAGCCACGCAAGATAGTTTCTCGAACAGTGTTGGTAGCATTGCGAGAATTGTGTAGGTATGCAGAAGTGGGCTTTGTAACTGGCAGCGACTTAGATTATATTAAAGAGCAACTTTGGCCCTTATTAAACGATCCAATTATAAGAATCAATTGTCATTTATTACCATGCAATGGAACTAAATATTATATTCCTTATGGGGATGAAGACCCGAAGCTTCAAGAAATACACAACGTATCCATGAAAGAAGAAGTCGGAGAACAAATATTTAATAGGCTAATGGGTGTTTTGTGTATGCTTCAAGGGGAAATAGTTCAAGAAATTGAATATGAATTACCACTTTCTGGTCATTTTATTCAAAATCGTGACTCCATGATAAATTGGTGCCCAATCGGGCGCCTAGCCACACAAACTCAACGTGAGAAATTTAAAGCATTAGATAAATTATATAAAATACGCAAGAGGTATTTGGAAATTTTAAACGCATATATTACAACTACTAATTTAAAATTGATGGTTAAATTAGGCGGAAATACATCTTTTGATATTTACCCAAGAGGCTGGGATAAAACGTATGCCCTTAGTCATTATAATGCCCATGAATGGGATTTTTGGTTTGTAGGAGATAGGTGTTCGGTAGATGGTAATGATTTTGAGTTATTTAATTTACTCAAACCAAAAGGGCGCGCCTTCGAAACAGGAAGCCCAGAAGAGACAGTAGAAATCATTGATTTTCATATTTTAAAAGAATTACAACAGGAGACAAAGATATGACAATAACAATTGGAATGTTTGATGCAAACAATGAAACAGCAGAAAAATCAACAGTAATGGTATCCGGAGGATTCGATCCGGTTCATGTTGGTCATATTCGGTTGATTTTAGAGGCATCCAAATTTGGAGATGTTATAATAATTGCCAATTCGGACAAATGGCTTTTCCGAAAGAAAGGATTTGTATTTATGACCTTTGCGCAACGCAAAGAAATATTAGATGCGATTAAAGGTGTTATTTTAGTAGATTCAGTAGACGACAAAGATGGAACAGTATGTAAAGCGATCCGAACACATAAACCTACTTATTTTGCCAATGGAGGAGATCGCCGACGCGGCAATACACCCGAAGTTAATTTGTGCCAAGAATTAGGGGTAGAAATGCTGTGGGGAGTAGGCGGCGACAAAAAAAGCGAAAGTTCTTCGGATTTGGTGAAAAAAGCAAGAAATTTTGATGTTCTTAGTGACCAGACAGTGAACCAGCATTCTGAACGTTAATAAATAGAATTGCTGTAAATAATACTACTTATGTGTAGATGGGAGTAAAAAATGTTGAAATTTTTGGTATTGATTTGTAGTATGTTAATATTGGGGGGATGCACTTCCCAGGAAGAGCAATCGACCGCACAAGAAGGTGCGGCCGGCGAAAGTGGAACACTGGAAGACATTCTCATTGGAGAAATTGAGCAGGAATTAGGTGTTTATGAAAACAATGATTGTGCGCATTGGGTAGGAGACACCCCGTGTAATATGGTGTTGAAAGACCAAAATGATGAATATTGGGAACTCTATTTGCACAAAGGAAAGCCCATTGTAATTGACTTTTCTGTTATGTGGTGCGGGCCCTGTAAAGCCGCCGCAGATAAAGCAGAAGAATTCTATGATGATTATAGCTCATATGATTTAGAATATGTAACAGTATTAGTAGAAGACACATCCGGCGATGAGCCAGATTTGGAAGATATATTAATTTGGGTTAATGACCATGGTACTGAAGACTCATCCGTACTACAAGGACTTCAAGATGTCGTAGATTATGCCGGTATTGAAGGATATCCTCTGGGATCATGGCCAACGTTTGTTTTTATTAATCGAGATATGGAAGTACACTGGGGAATGCATGGGTGGAATGAAGACACTGTGCGATCTTATATTGAAGAAATTTTATAGAAACTAATTAATCATGAGTTCTAATGATTGAAAAGAATTATGTTCTAGACACGAGTGTTTATCTAACAGATTCAGAATCTATTTTTAAATTTGATAATCATAATATTTTTATACCTTTAAAAGTACTAGAAGAAATTGATAAACACAAGAAAAGACAAGATTCTGTGGGTCTGAATGCCCGCAGGATAATTCGTATTCTGGATGAAATGCGAGAAAAGGGTTCGTTGCACGATGGTGTAAAAATAGGAGAAAACCAAGGATATCTTAAAGTAATGTCATATGGATGTTTACAAGATGCATTTTTCCCACCTGATTTGGATATAAGAATTCCTGATCATGCCATTATTGCCACAGCAAAAGCAGTACAAACCAAAAACCCCAATATTCCAATGATTGTAGTGAGCCGCGACATCAATATGCGAGTTATTTGTGATTCTGTTGGGATTGAAGCAGAAGATTATATTTGTGAAAAAGCAGTTCCATCTTCCGATGAATTATATAGAGGATTTTCTACTCATTTGGTTGACGATCAAGTAATCGATAGATTTTATGACGGTGAAGATATTACAATTGAGAAAGAAGAAATAGAAGAGATCTGGCACCCCAACCAGTATGTCATGATGATATCTAACTCTAACCAGAAAAAGAGTGCATTAGCGCGCTTCGGTGGCCACCACGTCCCTCTTAAAAAGGTTGTCCATGACAGGATACCGGATTGGAAAATCTTTTCTAGAAACAAGGAGCAGGCGTTTGCAATTGACCTTCTATTAGATCCAACCGTAAAGGTGGTAACTCTTATCGGCCGTGCCGGATCTGGCAAAACATTATGCGCCATAGCCGCCGGCTTACAACAGACTATTGGTTTAAGAGAAAATCATTATTCTCGCTTAATTGTATCGCGACCCGTTCAACCTGTAGGAAAAGATATTGGCTATTTACCTGGTACTATGCAAGAAAAGATGCTCCCATGGTTAATGCCCATTCAAGATAATTTACAATTTTTAATGGGAAATGATAAAAGTGCTTTACAAATCTACCTCGATAAGGGTAAAATAGAAATCGAAGCATTAACATATATTCGCGGACGCTCTATATCTGATGCCTATATCATTATTGACGAAGCCCAAAATTTAACGATGCACGAAGTTAAAACTATCATTACAAGAATCGGTGAAGGAACTAAAATTGTCTTAACAGGTGATATTGAACAAATCGATAATATTTATGTTAATGAGACTTCAAATGGTTTAGCCCATGCGGTGGAAAAATTTAAAGAATTTCATTTGTCAGGCCACGTTACCTTTAAAAAAGGAGAACGTAGTGAAACCGCAACTTTGGCCTCAAAAATATTATAAACGGAGTAAAAATGAAAGAAAAAATCAAAACAGAAGAAGAAGTACACACAAATCCTTTATTGTCGATGCCGGTAATAAAAGATTCTGAACTTAAAGAATATTTGGTGGAGTATGTGGGTACGAAATTTGACGAAGAGGAAGTCACAGTCAATATGATTGCCGAAATTTTAGCTGTGGAATTTCCAGAATTTGTATATGCATTTGCCGAAGAGAACTTTCTCCGCGGCTATCAATTAGGATTGGACGATGTTGATAAATTATCTACAAACCAAACAACAAATGTTGATGGAACGACTGAATAACTTTTATACTTCTAATGGTATACAAGTTTATGTTGATTCGCCTTTAAGCAATGAAAATATTGACTTAGAGGAGTTGGTGGCCAAAGTTGAAGGCACAATTCCGTCACATTTACTTTCCGAAGTAGAAATGATAATTGTTGGGTGGTTTGAAGAATTTAAAGATCGCCAAATAAATGCTTTTTATAAAGATGGTACCCTTCATGTATCTAATGTTCAAGATGATATGTCCGATATGTATGATGATTTGGTTCACGAAATCGCTCATTCTATTGAAGAGCCCTATGGATACGAAATTTATGGGGATAAAAAAATAGAAGATGAGTTTTTAAGAAAACGCAAGTATCTTCATGATATTTTATGGAAAATGGGCCATAAGATTCCTTTGAGTGTTTTTATGGAGACAGAATATAATGAAGATTTAGATTTGTTTTTATATGAGAAGATAGGATATGAAAAATTATCCAGCATTGTACAAGGAATATTCTTATCGGCTTATGCTCCAACCTCATTAAGAGAATATTTTGCTACTGGCTTTGCCGAGTACTACTTAGATTCGAATCACGAATACCTCAAAAAAGTAAGCCCTCAATTATATAAAAAATTAATTTTACTTAATAAGCCAGAAAAACTTGACAACTCTATGTAAGGTGGTTATAATATAGAGTACGTTTGGAGTTAATTTGTCACATATCTCATATTCAGAGCTAAAAGACTGGGTCTTTTGCGCTTTTTATCATAAACTGACTCGTATCGATAAATTGTCGGGGTTTAAAGGAAACGAATATACCGCATTTGGAAGTGCGATGCATTCTATATGCGAGAAAAAGCTGTTACAAGAAGAGGCGAATGAAGAGATTTTTGTTGAAGAATTTAAGAAAAATATTATTCGGCTAGATGATGATGTAGAGATTGATAAAAAACTAGTGTTAGATATGGTCGACCAAGGGAAAAACCTCATCCCTGAAATTCAAGAAGCCCTAGACAACTATTTTGTTCAAGGATATCAGGTTCTTTTTGTTGAGATGCCATTAATGGAGCCTATTGAGTCTGAGCCTGACTATAAGTTTAAGGGTTACATTGACGCGATAGTTTTAACTCCTCATGACAAAAAAATACATATTTTTGATTGGAAAACATGTTCGTGGGGATGGGACTCACGCAAGAAAAACGACAAGATGATTACTTATCAACTTACTCTTTATAAACATTTTTTTGCTCAAAAATTACAAGCCGACCCAGCGGACATTGAAACCCATTTTGCGTTATTGAAAAGAACAGCAAAACAAAATAGAGTGGAATTTTTTAGAGTTACAAGCGGACCTAAAAAAACTCAAAATGCTCTTAAACTTTTGGACAAAGCCCTTTATAATATTAAAAATAAGAGACATATCAAAAACCGTTTATCGTGTACGGCAGGATATGGATGTAAATTTTATAGGACAGAACATTGTCCATAGGAGTACAATGAAACTTGCAGAGTATATCTGGATTGATGGGACGGAACCCAGTCCCCAATTACGCAGTAAGACAAAAGTAATACCAGACAACACAAATCCCCCTATATGGGGGTTTGATGGTTCGAGTACCAATCAGGCCCCGGGCGAATCTTCTGATTGTGTTTTAAGGCCTGTTTTTATATGTCCGGATCCGACTCGGCTCGAATCGGACAATATTCTAGTGATGTGTGAAGTATTACACACAGATATGTTTCCACATGTGACCAACACACGACAAGCATGTGTTATTACAGAAGATCGATTTCAGGAAAGAGAAGGGTGGTTTGGCATAGAACAGGAATACACTTTAATGTGGAATGATCGCCCGCTAGGGTTTCCCGAAAAAGGTTACCCAGAAGGCCAAGGACAATATTATTGCTCAGTAGGCGCCCACAATGCGCACGGACGAAAGATAGCAGAGGAACACCTACAGCTATGTTTAGCTGCTGGCTTAGCTATTACCGGTATTAACGCAGAAGTGTGTCCAGGCCAATGGGAGTTTCAAGTTGGTGGCCCAGAGATCGACGCTGTGAGTGTCTCAGATCAACTCTGGGTGGCTCGTTGGATTTTACATCGTGTAGCGGAGAAACACGGCGTCACGGTGTCCTTAGAGCCGAAGCCAGTAAAAGGGGATTGGAACGGCGCAGGCTGCCATACCAACTTTTCCACCAAAGAAATGAGAGAATCATTTACAGCTATTGAAGCTGCCGCCACATCACTGGGGCGCTATGCAGAGCATCATATTAAGAATTATGGATATGATATTGAATCAAGATTAACGGGAGAACACGAAACATGCTCATATAAGGAGTTCAAGTGGGGTATTTCTGATAGAGGGGCGTCTATTCGGATTCCATGGCAGTGCGCGCAAGAAGGATATGGATATTTAGAGGATCGCCGGCCAAATGCCAATTGTGATCCTTATGTGGTTACCCGTTTAATTTTAAATACGGTATGTTCAAAATGAGGAATAAATGAAAAAAACAAAAGTATTGGTCTTATCTGACCACCCCTTATCACCATCAGGTGTAGGTAATCAAACGCGCTATTTTATTGAAGCGTTGTTAAAAACTAATCGTTATGAATTTATATGTTTAGGGGGTGCGATTAAACATGTTGATTACCGCCCTCAACAGATTGAACCATATGGGCAAGACTGGCGAATTTTTCCTATTGATGGTTATGGAAATCATGAAATTATTCGGTCGTTATTACAAAAAGAAAGACCAGATATTTTATGGTTTATGACAGACCCTAGATTTTATGGCTGGCTGTGGGAAATAGAGAATGAAGTTCGAACACATATTCCAATGGTTTATTATCATGTATGGGATAATTTCCCAGCACCGGCTTTCAATGCGCCTTATTATTGTTCGACGGACGAAGTAGCTTGTATTTCAAAAGTTACACATAAAGTGTTACAAGAAGTAGCACCAGAAGTATTATCTCATTATGTACCGCATGCGGTAGATCCTGAGATTTTTTATCCTGGTGTTACTGCAGAAGATAAAGCCGCCTCCATAGAGATGAGACGCAGATTGACGATAGAATCTAGTGTTAAATACAAAAATCCTAATAAAAGAATCTTTTTTTGGAACAATAGGAACGCTCGACGTAAACAAAGTGGCACCTTAGTGTGGTGGTTTAAAGAATTTCTTGACGAGGTAGGCCACGATAAAGCTGTATTGTTAATGCATACAGATGCTCGCGATCCTCATGGACAAGATTTACCACATATTATTGAACACTTAGGAGTGGACGACGGCCAGATTTTATTGTCGACCAATAAAGTTGATCCGAAACATCTGGCTAATATTTACAGAGGAGCAGATTTTACATTGAATATTGCGGATGCGGAAGGTTTCGGACTGGCCACCTTAGAGTCGCTTTCATGTGGAACACCTATAATCGTAAACATGACAGGTGGCTTACAAGAACAAGTCACAAACGGCAAAGAGTGGTTTGGGTGGGGAATTCAACCATCGTCCAAGGCCGTGATTGGTTCATTGCAAGTACCCTATATTTACGAAGATAGATTATCACAAGAAGATTTTAATAAAACTCTTTCGAAAGCTTTAAATGTGAGTAAGAAAGCATACAATAATATGGCCGCCGGCGGCCTTAAACACGTAAAAGAGAACTATAGCTTTACAGCTTTTAAGGAGAATTGGGTGAAACTGATGGATGATATAGTAGAACGTCATGGTTCTTGGGATACTCGTAAAAACTACCAACGATGGCACTTGTTGGAGGTGGCATGAAAAAAAGAATTTTTTTAAAAGCGCCCCTACTGACCCGTTCTGGATATGGCGAACAGGCACGATTCGCCCTTCGGGCACTACGATCCCGAGAAGATTTATTTGAGATTTTTATTCAGCCATTAGAGTGGGGAAAAACCTCTTGGATTACTGAGGAAACCGAAGAACGCGCCTGGATTGATCAAACAATTGAAAAAACAATTGCTTATCTTCAAGAAGGAGGACAGTTTGATGCGTCTCTTCAAGTGACCATTCCTAATGAATGGGAAAAATTAACTCCTATAAATATTGGATTTACGGCCGGCATGGAAACAACCAAAGTGGCAGCGCCATGGCTACAACGTGGCAATGATATGGATGCTATTATTGTAGTCTCTAATCATTCTAAAAAAACTTATGAGGATACGGTTTATATGGCAAAAAATCCAGATACCCAAGAAGAAGCTTCTTATAAACTTAATACCCCTATTGTGGCAATTAATTTTCCTATAAAAGAATATGAGAGTTGCCCGGATTTAGGAATCAAATTAGATTATGATTTTAACTTTATAGTTGTGGCTCAAATGGGCCCCCGCAAAAATGTAAGCAATACTGTTAAATGGTTTATTGAAGAATTCAGAGATGAGGAAGTAGGCCTTGTTTTAAAAACTAATATGGCTAAAAATTGTCATATGGATAGACAAAAAGTTTTTCATGATTATAAGCGCCTGGTTGGAGGATTGGGCGATAGAAAGTGTAAAGTATATCTATTGCATGGAGATATGGACGATGAAGAGATCCATTCCCTTTATCATCATCCACAAATTAAAGCGGCTCTGAGTTTAACTCATGGAGAAGGTTTCGGCCTTCCCTTGTTTGAGGCCGCATATTCTGGGATCCCCGTAATCGCTCCCGGCTGGTCTGGACAACGAGATTTTCTGGTTAATCATAAGACCGGCAAATGTGAATTTTTTAATGTGGAGTATGATCTCCAACCGATCCCAGAACAAGTAGTGTGGGAAAATGTAATTATTAAAGAGTCGATGTGGGCTTATCCCCGCGAACATTCGGCCAAACAAAAGATGAGAGAATGCTACGCCAATTATGATGAAGCTATGGAAGTAGCTGCCAAATTAAAAGCACGATTGATAGCAGATTTTACTGCCGATCAACAAAACGCAAAAATGATTGAAGTATTTTGTAATGCATTGAATATGACGAGCGAGCCACTTATTGAACAGATTGTAGAATTTGGATAATGAAAAAAATAGTATTCATTGCTGATTTTTTTATTGATGAGATTAAGGGCGGCGCCGAAATATGCGACGATATCTTAATTGAGATGTTACGTAGTGATGGATTTGATGTAATTAAATTTAAAAATTCAAATTTAAGCCATAAACATATTAAGCTTTATCACCTATGTGGATATCATTTTTTAATATCTAATTTCACTTTAATGTCGGACGCCGTATCAACAGAATTGATAAAATACCCCGGGTCATATAGCATTATGGAACACGATCATAAATATGTAAAAACACGTAATCCAGCAGTATATGAAGATTATATTGTCCCCTTTCAAGATATTGTTAATAGAGAAATTTTTACAAACGCTAAATGGATTTTTGCGCAATCGAAAATTCAAGCGACGACTATTCAAAAGAATTTGAAAATAAATAATGTCATTAATTTAGGAATGAGTTTATGGACCCGCGAACAACTAGACATTATCGAAAAGAACCTTACAAGTTCCAAACAAGCTGATGCCGCCATTGTTGATAGTAAAAACCCAACAAAGAATACAGCAGTTACTATTAATTTTTGTAAAGAGAAATCGCTTCCTTATACTTTGATAGGATCTTCAAATTATGCTGAGTTTATTGAACAACTTTCGAAGCATGAGACATATGTGTTCCTTCCCCGTGTTTTAGAGAGTTTTAATCGAGTATTGCTTGAAGCCCGCATGTTAAATTGTAAGCTCATAACCACCAACCTCAATGGATGTACATCCGAAGAGTGGTTTACAGAATACAAAGGAAAAGAACTCATAGACTTTGTCGATCAACAAAGAGAAGTAGTTTTTAACAAAATTAAACAGGGAGTATTAGATGAAAAGAGAAACGAAGATATTAATAGCGCTAGCAGTTATTCTGACATTACTGTTATTTTAAATGCATATCGCCGCCCCTATAATCTTCAATTACAGATTGATGCTATTAGGCATCAAACAAACCCACCAAGGCATTTATGGTTATGGATAAATTATCATGAAGACAACAAAGACTTTAATTTTAAATCATTAGATGTCGATAGAATTATACACAACGATTACAATTGGAAATTTTATGGAAGATTCTCGGCAGCATTATTAGCAGACACTGAATATGTGGCACTTTACGATGATGACACAATTCCGGGAACCAAATGGCATGAGAATTGTCTAAACACAATGAAGACTCATGAGGGGATTTTAGGCAGCGCTGGCGTGATTCTTAAAGGCGCCCGATATATTCAACATGATCGATGCGGTTGGCCAACACAAAATCCCGAAATTACCGAAGTAGATTTAGTAGGTCACGCTTGGTTCTTTAAGCGCGAATGGTTGAGGTACTTGTGGCAAGAAAAGCCCACCACTTGGGCGAATGGCGAAGATATTCAATTTGCTTTTATGGCAAAAATACACGGTGGTATTCCGACGTATTGTCCGGCACACCCACCAGACGATAAATCTATGCATGGATCTGTGTTAGGAAATGAATTGGGTATCGATGACAAAGCCACGTCGACCGATAGTGCTGTGTCCCATAAACAGTTTTTTAGTGAGAGAGACCAATGTGTGCAAGCAGGGCTGCTAGCAGGCTGGCAGACAGTAAGGAAAATTGAATTATGAGTAAAGACTTTCATGAAGAATTTGATAAAATTTTAACCCTCTTAAAAAAGAAAGAAAATTTTGCTTTTACTCGTTTTTCCGATGGCGAGTTATTTATTATGCAAAATAAAACTCTTATTCTGGCGCCGCAACATTATGTTACGGGAGAGATTAGAGGGCAGAACAGATACACCGCTGAAGAACAAAAGGAATTCCTTCCCGAGAGGGATCAGTTTTATAGGGAGAAGTTAATTGAATGTTTTAAACATAATCAACACAACTACTTCAAAGGTGTTTGTACAGCATCTGACGGTCACGTTGGCCAAGAAAATTATAAGTGGCAGTTGGAATTGTTGGATGGAAATGAAGGCAACCTCACGTTCGCGAATGTATTAATAAATGCGAATTATCATAGGTTTGTTGAAGAAATAATTCCCCTCTTGGTTGATAGAGAGATAATATATCTTGTTAACGAATTAGCTGATATTGCGCGCCTTCCATTTGAGATTAAAAAATCATTTAAAATAGGTACAAATTGTATGATAAATGATTATAATATAGTAGAGGAAGTTAAAACATATATTGCCGATAACAATATCGAGAATCATATTATCTTG
>Ga0098047_10000995_pt1 | contig 11554 bp, 5 predicted proteins | sample 12_taG_FD_92585 | JGI IMG/M metagenome (GOLD analysis project Ga0098047, IMG submission 92585) | Marine viral communities from the Subarctic Pacific Ocean - 12_ETSP_OMZ_AT15267 metaG | ecosystem: Environmental > Aquatic > Marine > Oceanic | place: Subarctic Pacific Ocean | collected 2015-01-16 | reverse complement strand
TTTGTTCTTGAGATTGTAAACCATTAAACACTTCACCGATAATATCTTCTATTCTATCATTTGATAACAAATTAAATTCATTACGAGTATCATTACCTTTTTCATCAAACCAAAATCTTCCACTCATCCCCATGTCTTCGCGAACCTTAGTTATAAAATCACCTTTACTTTCAACACCTCTTAAAAAACTTATATTTCTAGGGTTGTCTTCGCTCTCTGGTTTTGAAGGATCAAAGTCTGGATTAGGAATTGCTTTTTTACCAGTAATTTCTTTTATTTTATCTGGGGTAAAATATCCAGCTTCTTGCGTTACTTCTTTAGTATTTTCGTCTTTAACTTCTGGTTGAAATAAAAATTGTCTAAACTTCTCCTCTTGATTAACAGTACCCTTGTCCTTAGTTGGGTTTCTCTTAATAAACTCTATTATTTTTTCCTTAACAATATCTTTATCCTGATAGTTTCCAAACCTACCCAACCACTTGCCTTTACCAACATAAAATGGTTTACTTTTAATACCACCTGGACTTGTTAGTTTAATATAATTACCCGCTCCAGTTCTATTAACCTCCCACTTTTTACCATCTTGATCAACAAATCCTTCAAGGATTTTTTTATATTCTTTCTCTATAGCTTCTTCACTATAATAATCACCTACGTTTTCATCAAATGTTTCTCTAAGTTGAGATTCTATATCTTGCCATTCTTCAGTATTTTCAATTCTATCAGTAGGTTTTACATAATTATCTATATAGTTTTTGATATTATTAAATATCCTAGAATTTTCTTCTTGGCTAAAAGCAAGACTAAATTTTTCTCCTTCACCTTCTTGTTGATTACCGACAAGTACTTCAATCTCATCTTTCATATCACCCTGAGCAAAAGAAAATCTAACGTCTTGACCTTGATATTGGTCATTTAAATATTCTACAACATTATCCTCTTGATTAAAAAGACCCTTACTTGCTCCTAAAAAACCTTCTGTATCAGCGTGTTTAATTTCTAATTGCTCATCATCATCTTCATCTTCGTCAAGATCTATATCTGCAAACCAATCTGGAAATAGACTATCCTGCTCCTCTTGCTCTTCGTCAAGATTTACATCTGCAAACCAATCTGGAAAAATACTATTCTTATCTGGCATACTATTTAATGTAATTTAAAATAAATTGTTGAATTAAATCTTGTGATTCCATGTTGTTTCTATTGTTATATCTATTCATTTCAACAGTTTGAGTTTCTCCATCAGGACCAGTGATTAATAAATCATTACCTTGCTTAGAAAAACTAACACCATATTTACTATAAAGATCTGTTAATTTTTTTATATTAGGTTTACTAGGTCCAGCAGTACTAGAGGTTATTGCTCTAGGTGGATATGGCACACCTCTTATTGATGGCTTGGTATTACTAACTTTCACCTTGCTTTTTCCATTTCCATTTCCATTTCCATTTCCTTCTTTATACTTTTTCCCATCCCAATCTTTAATGCTTGCATAAAATTTACTCGCTGGAGTTTCTACTTGTGGATTTTTAAGATCTTCTGATAATTGTTTTTGGAAAAGTGACTCATACATACTTTCTTTATTAGGTATTACACCTCCAGTTTTGTGAAAATAAGATTTTTTATCATCATCCCAATAAATAGTACTATTTTTGTCTATATCGTCTCTTTTGTTGATTTTATATGCTAACGTATTAAATTTAGAGCGATCTTGCTTATCGAGATACTGATTATTTCCACCCTCAAAAATTCCTGAATATCTTATGCTTCCTATATCGGGTATTTTACCACTACCGCCACCATTTCCATTTCCACCACTCTTGCTTTGGAAAGAAAGATCAAAAAGATTATCCATTTTACCATTAAGCCAACCTTCAAAAACTTTTGCAGTTTGTCCTTTTTTATAATATTTATTACTAGGAGTAAATAAAGCGGCTTGTAATCCTAATAAATTCCGCCTTGCAACCTCACTACTACCTGCAAAATCAGCTTCATCAATTCCAGCGGATGTTCCTGGAACATTTGTCATTCCACTTGAAATTTTTTCCCAATCTATATGTTGATTTGCCGCATTAAATAAGTTTGCAGAAAGACCACTTGCATTGGTTGCTTCTTCAAAAAATGATTTACTACCTTCTCCTTCCGCTATACCACCCACCCAAGTTTGTGTATGCCAAGCTGCGGGATTGTCAGAATATTTTTTAGAAATACCATACGCTTTGTTTTTAGAAATAGCATCCATTTGTCCAGTTAATGAATTAAAACCTAACGCTTGGATACTTGTAAAATCTTTTTCCATACTTTTCTTTAGTAAGCTATTCCCGGCGCTATCTTCTTGCGGGTTAAGTGTTAGCATGTTTAACCATTCACTAGCATTATGTCTTATTTTTTCTCCATCTCGCATAACTGGTCCTGGCTCTTGAATTTTTATTCTTTCACCTTCATTATTCGGATCTGCAATAGTGTTAGTTGCAGGATCATAACTCTCTGCTCTAGTGCCATCGTTGTACAAAGTAAATTTCAAATCTTTTCCATCATCATCTTTTTCATAAACCACATAATTACCAAGTGCTGTCACCTCGTCACGAAAAGTAGCCCCTAAAGCGTTAACACCCTCCATAGCGTAATTACCACTAGCCGCAGCCCAAATTCCACCTGGTTTATCACCAATCCCTACAAGTGTTTGAATTCCTTTAAAAGCATCCATTTGATGTGCAAAATTAGCATAAATATCATTTTTTTCTTTTAAAAGTTTAGCTCTAAGTTCTTTATTTTCCTTGCTAAATGGGTTATTAAATTTGGTTTTTTTCGTTGCTGCGACTGGATCATCTTCTGTGCCTGGTGTAATCATCCATCCTTCTTCACCTTCTTTTCCCTCTGTCTCAACTTTCTTTGTAATCCCATACGAATCATCCCATTGTTTTTTAATTCCTTCAAGGGCTTCTGTAAGCCATCCACCATTTTCTCCTGCGATAACATCTTTTGGATCAGATGATTTAGGAGGTAAATTAAATCTATCTTTTGCTTCTTTTAATATAGTAGCCGTAGATAACATTACTTTGCTCCATACTTCAGCATTAGACGTTACCATTTCGTGATAACTAGTTGCAACAGCTTGGAATGTTTTACTATAATCTGGTGGAGCACCTGCTAAACCAGCTCTTGTTGCTGCTGTTACTAAGGCGGCATCTGCTCCTCCAAAACTCGTTGTTACTGGCATATTATTTATTTTTTAATTCTGCTATTTTTTGTGACATTTCTTCAATCATACTATTAACAGGAATACTATCTATTCTATATCCTTCGTCCTCTGTTAATAAGTCATAACTAAACTCAACGCTATTATAAACCTCTTTACTTATAACATTCTCTGTTATATCCTTAGATCTTTCACCCTTAATTCTGTGCATGTCACAAACATTTACTTCGTGAACCCTATCATTCTCACCTTTAAATTTAACTTTATAAAATCTTTCTGCTGTAGAACCTTCTAAATATTCATGCTTTTGCAATACTTTTACTGGATCACCGTTGTAACCTATTACAATATCTCCAGGTTTAATGTCTTCTATTACAACACTTCCATCAACTTTATCGATTTTTGTTCCTTTAGGAATACATGCAAAATAGAGTTTTATCGCCATAATCCCAGTTCCCATCATTTGTGTGTTAGCTTGAGCCTGTGAATTTGCCATTTGTGCTTGCATCCCCATGGCTGACATTTGATTCCCCATAGCTCCTGACAAACTTTGGTTTGCACCCGCTAATAAACCATATTCCATACCCATTATAGTTGATTCTCTTCCCCATTCAGCAGCTTGAACGCCAGCCTCACCTTGCATAATTGCCATGTCTGACATCCATTGTCCTTGTGCTTGTTGGTTTATTTGCGATACACCTAGCGCTTGAGCTTGAGCCGCTCCACCTAATATCAGTTGTTGTTGTTCGGAAGCCCCCGCCATTTGCATTTGTTGGGTTTGCATAGCTCCAGCAGCTTGTTGTGCTTGTAGTTGTTGAGCACCACCAGCTTCTAATTGTTGTAACTGCATTCCAGCACCTCTTTGTAGTTGATCTATTCTAGCACCTTCTTGTGCTGCTAACATTTGATTTTGTCTTTCTTGTTGGCTAATTCCAGCGGCTATTTGTTGAGTTTGTAAAGCTCCTTGACCTGCCATAGCTTGGGCTAAACCAGCAACACCACTAGTACCTGCTGCACCCCTCAATCCTTGCATTATATTTGCTTGTTGCTGTTGCATTTGCTGAGATTGAAAATCAGCAGCACGCATGTCAACCGTCATATCTTCAAAACGATTTTCCATACCCTCGTATAGATTTTCCATCCCTGCATATTGATTTGTTAAACCAGCATAAGCATTTTGAGCACCAGCATACATATTTTGTGCTCCACCATATATATTTTCGAATTCAGTTTGTATATTAGCAAAAGGATTTTGAGTATCAGCAAAAGGATTTGTAAATTCAAAAGCTTCATACAAATCTCTTTGATCATCTACTTTTCCTTGCTGTATTTCCTGTTGTTCTTTATAATACTCAAACTGTTCTTCTGCTAATGCAGTCATTGCTGCTGATTGCTTGCCACCACCACTACTTCCCATAATTATTATTTTTTTATTTTATAAAGCTACTTACTATTTCACCAACGCTAGGTTGTGCATCTCGCCAATTGAAATTTGCAGTACGTACTAATTTGTAATCGCCAGGTTCCATATAAAACCCATTATCAGGTGTAAATAAATTGTTCACATTTTTATTGCTTGTCATAGCCCAGACACTCTCACAACCATTGTCAATAGCAACAGCGGTTACACGGGTAGCTAAATCAAGTAGTAACTCAAGTCTATCTTCCTCTCTATATGTTGGATCTGCTATTAAATAATCAACATATCCTAAAGCAGAATTTGTTAAGTACAAAAAGCAAGAAGCAACTAATCTTCCTTCTTTTTCTACAACATATCCTCCTAATCCTTTGTCTGGTAATAAACTTCTTCTTGGTATAACTACACCGTAATTTTCGTATAGTTTCCACCACTTAATTAATTCTGGATAATCGGTCTCCTTAATAGGACGAATATCGATATCAAGATCTTCCTTTCCTTTTATTTTCATTTTATTTAATTTTTTATTTAATTTAAGTTAATTGTATATATATAGTTACACTTTTTGCATATTATTTACTACTAGGTGCAACCTCTGAACTAACTGCAAACAGTTCGGCTTTTTTATTTGAAGAATTTTCAAGAGTCACATCAGCATAATACCCTTTTAAACTTGATTCGTTAACACGATTATCTTTCGAAAATAATATAAAATCTTCATTGTTTATTATTGGAGGCGCTAATGGATCTTTATCTATTACGATAAAACCATTTCCAATAATCACGATTCTTCCTGCATATACTGGATCTGAAATTGTAGTATTAGTTGTATAACCGTGTGTGGTATTATTTACTGTTTGTACACTAGAAACATACGCGTAATCTTCTATTTGTAAAGAGCGATTTAAAGGAATATCAAAATCTATTTTTGTTATTATAGTTGGCATATATTATTTATTTAAGGTGAAACTACACCTGGTGTTATAAACTTATCTATATCTAAATATATTGTTCTATTTGCGGTTGGAAACCTTGTAATGTCAATAGCGCCAACAATATTTATCGTTTGATAAACGTCGGGAAAAGTAAGTTCTGTATTAGTTGCCAAATCAGATTGTGATGAACCGACAACTATAGAACCAGCGGTAGAAGAAGCGCTTACCGATATTACTTGATTATCAGAACTATTATCTACATTGACCCCAGATATAGAAGTATAACTACCACCTGTGACACCATAAGTTCCATTTAAATTTATTGTTGTACCACTACTACCAGCTCTAATTGTTTTTTTAAGCGTTTCTGGAGTAACAGTTGGATATGCAACAAACTTAACCGTTAATCCTATAGCTTTTTTTATCTTTGCAGATCCTATAGCTTTAAAAGTTAATGTTATTCCATCTGCAAAAGTTTGCGCGGCACTTATCGTTAAAGTTTTAGTATTAGTATTTATAGCCATTATAGACGGTTCACCACTCAAACTACCACCGCTTACTCCTGTTATAACCATACCTACACTTATATCCGTGGTATCATCAACTACAACCTCTGTTCCACTGGAAATCGCTCCATCAACAGTATCTGTTACTGTAAAATACCAAAAACTATCAGAGATTTGATTAGCAGTACTAGCACTAGGTATTCTTAATCCAAAACCATCTTCATCTGTAGATGCGTTTACTATATCCCAATCAAAATCAAATTTACTTGAACTATTAGGAGCGCCTGTTGCTGTTGATGTTGGAAAAGTAGCGTAATTACTAGTGTTAGCTGTAGCGGCTTTAAATGTTACCGTAGCATTACTACTTAGTTTTTCTATACTCTTACTAATAATTTGTTTATTTGATTTATTTACCTTAGTATCTTTAATAGTTTCTAAATTAATAGTATAAGTACCACCACCAGAAGGAAACGTAATAATATTATTATATGCAGTATTACCAAGTTTTATTTTTAAATAATTATTTTTACTATTATTACCTAACGCAAACTTCTTTGAATTGAAATTATAATACTTAAGAGTATCGTTTTCTAGTGCATATAAGATAAATTCTGCGCCCACATCGCCAACAACACTAAAACTTCTAACAGTTACTGCAGCGGGCATTTCCGAAGTGTCTATATTTAAACTTTTTATATCTGCCATTAATTATTTATTTTAAAGAGTATAAGATGTAACACTACTAGCTACCCCAATACCTTGAACGTTAAAGAGATTTGTATCTTTCTTTTTTAATGTATGGGCAGGGGTTAATGGTATTTGTTCACCTTTTATGTAGTTGAACCATTTCCCTTCTTTTTCAATAAATTCAACAACACTGCCTTCATCCATATCCGTTTTAATCTCTGTACATTTCCAACCATCAACATCTGATTGATTGGCGTGAGCTTGAATATTATTATTATTTACTTCTGCAAGAGATTGTGGTTGCATCACATGTGTTTGACTACCTTCATAATTTAATGTGCTAAATATTTTTACTGTAGAAGGATCACTATTTAAAACTGCTTTTACACTAGATTTATAAGTTTCAACTCCATAAAACCTATTATAATTTTCAGCTTCGTCTATAGTAGAATCTTCCCATATACCAGTGGTGATATTCTTTTTTAAAGGTATATAATGTTGATATAATCCACCATCCATCATGGTGTAATAGTTTTTAGATAAACTAAGACCATTTTCTAATGGTTTATTATTCGCGTTAGCAAAACTTTTAAAACTAGTCCAACCATTTACATCTTCACTAAAACTTAAAGTCTTTTTAGGTAAAGATACATCAACAACTTTAGTCATAGAAATATTATCTATATAACCGTTTGTAATTGAGGTTTCATCATACACTTCTATAACAAAAGTTTCTTTTAGATCTGGACGATATGTAGAGTCTATAGGATTAATATCTTTCCATTCGCTAGCGTATGATCCGTCACCATCACGCCCAATTAAAACCTCTTGACTAAAAATATCACCCGTAGATAATGGAAGTGAATATATGTCGTCTACTTTAAAACCATAACCATCTTCATTGTAATAATATATTTGTATTTTACCAGTGGTTATAAGATATGTAAATTCTACTTTATATTTTTCATATCTTTTTATAGATGTGTCAAGCCATTGATTTACACTCACAAGTCTCTTTGGAACAGTTGTTACATTATTATCAATAGCAGGGCAATCTAAAAATACTATATGTTCAAGTGTTAAATTCCAATGAATATAATTGTTTAAAGCTCCATCAAATCCATCAAAATTCCAAGCTCCAGCATCTCCCCCTTTAAACACTACGGTTTCATCTGTAAGTAATATATTGCTAACAGCTGCTTTTATATAACCATTCGAAACACCAGAACGAAATGCAACTCCAACCCACGTACCAGCGGTAGCAGTACCAACGTCTGTAATATTTCCATGCACTCCCGCAGTATCATTCCAAGTTATTCCACCATCCGTACTACGTTCTATTGTCCAATTAGTAGTATCACCATCCATGGTAAATTTAATTTCATACTTACCTACAGCGTCAATGCCACTGAAGTAGAGTCCTTCCTTCCCGGCATTAATACCCACTGGGGGATTCGGATCTCCACTAGCGTCTCTTACAACCCACCCACGAAGTTTACCATCGAATGGATCTGTACCTGTTGCAGTTGGAAGATCATCAACTGTAAAGCTCAATCTCCACCTGTTGTCACCCCCAGTTGGCATGTTACCACCTAAATCTTGTGCCCAAGTTAGATACTGCATGTTTGGAACAGTTGAAGAATGTGCGTTCCAACATAATTTATTATCTCTCCAATATAATTCCTGCGGGTCAAAAGTGTGTAGTCGAGTATCAGATGATCTCACCCAATTATCTGCAGTACCCGTTTCGTTTGTCAGACTTATATCTCTAGTAAGTATTTTTGTAATCTTAGCGCCGCTTGTTGCGCCGTATATTTGTAACCGAAAACTATTAATAAGAACATTATCTCCAGCAACTTGGGAATCACCCTCAAGTTTAAATATTGCCCTTAAAACAGGTCTTGGACTACCGTACTCTGTTCTTGGTTCTGGTAATAATTGAATCCCTGCGGTTGCTTGGGCAGAACGATACCGACCAATATAAGGTTGTGGTAATAACCCGGTATTTTGAGTTTGAGCCATTGACAACGCGTAACCTGCAGAACTTCCCACACCCATTATAATATAGCTACCATTAACAGTAGTTCCATCTCCTGTGTTAGTGTTGAAAGCTTCGTCATATTCAATATCTACTAAATATGTATTACCAACTACCCAAGGATCTCCAGAGATATCAACTGTAAAGTAAATCCAATTTGCATTTGGTTTTACAAATACATAATTAGTTGGTTTCGGAATATCTGTTGCGGTACCATAACCAATACCAGGATAAACACTACCGGCGGGATTATTACCACCATACCAATTCCCAATTTTATCTTTAAATTTATGGTAATATGGAGTACCGCCATAAGGACCATTTGTTGGGGTAGTAATAGGATTTCCAGTCACGAGATGTGTCCAATCATCTGGGACCCAATAATTTTGCACAACACTTGGGGGAATAGCAACTGAGCTCGTACCATCATTTGGATCCATCAACATTCCAGTTTGTAGTACCTTACCATAATTATTTCCAAAACCGGAGGTATTTGTATGGGCTTCTAAGTACCAAGCTGCAAGAGGAGAAACCCCTCCTGTTCGGGAAATAGTCCAGTTGTCAAGCCATTTATGTTCAACCTCTGTCCACGCGGGTACGTCATGTGGTGGGATGGCAAGTAGTGCAGAATGTGCAAACACTTCCGTTACACCTGGTACACCTGTTACACCTGCTACACCTGGTGTTACTAAAGTTGTTGTTGTTGTTGTTATACCAGGATCCCCTGGATCATCAGGTATGTGTGGATTAGTTACACCGAAACCTTTCACTGCTTTTACCTCCACTATCTCCCAAAGCGGGTGTTTCAGATATGAGTGGAAACTGGCGTGGGCGAGATTGTGATCATGATCTTGCGATATCCGCAACCTAAGATCGTCTACTACTTTTACTTCTTCAATACCATCACCAGCGGTATGAACACCTAATTGATCTGTATAAGCTCCAGTAGCATCTTGCTGATTTGGATCTCTAAATTTAAAGCTAACTTGTAAGGTAATTTCATAGGTGCCAGCAGTCCAATCGTTAAATATATCTTGAAGCGGACCCTGTTGAGCTGATGCAGTAGAATACCATGAATACGAGGAGCTTGTTCCAAAATCAGAAGCAACAGCATAAAACCCACCACTAAAATTACCACTATAACTCTTCCCCGATGAAAAAGCAACATCTTCCAACCCAATTGAACTTAAATTCAAAGAGCCACTAGTATGACCAACACTACCAATCCAGTTATAAGGTGTAATAGTGGTAGGGGCGTAAGATGTTACACTTATATCTTGTAAAACGTCATCATTAACTTGGACACCACCATCAAAAAGCACTAGTTTAGGCTTAATCGCATTGTATCCATACGCCAGATCGGTATTGGAAGGAGTAGCTGTTAAAGATGGGTCAACCCTGTCTTTAAAAGCTACTATCTTAATTTGAACATGTAATTCATCTCCATTATAAAAAGAATCGTGTCCTCCATACGCGGCGGTTGCGGTTGTACTACCGTATAGAGTTCCAACGGCGTTAGCATATGCTAGATTTAATTGACCACCTGTAGTTGTCCAGTTACCAGCACCACCCCCAATATTTATTGCAGCATCACCAATACCTCTGATCTCAACGTAATTTGTCGCACTAAGTCCACCAGATTGAACTCTATCAAAAAGAATACCACCCCAACCAGCCTGGTAACCGCCTGTATCGCTTCTTGTGATTGCACCACATACTTCATCTCTTATAGTAGCAGAAGTGACTCCAGATGTAGGATACCTTGCCGGCTTAGCAATTCTCCCGTCAGCAGCGCCTTGTCCAAAAGTGTTTAAGTGGGTGGCATTATAACTACCAGTGCCACTATTATGTGGGTTTGCTTCATTTACGTAACCGAAATGTATTCCAGATGCTCCACCTATATATCTTCTGATTGTACTTCTAATAGCCGGGTCCGTATATTGAGTAGCAGAAGGTCCCCATATTGGCACCAAAGCATACGCATTATAGGTAGCGTTAAGAAATTCTCCGCTCATTCCACCTCCACTGCTTGCTAAACTATCACTATAAGTGGCATAAGCAAAAGGGGTCGGTGTTATAGCCCCTGTTGTTATTGATGTTGTTGAGGTTGTTGGTGTTGTTGCTCCTGTGTATGTTGTTGCTGTTGTTGTTGTAGGTGCTCCTCCTCCTACTGTTATTGTGGTTGTTGTCACTTCAGGAACAGCTGTAACGCCCAAAACCTCCGTCACAGGCGCAACATACGCTTGGGCTAATCGAGGTTCTTGCCACTTCTCTGCGGGGATAGCTTCGTGATTTGTTATAGTTGTAGTACTAGGAAGTTCATCAGCTATTGGACCCCATCCAAAAACAGGACTATTAGGATCAGCTATATTAAACTGAGCAAGAAAAGCGGTTTTATCTAAAAAATTAACACCTGAATAAACATTACCATCTTCTATTCTATTTGATACCCCACCTGATACAGGTATTGATTCTTCACCAACTTCTAAAAAAGAATCATATATAATGTTTTCAGGATGCTCATCTGATAATGTTATATTATAGTTTTCTTTATAACCATCATAAGTACCTATTAATGAATTATGGTTTCGTAAATTGTCTCTAAACCAATCATGCATACCATTTTTAGATATAGGTGTTAAACCATCTTTTGACAATCTTAAAACAGCACCTCTTTGTTTATCTGTAAAATATGCTCTATATGATTCAGAGGCAAATGATTCTGGATTTTTAGATATTCCAAAATCTCCAACAAAAGGATTTGCATCACC
>Ga0098047_10000994_pt1 | contig 11563 bp, 9 predicted proteins | sample 12_taG_FD_92585 | JGI IMG/M metagenome (GOLD analysis project Ga0098047, IMG submission 92585) | Marine viral communities from the Subarctic Pacific Ocean - 12_ETSP_OMZ_AT15267 metaG | ecosystem: Environmental > Aquatic > Marine > Oceanic | place: Subarctic Pacific Ocean | collected 2015-01-16 | reverse complement strand
ATCGGTCGAAGAGGCTGGCACGGCTATTTTACCATATACACATAATACCGGTTATTTGTTAAATAACAGTGGGTTATCTGGTATAGGCAACGACATTGTTGTAACGTTTGATGTAGCGATGTATACTATTACAACTCAAAATTCAGCTTACGCGCAGGTAATACATGATTAATATATGAACCCGGTAAAATACCATCCAAAAAACATTAGACCGTTAAGCGCAACATATAAGCTTGACGATGATATTGACGTATCTGATATGAGAGTATATACGTCAGAAGGTTTAGGTATATTTACAATCAACGCTCTATCTGCGATCGAGGACGTTACATATAATAATTATAATCCATTATTTTTAACAGAAGCAAAAACAACAAATCATATTATGAAAATGGAGACGACGAAGACGTCGTATCCGAATTATATGCTCACATATCTCAAAGTTAAGGATAATGATCATTTCGTTGTCATCAATGGCAATCTCGGAACTGTAGCTGTTACGGGCGTTTCAGCTAACATGGATGATAGATATTTTTGCGAAATTGAGTTTATTAACCCGGTTTATTGTACAGTACGTCACCCATATGATAATGCACTGAAATATCTAACGGTAAATCCAGGCAACAGCTCTGCAATGACGTTTACTTCTAGAAGTAGCGGGAGCGACGCGGTACATGATAGACAGATATTTAATTATGTGTTAGATGAAACTAATAAAACAATAACATTGCTCCAAAATTTGTCAACTGAGCAGCATACTTCTATCGCATTGCTCATTCAAAACCATCAAAACGAAACGGATGCCGATGGAACGCCCGGTCTTTCAGCCATACCAGTACCAGGATCGCTAAGTATGTATAATTCTGGTAACAGGTTTGAATATAGAGATCTCAATACCGGTACAGTCTTTAATCTACAGACAACTTGGAATTCATATGTAAGCGCTGTCGACGATACCACAACTGATGTATCTACGTCTAATTCGCACCAAAATATTGAAAACAATTACGTTGTCACGTCTACTACTAATAATATTAGCTATAGCTCGCATCAAATAGCTACCGAATTTATACCTCTTAAAAATCAAGTTACCCCTGAAGGCGGAGTTAGTAGAAATAATCCATATACGGGCCCGCAGCCGGAAATTTCTCATCGCTCATACACTAAACTCCATACTGGTACATACGAAGAATATGGCAATGATTCTATGCATCTTAGTTATGACGCGAATATAAAGGAAATACTTATACCAGCAGACAAGCTAACATATTTTCATATGCCGCAAGTTATGTCTCCATATAACCGAATTAATATTAATGATACTACGTTATTGAAGTCTGGAGCAATTGCAGGTAACGTGCCTATAAAATCAGACAAGGTATTTAAGAAGCTAGATACATCGCAAAACAGTATACAAAATGTTCTCGTACCTAACGCGGAAGAGCTGAACGGTACGTGGCTGTGCTCGTGGCTTTCTGGCGCACCGAATTCTCCGCTTCAAAGAACCGGACCGATTTGGGTAGATAGATTTTTTAACTCAAGCTTCCACACAAGAACATCTGCATTGACGTCAGGCGCTATTGAGAATATTGTATATATAGACAAGGATGAAAGCTTGACACGAAAACTTGGCGCGTCAGCTGAACATATAACCATCTATGATAAGATGAGTGATTTGACGTTCGAACCAGGAATACTCTACGCGTATCATCATGTCGGTAAAAAGAATAGTCAAAAAGTTATTAATTCGATCAAGCATTCATTAATTGCTGAAAATCTAAACTTATATAAAGACTACAAATTAGTAAACATTTCGGTAGACGCGCCGCCTGTATATACATTTAATGCTGACAATTTCGGTACAATGAATTCTGTTAAGCATACAGGCTCATTTACTCTTAATTTCTGGATGCATAATATTAATTGGACCAAGCCTATAGGTGACCAAATAATTGGCAATTACATTACCAACGGTTTTGGTATATTTAATTACGACACTGTAACACCATTTATTGCTATACCAGATGAAAATAAGGTACACATATATAATAGCGATTTTGTTTATTTACATACACATTATATCAATAAACAGATCAGACTATTTAGTAAGAGAAGCTCGAGCGATAATTACTGGATAGTTGACGATAACAACGACATATATGAATATACGATTAACGGTACAATACAAAACAAAATAAGTAGCAGCCATTTAAGCGGTAAAATGCTGATAGATCTCGAGATAAGTGAAGATTACCTTTACATCCTAGTAAAGCCTAATAGTGATACAGCACAATATTTCAAATATAATCTCGGTAATAGAAGCTCAGGATATATTGGTACATTAGCCAATGCAAATGTCTGGAATTTCGGGACAGGAGCTTCTCATTTGACAGCCGCTAATATACACTCTGTAAGTAAGGGTCTATCTGCATCAACAGGAGTACTTGTTACAATGAGCGATGCGCATAGTGGCGCTGGTAGTTCTAATGTACATCCCACATCAGGATCTATAATTTTCGGTAACGGTAGTATGGTAGATAATAATGGCAGCCCATGGTCGCTACAAAATAATAAAGTATATACATATGATAATACAATATCAGCTAATATACTTGGAGTTAGTTCAGCTAATATTATTGAAGGTATAGGTTGTGATAAAGATAACAATATATGGGTGTTACATAGCAATAACAAGGTAAGTAAATTAAACAATAACAGAGCCGAGACATTCACTACAACGCTTTCATGTCTCACAGGAACCCTGTATAATAGATTTATCGACTTCATGTGCGAGTTTGATAGCAATGGAGATTATCAGACATATTGTATTACAACGAATCAGTCCGTATCAGGAGCAAAATTTGTAAAACTGTCGCTGAGTGGCGACGTGATTAGCTACACAAGTATCCTTAGCGGTACAAAGCTCGAAGACTCGACAATTAAGCATATATTAACGCCGCTATCAGGATGGAAAACAACAACTGGATTCGACTACGCTCGTAAAACTATAAATGATAGAGGCGAATATATTAAAGTAAAACTCGGTCTTTCAACTATCTATAATCCGAGTACAACTACATCAACATATTCAGCGTTTACTTTATCACATCCAATATCTGCATTAAAAAGCGGCTGGCACAATTTCTGCGTTGTGTTTGACTCCGAACGCGGTCAGTTAGATTTTTATATCAATACTATACATGTCGATAGTAAGAGTGTACCTCAAGGTAGATTTAGTTATTCAGATATATTCGACCAACCGTTAACTGTCGGTACATCACCATTTTATACTAAGCTACTTTTATCTGAGCATTTAGATCAACCTCAACATTATCTGCTTAACGGTATTAGTATGAAAAACATCTCGTTATACGATACTGCTTTAGATTACTTCGATATCAAATCATTGTATACTGCGCATACAGATACAGGGGCAATGAAATGGGATATCCCAATTGGTAAGCGCGGGTATATTGATACTATTGAGAGAGTATTTAAGCATAGAATCCCTGGCAGAAAGAGCGAGATGTTTAATGTTAATATTAGGAACACTACCCTAACGGACAGCAAGTTAAAGAGCGATGTAGAAAACATAATAAAAGAGCATCTTGACGAGATTGTACCGGCATATACTAAGTCGCATCTAGTTGGATGGGACAATGTATATAGTACGTCTGTTAGTTCCATCACAGGTAGCGTGCCATCTACAGTAGCAGTGTTAGATCCAAACCGAGGAGGAGCAATAAATGGCTATTGAAACGGTAAATAAATCATTAGATACAGCTGTTATAAGTACATCTGGGTTAGATGTTGAAATATCCACATATTTTACGCTAGATAGATATCTAGGTGATATGCTTACGTTACCTTACAAGTTCGAAGACGTAAAGATAAAATCAAACGAGCTGTGTACGGCAGATAATGTTAACGCCGCTTTGTTTAAGCTTCATTATAACTTTTTATACTTAAATGCTCAAACAAAAATAGCCGATAATAATTTTCCGAGAAGCTATAAAGGCTTCATTGCGTCAGATGCCGATACCGGTAAAGATGAGGTAACGTGGTATTGGCCAGCGTCTGCAGCTACGAGTGATTTAAGCGAAATAGGAGCCACAGGCACAGCATTGTCAGGTCTTGTAGCTGGCGCTTTCGCGCAAAGTATTGACTCTCAATCCGAGTATGTAGGGGTTGTTGCAACGTCAGCTACATTATTAGGATACCGCAGTAATTTCGTTGACGATACAGCTTCTATTAATCTCAATAAACAATCTATTGAAGATGCCTCAGGCTTGCAATTTACTAATATTAAGTCGATGCAATTTAATTCCGAGAAACGATTGTTTGTAATTGACGGTTCAAACATTCATAAATTTAATGTCGATGCAGTTCTGACATCAAATAGGGCTGTTAGCGGTATTGGTAGATTTCTAATTAAAACAATCGGTGGCAAGAGTAAAAATATATACGATAAAGATAAGTTCAATAACCCTGTAAGTATATACGTCGATGGAGATGATGATGTATATGTTTTGGATAAAGATGATCACGGATTCAAAATTTACGACAAAGACCTAAACTGGAAGCGTACAGCGTCACGAAAATCTGAATATACAAATTTATCGGGAGGCTCACCTGTCAGCATAGCGGTTGACGACGTGACAAAAAATATTTTTGTATTAACAGATAATGGTCTATTGTTTGAATATACAAATGAAGCTACGTTAATCGGAAAAACACTCCTAGACGATCCTTTAGAGACCGACGAGCAATTTAAGCAAATTACATTTTCTAAGAAGCATGGTAATATAGTTTATGTCATGACAGATAAGAGCTTGTTCAAAAAGTTCAAAACGAAAATGTCAAAAAGTATTGGTGCATTTAGGCTTGCGGATAATAATATAACGACGCAGTCGCTAGCATTTACTAGCCTGATGCATGCCGATATATATACATATGACTATGTACATTTGGGCGGCAATTCGATACATACAGGCGTACCTAGCCAAGTTGGAGCAATATTCAAATTTAATGAAGATATCAATTATAAGACTTTAGCACATGATGGCTATAAGACTGATTTATATCCGTTAAGTGCCATTAATATTAAAGAGAGCGAATTCGTCACATCATGGGTTATTAATAAATCAATGCATAAATTAATTTATAATCACTTGCTATTAAGAGATAATATGAACTACAAATACGTAGGCCAATATGATGCAGTTGGTAGGTTACAATTTGTTAAAGCTCGCAATTTACTTGATACAGATCCAAATCTATTTGGCTATGCAACAGATTTAGATAATTTTGTAGGTATAAATGAGCCTATGTTCGCCGATACAATCAATCGACCGCTACATGAGATATATAAAATCCAAGAAAAGCTGATAGAAATGTGTAACGAGTCTATCACAAATAAGTTTCCGTACGCGTCACAGGTTGTTGAAGTTAAATAGCTCGATTTATACAAAAGACACATAAATAATCATAGATATGGCATATAGACTGTTAAAAACTAGTGAACTTTCGTCAGTGCCAGTTGGCTATTCAATGGTCACGGGCGACTTATTACAGGCAACTGTAGGTGCCCAGACTGCTGGTCCTTCATTATCAACAATAAAACTGGAGCTCGGTGAGTTATTTGCATGGTCTGTTACACCTAGTAATACGTTCAGTTTATGGGTATCCGGTACTGATGATAATGTCTATAATAGAAGCGGCGGTAATGTTGGTATTGGTACAGCAGCCAATCCTGAACAAAAATTAACAGTTAACGGTCCGATTAGTGCACGTGGTGAAGGTACATTCGAAGGTGGATTAAGCGCTAAAGGCGGTAACGGCTATTTTAGCGGCAACGTCGGCATCGGGACGACGACGCCAGGAGGACGATTAGTTGTTGACAGATGTGGCGATGTTGTGGGAAATAGTTTCACTGTTGAGAGTGACACCAACGTTGGCTTATCACTACGATCAGGCGGAAGCAATGGGTCTCCGTTTATTGATTTCTCAAACAAAGCAACTGGTGATTTTGATGCTAGAATTCAGTTAACTGGTGATGATAAATTTGCTATATTAGGAGCGAACGTCGGCATCGGGACGGATCAGCCGGGCGCAATACTGGACGTTCGTGATCGGTTGCGCGGAATGTTAGCACGCTTTCAGAGAAATGACAATACAACAATAGTTTCAGGAATTCGTATAAACGCGCCAAATGCCGGTACTCATACCTATCTTGATATAGCTGTTGATCCTGCTGAACGAAAAGCAGGTTTAGGCGTAGGCATCGGCTCTAGTACTTTACCACTTAATCAGGAAAGTCTAGATAACGCTGCTATAGTTTGGGATACGGACGGCAACGTCGGCATCGGGACGACTACACCAGCCTATAAACTTGATGTTTTGGGAGATATGAGAGCAGGTGGCTCCACCGTGGATGATGCGAAAATATACTTACAGAACAGCCAGAATACGTGGTCCATAAGCACCTATTCAGGTTCTAAATTTCATATTTATGATGTTACTAACAGTCCGAGCACACCTCGACTCACTATTGCTCTCGACGGCAATGTCGGCATCGGGACGACTACGCCTGGGACGATTCTTGATATTGCAGGCACTAGTCCAATAATTCGTGCGACAAGTGATACAACGGGGCCGGCGAAATTATACTTATTGGACTCTGCTGGTTCTGGTAACCCTGCAGTAGTTGGGTCTGAGGGGCTGGGGATGTTCTTCCAGAATAATGGCAACAGGACAATGACGTTCACCGCTTCGAATAACGTCGGCATCGGGACTACTGCGCCAGAAACAAAACTACATCTTAATCCTAGCTCCGGCTCACATGCAGCTATAACTTTAGGTGAAAGCTCAACAACACCTGATACACCATCTGTTGGAGACGAATGTAGAATTTATATGAAAGGTGACAAGTTGATCGTTCAATTTAACGATGGCGGTATTATTCGATACAAATATATGGATTTAACAGGGTCGACGGATCCTGAAATCTGGACCAACACAACCACTGCGCCGTAATTATTTGGAGCTATAGCATAAATAATTAAGATGGAATCGCAAATTATTCTTAATGCAGTATTCGGTCTTGTATCATTTTTAGGAGGTTGGATCTTTAAGATGGTATGGAGCCGGGTAACAAATCTAGATGAAGATATTTGGGATCTTCAAAAGCACCATGAAGAAGACTTGAAACAAGTGCGTAGAGAAATGTCAGCGCTTGCGCTATCACTACCAGAAAAGTATGTAGCTAAACAAGATTTAGACAAATTAGAAGATTTTATCAATGAGCGATTCAATAAGCTTGAGCATAAACTCGACCAACTTAATAAAAGTTGATTTTTAATAAAAGCATACTATAATGTAAGTGTGATCAGGCTGTTCGAAAAACATAATTACCCTCAGATAATTCGTGATGAGTCTTCAAATACTCGCCTTTATAAAACTCCGGCTGGTGATTTGGTGCCATCTGTAACAACAATTCTATCAAAAACTAAGGATACATCTGGACTTACGGCGTGGGAAAATAGAATAGGTAAGAAAGAAGCCAGTAGAATTCGTAACGAAGCAGCCTCTGTAGGGACTTCAATGCACCTCACGTTAGAGTGCTTTATTGAGGAAAAAGAGCGTAAGTATGATTTTAGTCCAGTACATGGCCAAGCTAATCGGATGGCTAAAGTTATTATTGAAAGCGGCCTTAAGCACGTTTCAGAGGTGTGGGGATCTGAAGTCCAACTTTTTTATGAAGACAAGTATGCCGGTACTACAGATGTCATTGGAATATACAAGGGAATACCACATATTATAGATTTCAAACAAACCAATAAACCTAAAAAATCTGAATGGATTGAAGATTATTACTTACAATTAGCTGCATATGCTCATGCACATAATCACGTAACTGGTACCGAAATTAAAAATGGGGTAGTTATGATGTGTTCTAGAGATTTGCAGTATCAAAAATTTGAATTGAATGAAATTCAATTCGAGAAATATTCATATATGTGGTTTAATAGGCTAAAAGAGTATGACCAGTTAATTAGCGGTTAATATATCTCCTTCATCTTCAATTAATAAGAGTTGCCAAATTGTGTAGTTCTAATTAATTTAATGTAGCGTTACTTTATTATTAGCGCAAAATTCTTAAATATTTATAGAATTAGATGAAAGGTAAAAAGCTAGTGAAGAAACAGGAAGTAGCTAATGATAAGCTGATGTCTGGGATTGCTACCCAAGAAATTACATCTGATTTTGTTTTGGAAATTTACGAGCGTGCCAAAAAGTCGCGAGGTAAAAAGAAAAAGGAACTTATTGCTATCGCGGAAAAACTATCTAAACATGTTGGTAAATGGCTTGTAGAATAATGTTGACTTTGCTTGCACGTGTAGATATAATTAATATGTGAGCAAAGTAAAGATTAGCTGGAAACAATTTCATCATGCATGTTTCCATACAGCGTATAGAGCAAAACAAAAACTAAAAGAAATAGATACAATTATCGCTATTGCTCGTGGTGGTCTAGTTCCAGCTCGGATTATAGCTGAATATGTAAATCCAAAACACTTCCTAACAATAGGGGTATCGCTATATAATGGTGAAACGAGAAAAGACAAAATCGACGTTTATCAAGATCTACCAATCAATTTGTCATGGAATCGGAATGACAATATATTGGTCATTGATGATGTCAGCGATGGTGGGGATACTTTTGATTTTGTTTGTTCAAAAGTACGTAATAAAACCAAAGCCAACGTCTTCTCAGCAGCCCCCTATATAAAAACAGATACTACATTTATTCCGGATTTCTACGTTACCGAATTTCTCAAAGACCAATGGATAGTCTTTCCGTTCGAAGAAGATTAAATACTTTTATGAATTGGCTATATGGAAAGTTAACCAAGTTAGTTGCTGATCAGTTTAATGTTATTGTGATCGCAATTTTATGTGCTGGGTTTATTAGTGGTATATATATACAAGGCGAATCACATGACGATAAAATAGACAAACTCCGAATTATATACAATGATGAAGTTCAGAAACGCGAGAATGAATATAATAATCTTTGGAATACAGGTAATGCCTTGTTTCAGACATATCAAAAAGAACGTGCTAACTCTAGTCTTAAAGATCAGATAATTGAAAAGCAACACAAAGCAATTGAAGAGCTACTTAATGAGCTTAATAATAGTAATAAGTTTGATATCTCCAGGTGGATATAGTGACTCCAAAATTTGACAACTTAAGTCGGCGGTACATCGAAGAAGAGCTATCTGATAGCCAAAAGAAAAAACTATTAGCATTAGGTCTAGGTAGTGCTATGGCTTTGCCAGGTACATCTCATCTAGCACAGAAAGCAGGAGAAGCCTTGAGAGATGATCCACCTGCTCCTGTTGTTCAACATGTTGATGAGCCTGATAAGCAAGCTGAAATTCGATATGTTGATCCAGTTACTGGGCTACCTGCAAGATATCATACAGGTCCAGACTTTAAGCCTGGACCACCTCCAGCTGTCGCAGGACCAGCTCCTACCGTTGCCACAACACATGGTTCAGCTGACTCTCAATTTGACCCGGAGTTTATAAAGTATATACAGAGAGTTGAGAACAGCGTCAAAAGGGGATTGAAGGGGGGTAAATGGTACCCTCACGGCTCTGCAGAAGGTGGTAGAAAAACCATTGCATATGGTCATAAGCTTAAAGTAGGTGAAGATTTTAGCAACGGTATAACTGATCAAGAAGCTATACAACTCTTAATAAAAGACTTAACTAATCATAAAGCGGGCGCTTCGCGTATTGTCGATAGAAAGTATGGTACAGGCACGTTTAGCAAATTAGATAGAATGCGTCAAGAAATGTTAATTGACATTCAATTCAATATAAGAGGAGGTCTGAACAAATTTACTCAGTTTATGCATGCTGTTGTCAATAACGATAAAGAGGGTATGATTAAGCATCATGTTCGAAAATATAAGCATCCTAAGACAAAAAAGTGGGTCCCTATTAAAGATCGCAATAATCAGTTCAAAAAACGGTATTTATCCAACTAATTGATAAATATCATTACATCACATCATCTCCTCTTCTTATTATAGTAATTCCATAAATATTTGTGTATGGGATTTCAAAAGAGGCCAACGCCAACTGGTAATGATCAGGGTATTGTATTAACAGATTCCAAGGCTAATATAAATGTTCCTGGTGGTACAGTAATTGCCAACTATCTCAGCGCATACTCTGGAACTACAATAGGTGTTATTGGTAGCTTAAGCGCTAGCGGAGATATCTACGCGTATAATTCATCATTTAAGTTCTCTGATGGTTCAACCACAACAGCATTTGCTCTCCAAGATTTCAACGATTTTACTAATACAGAGAGCACTGTTAGAACAAACAGTGCAGCATGGGCTATGGCATCCTCCAAATTTTATGCATATGATGATAATGACCTTAATGATCACTTCTTATATGCTTCGGACGAGGATTATAAGCTTATTTTGGGAGCCGATACTAGTGGATGGACTAATATGCTTTCAGAAGCGGCGGCAACTATAAATCTGAGTGCTGCTGGTAACCTGTTTGCTCTAAGCGCAAATAACGCTCTAAATGCTTACGATTATTATTGGGAACTAGGTACAAGCCTGGTGACTTCCATGCAAGACAAGATCGCTGTATGGAAAAAGGACTCATCTACAGACTACAGATTGTATCTGGGATATAATACTAGTACAACATTCACTTCAGATAGTCTAGGTGTCAATTTAGGTTCTGATTCAGTCTGGGGATCAGTTAATCTCGATGTCAAGGGTAACGTAAGAGGTCAATACTTGTATCTTAGAGATGTAACGAGTGGTAATAATTATGAAACTCTAATTACTCCATATGAGATCTCTACCTATAATGATTACCCATTAACCCTAGTATCTAATAATGGTACAAAGGCAGTTAGAATTTGGGGTTCCCCAATATCATTAAGTTCGGCTCAAGCTGGTTACCCTCATCCTATTATTACAACAGAAGCGAATAACGTCAATTTGGTTTTGTCTGGTAAAGGATCAGGTCAGATTTTTGTCGACCCTCATATCAAAACTGCTACCGATGGTTATAGCTATCAGTGGGAAAGCACCTATTTATGGGTGAAATCACAAAGCGCCAGTTGGAATACCGGAGGTCAAAATTTACCAGATGCTGTATCATCAAAATGGGAGAATACTTATAACACAGTTCTGAGCAATAGCGCTCAATGGGAAGATGTATTTTCATCGGTAACAAGTAACAGTGCTCAATGGGAAGATGGTTTCTCAACTGTCAATACCAGTAGCGCTCAATGGGAAGATGTATTTTCGACGACTAATAGTAAAAGTGCTCGGTGGGAAGATGTATTTTCATCGGTAACAAGTAACAGTGCACAATGGGAAGATGTATTTTCATCGGTAACAAGTAACAGTGCTCAATGGGAAGATGTATTCTCTTCAGTAACAAGTAACAGCGCTCAATGGGAAGATGTATTTTCATCCGTTAGATCTAATAGTGCTCAATGGGAAGATGTATTT
>Ga0098047_10000993_pt1 | contig 11564 bp, 1 predicted proteins | sample 12_taG_FD_92585 | JGI IMG/M metagenome (GOLD analysis project Ga0098047, IMG submission 92585) | Marine viral communities from the Subarctic Pacific Ocean - 12_ETSP_OMZ_AT15267 metaG | ecosystem: Environmental > Aquatic > Marine > Oceanic | place: Subarctic Pacific Ocean | collected 2015-01-16 | reverse complement strand
GCCGACTTGGACATGCTTGTCCAGGAAGGCACGCCATGGGAACGACCGGCCCTTCCTCGCAAACCGAAACCATTTGATGGCGCTTTTCGTTCCGACAGACGCTTACTGCAAGGGCGCAATTGGGACGAACGGGGCGATGACGAAGCCGGTCCCGACACCCCAACTCCGGACGCCCGAGCAGAGGGCGTTGCCATGGACGAGCGCCCCCCGACCAAAGCACGCATGGGGGAATTCACGCGCGACGAATACCACGCATTCCTCAACGAGCAGGCCCAGAAAATTATCAAGGCCTACGGAATCCAGGACGTAAGCGACCCGCTCTACCCTCATCCTGCACTGACCGAGTTCGACAACTTCGACCACACCGAACTTGTGCCCATCGATTTCTTTAACGACATGCCGGGCAACATCGGACCCGCAGCCAGCAACGGTTGGGACGAGGACGCCGCCACTCGTGCTGGAGAGATGCGGAGTTACGAACTGGACGCCCCCATCATCATGGGGAAATTGGACGAGTTGACCGAAGACATCCGCGCCAACGGCATCAAACATCCACTGGTAGTTCAATACGATCCAGAAACCGGCACCCTTGCTCTCGATGAGGGAAACCACAGACTGGCTGCCGCACAACGACTAGGCATGAAAGTTTTGCCGGTAAGGATGCTCAGACAGCCTTCGGCCAAACGGAGGAGCATCCGTGGTCCCAGAAAAGAAATCCCCACCCAAACAAACGGTAGGGGTGATTTGGTTACTGTCGGGGGAGAACTTCTTGGACCCAGTTTTAAGCCTTCAGACATTGGTGTTAACACGCAAAGTGTGACCCCTGAAATGAGGCGGCTGCAGATGCTGGTGGCTGCTCGCGGTGGGAGCAGCCAGCAAGCGGCAAGGAGGAGGCGGCGTGGGGCTTTGGAGTCCACCAGAAACAGGTCCGACTTTCGGGCAGCCAGAGTGGCCCCAGACAGGGAAGGCGGCCAACGGATACAGCGAGGGGCTTCTCGCACTCCCGAACTTGCGGCCAACGAGAGTGCTGTTTGGAACAGGGCGATGGAGGCCAGCCAGGCCAGTCGTCGGGCCGCCGAACTGCGCGGCCGAGGCTTCAACGAATTAGAGGTCACCTCCCTCATGAATCCCCCCTCGATGAGGCCAGCAGGGTTGGCGTCTAGAAGGAACTTCCATGGCCAAGACTCACATCAGAATCTGCGAGATCTCATAGATGCTCGTGAAGCAATGCTTGATTTCTTAACAGAGAATCCGCATTTCGATGCAACGCTAGGTCTCGACTATGACCTCGATACCCGCACATACCCCGGCCTAGATGACTTTCCTGGTGGCATCAAGGCTTGGGATTCGCTCATGGACGACTGGGATGCACTCAGGACCGAATATGACAACATTCTCAACGGGTTCAGAGAGGAGAATCGGAATCTCCAAGAAGCGAGAGAAAAGGGTGACGAGATACTCGGAGAACTAGCCGACTTAGATAAAGATTTGGATAGAAACCTCAGGTCTATCGAGGAATTGGCGCCCAGCCGAGCGGCGAACGGCGAATATCTCACAACAGAGGTCATCAAAGAGTTCTTGCTAAAAGACGACTATGACGGACTCCGGGCATTGTTCACTCCAGAATATGTTTTGGAACGGCACGAGAATCGCAGGGGCGATCCGGCGGGCGATTTCGAGGATCTGGAGATTGACGAATCTGAAGGCGTACCTTACTGGGAAGCATCCCTCAAGTACGGATGGCAAGCAGCAAAGAACACCAGAGGAGACATTGAAGAAAAGGAACAGGAGCACTACAGCGCCGAGGAAAGTGTCAGCCAGCATGCACGAAATGGGCAGGACGTAGTCCTAGAGGCTGCTGAGAAGATTGACAAATTTGACCGCAACATGAATATCGAAAAGCGGGACGACGATTCATTTGTGGCGAGCCCTGAGGACGCAGAGCGCATGGCCAGAAGGCTCGTATACGGACAGGACCTGGAATCGCCACGGATGGACGCGACAACCGGGAGTCTTGAGGGCTTCACACCTAAGGGAACAGGTTTCCGGTCACAGCGTGGCGCTGGACTGGGAGAAGACTTCGAACTGGACTCATCTTTCAGCAGCGCCATCAGCCACGCGCACTACAACGCTGGCGATGAAGAACTCGCCGTCACCTTCAAGGGGGGACGAACGTACATTTACGGAGGCGTCGCTCCCGACATCGCTGCTGTCGTGAATGCAGAGAGCAGCCTGGGCGAAGCCGTCAACGAATGGATTAAGGGTAGAGAGTCATACCTGATCAAGCCCGATGGCACGGTTGTGGATCGCACGGGTTTCGCCACCGAACTGCCGACATTGGGCGAGAAACTGAAGCGACATGCCAACAGGCTGAGAGACCACAGAGGACTGGACAGGGCGGAATCTGCGACCTTCAAGAAAGCCCGAAATATTCTCGATGGGACCGACACTTCCCCGGCCAAGCCTGTCGATCGGTCGCTGCTCGTTAATGAACTCAATCATCTGGCCGACAATCTCTGGCGCGATGAAGAACCGCATGTCGCAGGACTCTTGCGCGATGCCGCCGCCGTCATTAGGTCCGATCCTGGACGGCGAGTCAACGCCCATCACAGTGGCCGAATGGAAGTTTCTCTTTCTGAAGAAGAGATTGGTGAAATCAGTGATGGCCTGAAGTCCGTGCGAGCCAAATACGATGGTCATCCCAACATCGAACGTGGTTTGTCTGCATACGATGAAAAACTCCGAGATGCTAAAGGCGGTAAAGTTAGTTTGGATTCCGCTGAGTACAATCAGATTCTCGAATCGTATGCCCGCCTTGATGCAATGGATCCGGATGGCTATTTCAAACCCGGTCGAGACGTTCTCGAAATGGCAGCCTTTTCCAAGAAGGGCAAATGGGTTTCTCCTAACGTCGCCAAAGACTCACAGTTCCCTGACCGACCACATGGATTTGCTTCACGGCGTCCCAATAACGGCGCACCTGCCGACATCACGCCACGCCTTCAGGGAGATTTAGTCAATTGGGCACGCCAGCAGAGCGGCTTCCGTGTGGTTCAGGACTTGGTGCGGCGTTATGACCGTGGCGGAGAACAGTTGTCGCCGCGAGATTGGATTCGACTCCACGACTACTACGCGAACTACAGCCCGGCCGGCAGGGGGATGCCGCAGTACGGAGAACGTCGTGGCCTTCGATCATCTAGAAAGAAGCCCGACCCTAAGTGGGCTGGTGGGCAGCAACCTCACGAGGGCCTGGGGCCTGGACAATCGCGATTCTTCGGCCGGAAATGGGAGGAACTCAAACCGGGGAACTGGGATGAACTGAGCCTTCAAGAGCAGGCGGAAGAATTGATGGTCAATTTCAATCCCCGCTCCAATCCGAATAAACCACAACTCTTCGACTGGCCGCCTCCCGAGGAACGTCTCAGGAGCGTTGACTACGACCGCATTCTTGGCGAGATATCTGAACAGATCGAGACTCAGGAGGAGCGAGTAAATCCAGGTCTGGCTATAGCGCGACGACGCAGGGAGCGACGACAACGGATAGCCGATGCCGCTAAACCTGTTTCTACGATGCAGCGCCGCCAAGCGCGAACTCAGGAAGATGCACCCTACACCAGGACTCGCCCAGGTTTTCAGGTAGGACTTGACAACCTTGACCCGGGTCCCGGTGGCCGACGGCGACGGATACTGGATCCCGAAGGCGGACGAGACATCGGAGACGATGTTGGCAAACCGATCCAGTCCCCAGACGAACAGGCGGCCATGGATCGTCGTCTCAGAATAATGGACTCCCTCGATGTGAACATCGGCACCAAGCGCAATGCACTCGCGACCGCATCTGTGGATGACAGGGCAGACGAATCCCATGTTGAATTTTGGGACTCCCTGCAAGACACTCTTGACGCGGATGAAGATCTTACGTTTGACATGATTGAACGAATGGGAATACAAATTGATGACTATCTAGAAGATCAGACTGGCCGCACATTGACCCCCGACGAGGATCGAAGTATCACTTTCGCCAGTCGGTTACGAGAGCATGTTCTAACGATACGCGAGGAGTACGAGGACGACAAGTTCATCCAGCGCGGTGATCCCTTCGTTGAGGACGTAGATGACACTGCCCGCAGATGGGTCGGCACGGAAGCAGCACCCGAAGGAGATGACGCTCCAGACGATCCACAGGGAACTGCCCGGATATCAAGAGAAGATGACAGATTCCCCCCGAGGAGATTCGAGCAAGAATCAAGAAGCACGGGAGTTTCACGGGAGGCGGCCAACGCTGTTCGGAGTGATCGCGATCGTAAACGGAGAGAACGCGCCCTGAGTGGGGAGAGTGGGGATGCTCCCGAACCCAAAGAGCCACCGGAAGATGGAGACGAGATTGAAGACCTTGCAGGTGCTTTCCGGTCCCGACGCTCCCAACGCAACATGGATTTCGTGGAGTGGGAGAACAGACAGAAGGAACGGGAAGCCCGCCGAGTCGCCAAGGAGGGCAGGCGTATCGCGCGGGGAACGTCAAAGGCGAAGAAGAAGAGGTCCAAGCGAGAGGAAAAGCGCCGGCAGCAAAAAGAAAAGGACCGTCAGAAATTTGAGGAGCGTGTTGCCGCCTGGCGGGCTCTACCAAAAGAAGAACAACTCAAGCGGAGGGAGGAAGAGGACGACGTAATGGGACAGATGAACCCGGTTCGGACACCGTGGGGATTCTCTTCTCGACGCGATGAGGGACAATTTGCGGATGTAGCCGACCCCACAGGCGGTGGACTTGCTTCCAGGAACTTCCACAACCAGTCAGCACACGACAACCTGCGCGAACTCGTAACACTGCGCGACCGGTTGCAAGACTTCCTAGAAGAACACCCGGACTTCGATCCCCACTTGCCACAACTGGATGAGCACGGCGTAGCCAGGGTCGGCACCACTGACGTAGCGGACATGCCAGACGAGTGGTTTGAAATCATGGACGAGTTCGACGAACTCCACCAAGAATACAAAGACAAGTTGGACATGTTCCGGGTAGACAATGAAGCACTCGGTGAGGCCTACGAGAAAAGACAAGAGGTCGAAAGTGAATTACGGAACCTGGATAAACATCTCAAGACTGAACTCGACCAACTAGACGAACTCTCACCCGTTACCGAAGATCGTATTCGTGAGTTCCTGGAAGCAGATGATTTAGATGGGTTTATGGCCCTGTTCACTCCCGAGTACCTTGCTGAACGAAATTCGGGTACTAGGGAAGGGGATACCTTCTACGACCTTGAAGCAACAGAAGAGAATTGGTACAACTGGGAGTACGAGGTTCGTGCCGCCTGGAAGAGCGCTCAGGACGAAAGGGCAAACATTCAAGACGCTGAACAGCGGCACTACAGCGCCGAACGCACGATTACTCAGCATTTAGAAAACGGCGATAGTGAAGTCCTGGAAGCGGTAGAACTACTCAACGGTCTTCCGTTGGACACCCGGGCGACGATGAAGGGGGAAGGTGAAGAACAGAGTATAGACGTAGACCGAACTCCGGACATGTCGGGGGGTCTCCCTTCTCGACGCACGGCAGCCGAAGAGGAAGCGGATGAACGACTAGATGAACTGATTTCTTCCGTTGAGGAGTTAACTGCCCCCCGCAACCGCCCAGAACCTGGGGCTCGACGTGCTGACGCGTTCATGTCTCGACGCGATAGCGGGCTTGCGTCTCACCGCGATATGTCCAAACAGCGTGCGGCTCGTAACCCAAAAGATCGTTCACTAATCAAACAATCTTCCCCATTCTTCAAAATCATTTATGACTCCCTCGGTGTGGAAATCAAGAAAGAACGTGACCCCGTTAAACGCAAGGCTCTCGAGAAATTGAAAAGGAGTTTCGAATATTTCAATTCGTCCTCCATTAGATACGGGCCGGACAATCCATTCCAGACCTCCGATGGGGAACTACAAATCGACAATGACGCCATACCAGATATCACTGATGCGCTGTTTGACGTGCTAGGACGATGGACCAGGAAGTCTACGGTCAGTGAAATCGATAGGAAACAAGCACTGATCGATTATCTGGAGGCTATCGATGAAGTGGGAGGACGGACTCACCCTGAAGTGGAATCAATGATGCCGCTACGCATCGCAGCGGTAGAGAAGTTTCTCCAAAAACTTGTTGAGCGCGGAATGGACATTCTCTAATGAGTAAGCAGCCAAAGATCAGCCCGCCAGTGGGATACAATACTCAGAGAGAACCTAGAAAGGCACAATCTAACTACTACTGCATCCTGGCCGGTATAGAGGCTAAGATGCCGTGCAACGAATGCGCCAGCCCCAAAGGCTGCACCCAGGGAACTATGCGCTATAAGGAGTCCGAAAATATGGAGTACGAAGAAAAGGTTGTTGTCCAGGTGGACGACAAAGGTGATCTCCTAAAGTGCGCAAAAGAATATGGCGCTTCTGACTGTGGCTACAAGTCTGATACCAAGATTTGTGGCAAATGTGGGGCGATGGCTACTGCTGTCAAGATGGTACCACTAGATGACGATGCCGGCGAGGAAACTGATATGCCAGAAAAGGCCCACAGGACACGGAAGCCCGAAAAGCCCGCAGCGCCAGAGGTGCCCATGGAGGAAGAGGGAGGTGCTCCTCCGGAAGCCGGACCTCCCCCCGGACCTCCCACAGAGGCTCCTCCGGAAGCCGGACCTCCCCCCGGACCTCCCGAAGAGGCCCCTCCGCCCGCCGCATCTCCCCCACCTCCCGCTCCGCGTCTAGAGGAAGCCCCCGCGGAGGCTCCTCCCGCCCCAGAAGAGGAAATGCCGCCGCCGCGGCGAGTCCCGCCACGCCCTCCGCTTGAAGAAGAAGAAGAGCAGAAGGGCGCAGTCGAAGACGAGAAACTCGACATCGAAGAAGACACCGAAGAGGTTTTCGACGAAGACGGCAACCCGATCGGCGACTCCAAAAAGTACGGCCCCAATTGGAGCGAAGAGGACGAGAAGACCTACGCCTCCTATCGTCAGCGTCGACTCGAAAGCATGGGAGTCAAGTCTGACGAGTTGGGAAACAAGGCTTACGTCTGCGCCATCGAGCGCAAGGCTTACCCCGGTGGTTCTCCAGTTTGTGACGACTGTCCCGGTGGGTGTATGGCCGAAAAGGGCATGCCGGGACTTCTCGAAATCGAAGGCATGGTCGAAAAGGAATTCGACAGCGAGATCATCGACTCCGGGTATTCGCAGGATGCCGACATGTTTGTTCTCGACTTGGCGACCAAGGACGACAGGGCCATCGAGGTCTTTGTCGACGGCAGCAACGCTGAAATTCTTGGCTACCATCGTCTGGACGATTCCGTTCTAGAACACAAAACAGCAGAAGGTCATACTGTCGAGTACATCGGGTATAACGATGCTGCCGATATTGCGACCAAGTCAATCCCTGGCGAAATCGCTTCAGTGGAGCCCGACGTGTTCGAGGGATTTGACTGTTTCGCCGTTGAGGTAGACGGCGTTGACGGGAAGTCCTACGACGTGTTCGTTTCTCTCGATGGAGAGATTCTCGGTCACGACATCTACGAAGCCGACGAGGCTGACGACATCGAGGCTGAGGCTGCGGAGATCGCACTCAAGCGTGCTTTCACCGAGGAGCGACGGGATGAGATGGCCGGCAGCGGTCAGGCGCTTCCCGATGGTTCGTATCCGATTGAATCTGAAGGCGACCTCAAGAACGCCATCCAGGCATTCGGCAGGGCCAAGGACAAGGCTGCGGCCAAGCGTCACATCATGAAACGCGCAAAGACCCTTGGCCTTACCAAACTCATCCCAGCCAACTGGGTTGCTGGTGGCGAAAAGGCTGTTCAACTTGACGTTGACGACGACGACTTCTTGTCGTCACTGATTGAGTTCCAGTTGATGAACGAGGACGCCGAAGATTCCAATTAGGGATTAAAAGGTAGGCCCAGATGGCGGACTTTGCCCATTTGCGGCGTGTAATTGTATCTCAACGACTGACCCGAGGTCGGCGTGACTTCAATACTGCCGCCTTAGATTTTCGGGCGCAACAACACCTGTTGTCCAAGTCGCGTGTTTTGGATCCCGACTATGCCATCAAGGTATTGAGTCCTGACGAAGAGAGGGAGTCGGAGAAGCGTGTTCCTGGTGGCTACACAAAGCCGCCCGAGATTCGCTTTGACCCCAAGGCCACTCGGAAGCCCGGACAGATCCTCAAGTTGCATGTGACCGCTGAGGACATGCTGGATGAAAGCGAGAAACCCAACTTTGGATGGGTTGATCCTCCCGCCCCCGTGGATTCGTTTGAAACAGTCCGCCGCCTTGCCAGGGAACCAAAGATCCAGATCAGGGAATATGACATCGACCCCCGTACCGGAGGAGCAGACAGAAATGACTACCAGGACATTGAACTTAAGTCCCTCGGTGACAAGATCGGTGGTGGTGGCCGATCTCTGATTGGTCGTGCGGCCCGAAAGTTGGGAATGGTCGTTGACGACCTTGGCAAGTTCCGCTGCCCTCCGGGCACTCCCAATGCAAACCAGTTCACTGACATAACCGGCTCCACCTGCTTTCCGTCTCTGGGGCGTGTGCAGGAAACGATCGACCACCTGCTGAATCGCATGGGCATCAACTGGGGTGCTAATCCTTATCACGGCGTTCCCGATGATGTGGCTCAACGCATCGGCCTCGGCTGGACTGCGGAAGAGGCCCACAATTTGGCCCAAATGTCTGTAGCCGAACAGATGCAAGCCGGGGTGGCTGACGCCCGACGACGCGGTGTCAGAACCGTCGAGCAGTTGAAACGGCACCAAGCAGGACTAGAAAAGAACGTCAAAAAGTTTGCCACGAAACGAGGGAATGAACTTCCGGATGATCTGCATGCTGACCCTCGGGCAACGTATAAAGCCCTCAGGGGACTTATGCGGGAAACGATAAATAACGGAGAATGGACCAACGGTTCAGATCATCATGGCGATCCCCATCCCCCGCCGAAGTTGACGATTACCAGTTTCGCGGGTCATGCGAAGCGACGGCTTAAACCTGGTGAAGACGGTTTCGACCCCGACACCATCACATTGGTCGACTTGTCCGACGATGAAATGGAATACCTATTAACAAAAGAACTGATCGATGCTGTACGCATATTGGAAGATCCCGGGTCGACGCCCGCAACAGACCTGCTCCATTTGGATGGGCGTGGTGTAACCCGTGCAGAGTGGAAGGAATATGAGAAGCGAGGGGAACTCTACGACGCCGTGGAGAAACTTAGAGAGAACTGGCTTGTAAACGCGAACGGAGCCATGTTCGCCCATCTCGAAATGCTGGATAGAGATCTGAGGACTGGGTCGAACCGGGCTGGTGTTGTTGGTGAACTCGTTTTAGGTACCGATCGTCACCTTGGGATGGGTACGGGTGGGATCACCCGCGGTCCAGGCCAACCGGCACGAATCACAATCAACTCGGTTGACGCCACTTTCAAGCAGTACTACGACGTGCCTGCCGGCAAGATTTCTCAAATCATTTCCACAGGCGACGGCTTGGAAGGCAAGAAGTGGGACAAACTTCATAAGTTTCTAAAAGATCAGCAGCACATGTCACCGTACAGATTCTTGGACAAGATGAGGACAGAACATTCTCAAGATTTGGCTGAAGGAATGCTCAGGTCGCGTTTTGCTGGAGCCATGCAGGTCACATATCACGAATACACGCACGCTCAACAGCATGACATTTTCTTTGAACGTGTTGCATCCAAGTTAAGTGCAGATGGCAAATACACCATCCACAAACCTATTGGATACACCGATCCCCACGCACGGCCACCAACGACGTGGCGTGACCCCAAAGGGAACCTGCGAAGAGGAGAGGGGAACTGGACGGGTGATTCAAGAGAGATGTCTCTCTACCCGGAACAACATCATCTTGACGATCCAGAGTTCGAGGGAGCCGAGGAGGGTGTCGCGTTCTCCCACTGGACCAACCAGGACCTTGAAGACGCAGTTGTCAGCGAAATGTTCGCACCCCCGGACAACGATTTCCCACCCGGGGACATGCCCCTCATGAAGGACTCGATGTTGGACCTTCTCGCAGGACAGCGCCTGAAGGGCATCCGCGACAGACAGCAAAGGGGCGCTCAGGGTTGGATCGACCCGGCAGACACGGGCGGCCCCCTACTGAAGGAAACCCGCGAGCGTCAGAGACAACGCGAACGGCTGATGTACATCGAAGCAACAGCCGAACTCAGCGCCCAAAAACAGATGGGCATCATCGGTGGACCAGTCGTTGATGGTCACCTCTCATACCTTGATGCACCGGCCCGGCAGGTGCGCGCCCAACACATCACTGAAGGACAAGCACTCATCAACGAGGTCGATTTCCCAGAATTCGTTAACCCTCCGGGCAAACCAAATCGCCTTCGAGTGGTTCAAGCGAACGCAGAAGGTCGTCCTATTAGGCAGGAGGATCGAGCCGGTCCACGCATCGACAGCATGCACGCACGAGGCGTCGGTTCTCGCGGGGATGGCGTGCAAGTCCGTGCCCTTGTCAACGAAGAATTCAGCATCCCGGGCACTCTTGGTGCCGGATTATTCGAAGACGGCCCCATGGACACAATCGACGCAGACCTTCTCGATGCCCGCTTCAGGGTGCTCCACAACGCATTCGAAGGGTTGGACCAGGACAGGGAACTTTCCCACAACGAGAAGATACGCATGTATCTGGCTGCTCGTGGCATGGAACAGATCCTCAACGAAAACGCGCGACGTGCAAACGCCAGCGACTACTACAAGGACAAACTTGCCCGTAACGGAAAACCCATCGAAGCCGGAAACCCCTTAGATGGGCGATGGACTGACGACTTTACGAGATCACTCAGAAGCGACACGGATGAACTGTTCGACGATTTGGGTGGAGCCAGGGTCTTCCAGCCCCCAGGCATCAGAGAAACCGACGAAGCCCTCAGCACCCACACGACTACCCGACGGGCAATCATGATGGGCGGTCTGAGCGAACAGCAAGCAACCGCGATCGACGCCGACCTGCCAGCCAAACACCGTGGACTGACAGACCCAGAGAAACTGACAGAACGCGTCCAACTGAGCATGACTGCTGCCCGGTATGCGGACGATCACGGCATCGAAATCTCAACATCCCCAGACGAACCCAGCCCTCACCTCGACAGAGAGATCATCGACTTCATCACTCCAACAATGAAAGTCATCGACGACAACCCACTACCGGAATCCGTCACGGTGAGAGTACGGGATGAAAATGATCAGAGTGTCAGGTCGGTGGGAGACATTATTGAGCGCGACTTCACAGTCGGCACCGCATCCAGCCACGCCCAGAGCGATCGACATGACCGAATGGAGCCGGGAGAAGGCGCCTCGTTTCGAATCGAAATGCAGGCAGGCGACAAGGGGATTCACAGGGAAGACGACGTTCTGCTTCCACCGGGCAGATTTGAGGTCACCTCCATCGAAGACAACGGCGACATCGTCCTAGCGCCCGTTAGCCAACAGACAGGTCCACAGGTTCTCAAAATCATTGAGGACGTTCTGGACGACATGCCGGCTCCCCTGGATCATGAGG
>Ga0098047_10000990_pt1 | contig 11572 bp, 20 predicted proteins | sample 12_taG_FD_92585 | JGI IMG/M metagenome (GOLD analysis project Ga0098047, IMG submission 92585) | Marine viral communities from the Subarctic Pacific Ocean - 12_ETSP_OMZ_AT15267 metaG | ecosystem: Environmental > Aquatic > Marine > Oceanic | place: Subarctic Pacific Ocean | collected 2015-01-16 | reverse complement strand
TAGAATGGATTAAGGCCGTTAACGATGAAGCCCTGTTAGCAGACGGTTTCAATGGTGCCATTATTGGGATGTGTGAACGTTTTGGTAATGCCCCAGTAGTCGCATATGATAAAGATAAGTGTATCAACATCTTGATACAACGAGATAATATGTCTTACGAGGAAGCAATAGAATACTTCGACTTTAATGTCATAGGAGCTTTTATGGGAGAAGGTACCCCTGTTTTCATTTCAACTAAAATAGAACAAAGCGACTTTTGGGTTAACTACTGATGAATAGAAGAACACTATATGAAACCATTCATGATGTTCACAATGAATCCGATGCTTTAAACATATTACTTTCAGCACTGGGTTCTCGTTATTCATGGGACAAACAGGGCAATAGAAAGGGCTTAGATGCTATTCTATACAAAGATGGTGCTAAACATTGCTTAATAGAAGTAAAGACAAGGAACCCTAAATTTTTACCCCTTGCTAAAGCAAGGGGGTATATTTTGGCGAAAAAGAAATGGGATAAGCTAGTTAAACTTGATGCCAGACTATTAGTATATTGGAAAGAAAGTGGGCTGTATGCTCTTCGTCCTGCTAAAACCTCCGATGTTACCTTTTCTACAGGTGGACGAACCGTGCAGACTAGGGATAAATGGGATATCGAACCAATGGCTGTGATTCCATGGAAACAGTTTTCTTTTATGGGTGGTGAATAATGTATTTTCCTTTACCTCATTTTCTTTATATTAAACCATCTAAGATTCATGAGTGGGTACCATGTACTGGTACCCAACCTTATGGCCTTTTTACTACAATTGGTTTATTACCCAACACTGAACTAGGTATTTCCCATGTCTATCATGACTGGTTCGAAGACGGATGGATACGAACCCCTCTAGGAGGCTTCTACAACCACTCAGAGACCCCTAACTGTGAACTTAGGGACTCTACTATGGATGAAGGGTTTCTAACAGGTATTAAACTCCTCTACACCAAAATAGACATCAAAGCTGGACAAGAACTCACTTGTATCTATACTCTGTACCACAGCCCTGTGAATAGGGTTGTACATCCACGCTTTACCCCCCCATAATTTTCCAAAAAATTTTTTTATATAATTTTTATATAATTATATAAAAACTAGCTTTGCGTTTTTTCAAAAAGTTACTCTGTCTCACAGTCTAGGGATGTTTAGGGCTAGGAGTCCCACCTTCTATTTAGTACAACCGGGGGTCGAAAATCACTCCTCCGAGTAACACTACCTCCTATATTTTATTATTTTCTTTATTTTCGCTACCTGCTCATAAGTGATTAGCTATAGTTGGTCAATTCATAGTTGGTTGTCTGAAAGAGGTCTAAGAACTGACACTAAAACCAAGCACTGCTCGTGTATAGGGAGGGGGGGGTATGCTTGGTCTAGCAGAACAAGAGAAGATGAATAAATAATATATAGTTTGGTTACCAATAACTATTCTTACCCCCCTCCCCCATGGGGGAGGGGGGGGGTAGGGGATGGCTGGAAACAGGAAAATAAAAACATGAATACACAAACAAAAGAAAAACCCCCCATTGCTGGGGGGCTGTTTCGATGACTTACGTAGAACATATGTTCTATGGTGTGAGTGGCTTACCCATAACAGTCTTTCGTTGACTTCGCTTCTCATTCTTGGCTGAGACATTGTAGTGCCATTCTCTCAGGGCAGGGTTGCGATGCCAGCGACTCATACGGCTCTTTATCTCATTAGACCGATGCGCTTGGTAGTCTTCGGGATTGTGAGCTTTGCTATGAGCCTTGGCATTCTTGACCCTCATCTTGGCCTGATAGCTAGCGTCAGTATGGTAATAAATGGTCGCTGGACTAACGCCTAGTTCAGAAGCTTTAGCTATGGCCCACTTGCGATAGCTCATACCCTTGAAGGGGTAGTCCTTGGCATGGGCAACTTTCAGGGATGCTATGTCCTTATCCATGAGCTTACGCCGTAAGTCCTGTTTGTCTGATAGCTTGGGATACTTCATATCTTCTTCTCCTTTTCTTCTTGTAACATCATATAATGTGCTTGCAACAGCTTTACTTGCCAGCCTCTAAGATAGTTGCTCTCATCTAGGGTGGAATGCTCATCTCTAGGGTCGTTGAAATAGACGGTGATGACCACATTGTTATTTATGTCCAAAGAGACACAGGTTCCATAGTCATCCCTTAGTAGCAACCGTTCACTATTCTTGACATACTGATACTCAACAATCCTGCCGTGCTGGACTGAATGTTCGACACTAGCATAGCTAATGCCACGCTCCTTAGCTCTCCCGATTGCGTAGTCAGTTATTACCCATGGTTTCTGGGGAAGAAGGTCTCTAATCAGGTCTAGGCTTTCTATCATCTCTTGGCTGAAGTCTTGGGGTCGTATCTTGTAGTCCATGTTCACTCTCCTCTATTTACTACACTTAGTATATAGGATGGTTGGCATAGTGTCAACCCTAAATGAGACCAATTTCAAACCAATTTAAAAATGGGTATTGACCGAGTGGCACAAAAGAAACCGAGGAAAAGTTCGAGTGGCGACGAGCCAGCGGGATGGTGTATGATATATCGTATAGCTCGTGCGGGTGGTATTCGAGTGAGCAGTAGGTGGGAAATAAAAAACTCCCCCGCCATTTCTGACGAGGGAGTCCAGTAGGTGGGGGAGAGTGTGGCTAACTTACTTCGTAAGTTTCGCCGTCCACCTTTAACTGGCTAAGTGTGTTGATGTTGACCATTCGGTACGCCTTCTTTTGTGCGTCGAATATGCCAACCAGTCCGTAGTCATCTGGATTGTATGCCAAGCCTTGACCAGTTAGTGGCGCATACTTGGACTTGTGTACGCCCACCCGTCCGTTCAAGTCTCGAACTTCTCCATCTTTCTTAACGAACCTAACGGAGACGAACTTACCCTTGGAACCCTTTATCATATCCTTGGCTGTCGCTTTGCTGATATTCATTTCTACTCTCCCTTACTTTTGATGCTTTAATTATAGCAGATGGAATATTGGTTTGTCAAGGGCTTTAGTCCAGCAATACCATATATTCGGATGGGTAATATTGCTTGAACCAGTCGCATCCTTGTTGAACTACCTTATACATACCCATAGACTCCGCACCTTTAATAGCATCATAAACCGCCACGGCTTGTGGGGTGAGTGTTGTTGACTCACCAGAAAACGGATTGCTCACAACCTCTGACTCATCGCCTATTAACAGACCCTGAAATGGTAACTTCATTTTTACTCTCCTAATTTCTAAGCTACTAATATTATAAAGGATGAAACAAAAAAAGTCAAGTGGTCGGCGGCAGGAGGGATATATGATATATCATAGGGCTGGCTGCTGCAGCGGCAGGAAAAACCGAGCGGCGTTTGAACAAAGAAAAACCCTAGCCGCATAAGCTAGGGCAATTCTTTAGGAGGGAACCTAAAGTTAGACAGTTACAAGTGTTCGAATAAACCTATCTATTTCATCAATGTCTAATTCTGGGTCAAAGAAACTAACCCCATCATCTGCATTATTACTTGTACGAGTAACGTTCGCATAATTCTTAACCCCATCTCTAAAACGCCTAAAGGGGGAAGCTTGGTCTTGATATAGAGCAGCTTTTATCATGTAGTTAGCGGGGAACTCATCTAAGAACATCTGTTTGATGCGGTCAGTTTTATTCATAACTTCTCTACCTCAGACTGGATAAACCACTGTTTCTTGTTCGCCTTTATTCTGCGCCATCTGCTCTTCGAATAGAAAGTCTGGAAAATTGAACAAGGTACTTTGAAGGTATTGCATATCATCTATATTGGATTTCTCCTGCATTACGTCAGGTTGTACTTCTTTCAAAGCTCGTATCCCATAGTACAATGCTTGTGCCAGAATATACCGCCCACGCATAGACCGCATAAAGTTACTTGCTGCTTTCAAGTCTTCTACAGTATCAAATGTTTCTACCATTACGCACTCTCCTGTTTTTAATATCTAACATTATACTACATCTAAAGTCTTTTGTCAACCTTACTGCTGGTGCTTTGCGTAATGGGAAGAGGTTGGCTCCAGTTGGTGGGGTTTTGATTTACCAAGAGACTGGGCCACGCAGCAGGAAAAGGAGGATGTATGATATATCATATGCTGCAGCAGGAGGAAGTTTTGAGCGGGAACAGGAGGATTCTCTGAACAAAAAAATCCCCCACCGCTGGGAGGAACGGCAGGGGATTAGAAGTTATGTGCGGTTATTATTTATTGAAAGAGCGAACCAACACATCGAACTTTTCTGCATTCTCCCAAGAGTCAAAAGTTATCCCTGTTGGAACATGAAGGATTCTAACTTCGCCATTTTTTATTTCGCCTAAATACTGCATTTCACTCTCCTCTATCAAGATGAATACATTATCCCATACTTTTCGAGGTTTGTCAAGTGGCTATCCGTAAGCGCACCATCCACATTTCATACCCGCCCGAATCCTTGCGTCAAGTTCGCCGTCTTCGTCTCTGCGGACTTCTCCACACTCTCCACAAACTTCACATTCGCAATAGAACTCTGAATGGTCACGGCAACCACCGCAAATATCTGTCTCCTCAATAGCTCTGGCTCCGCAACACTCTGACAAGAACTCGCACTCGTGGACTGCCTTTTCTGCTGTTACCATTTTGCACTCTCCCAAGTTTTAGTATGCTTATATTATATAGGATAGGATAATGATTGTCAACCCTTTTCGCCCCCAGTTTTCAATACACTCTAGGTCTACCATTCATCAGAAAAAACCTGTCGTTGGCTTTATGGAATGCTGATACCATTTCTTCAAAGGGTAGGTTGTTTTGTTCTGGGCCACTATAGAATAAGCGGTCAATTATATCAAACCGTTCATCTATAACATACGTTCCGTTATCGCCATTGTTCATATCTAAACTATCCTCAGTAGCAATACCAATGTTCAGAGTACCACCAAAGAAATTAGCTAGCATCTGGGTTAGCCTAGCCATACCATAGTCATCGCCACGGATGCGATACTCTTTTGCTACCTGTAACAATGGGGCGATAGTATCATAACCACCGTTGTTATGAAGATAGATACCTGCACCATGTCCCTGCATTTGAATCACTGCACGATTACCCATGTCTCACTCTCCTCTTATTTGATTAGATAAATTATACCAAGCCAGATAATTTTTGTCAAGAGCTTTTCAGGCTGAAAGAAAAACAGCGGCAGGAGGGTTGATAATGATATATCATAGCAGCCTCTGGGCCGAGCAGCAGACAAAAGAAAGCCCCCGCTACGGCGGGGGCTGCTCAACCAACTTCTGTCTCGCCTTCCTATAGCAGCTTATCTTTCGATAGCTTCCCTATAGCCGTGCGGGGATAGCTCTTGGCGGGTTTGTAAATGCCATTGACTATTCCCCCGCCATAGCCCTGCCACCATGTGGAAGCGTGGCCCTTGGCCTCACAACCCTCAGCAAGATGCCGCCTATCCCAGATGAGGCCGCAGGACGCAGCCATGCAAGCGTAGCTGGGGTTGTTGATATCCACCTGCTCATAGTAGACGGATTCGCCCGAAACGTGCGGCTCCATCATTGCGGTATCGACGTGGCCCATGTACTTTATGCTGCTCATAATCACTCTCCCATTTACTATACTATAGTTATTATACAGTATAGAATAAACCTTGTCAAGTGTTTAGGGGGGCAATTTGAAAAGTGCCGAACAAGGGTGACGGATGACACATGTGACATGGTTTTCCGGTTAATCCTATATTCATAAGTTCGTATAGGGGTTATATGGAAATAAGCGTCACAATGCGTCACGTGTCACGGTATGGCGCAGGCCGACAAGGGAAGCGGCGGGGCCGAGCCACCAGCCGCCCCAGACGATATATCGTAGCGGCTGCTCTGGGCAGTGGACAAAAGAAAACCCCCGCCGTAGCGGGGGCTTCAAGTTTTATCAACACTACGGTTTTATTTCAGACTGATACACTACTCCGTCGTGAGTGCTGTACTCAGTTAGCCACATCAATAACTCTGTTGCACTGGCAGCATCTTCGGGTGTCGTGAAAACAAATGTCCGTTCTTCGGTTTCGCCTGTCTCCTGAGTTTCAAGAACAACCAAGTTATGCCAACGTTGCCACTTTTCTATTTTCATATCGTCACCTCTTTCTAAGTTACTTATATTATAAGGGATGGGATAATACTTGTCAAGTGTTTTAGCAGACAAAAGAAAACCCCCGCCGTAGCGGGGGCTTCAAGTTTTCCCCTTCCTTCCTTCCTAATTGAGTTGGGGATTCTCGCTTCCGTTCTTCCCAAGTTTCAACATCATAGTTGGTTGTAGAGATATTTGGAAAACTGTTCGATGGCTTCCAATATCTTTTGTGGCCTCTTCCAATTTATAACCACCACTCATGATATCTTCAAACATAGGTTCCATGACTGCCCTGATGATTTTCTCTATGTCTCGATGTCTTCCCATGATTACTCCCCTTTAGTTTATTTCCAATAGAATATCATAAGTGAGATAATTTGTCAAGGGGGAGATAAAGCTTCGGGGTGGGGAGTAGCTACGGAGTTTAGTAGATGTCAATATCCCATCTTGCTTCCAATTCCTGAGTGGGACAGTCACAATATAAAGCCCCATCTACATACGGTGCTGCCCACTCTCCGCTATGCATATCCCAATGCAGATTGATACCATTACATGTTCGACAATGTGTTACTTCCTCTTCCTGCTTCCTTAGCATTGTACTGCCCTCCTTCCATGGCCCATAAAAAAGAGAAGGAGTAGAACCGTAGTTGTATTTTCTACTCCTTCCCTAAACTACAATAGTCCATCTAAGAAGAATCTGCTTCCAATGTTCGCCCCACTTATTCTCTCTTAGATGGAGAGCAGTTTTTTGTCAATGAAGGAATCATCTTTTTATTTCCTTTTTTACTCAGGACACATTAGTACATTATAACATATAAAAAATAATTTTTCAAAAAGCTCTCCCTCCCAGCACCCCTTATGATATATCGTAGCACCCGCATAAAAAAAGGGGAAGAGCTTTCGCCCTTCCCCTTCCTTCCATTCCCCCTTCCCATTATTCCACTTCGTATTTTTCCCCTTCCAAGTTCAAGCTTGTTAGCCCTTCCAAGTTAACCATGCGGTATTGCTGTTTGGGCATTTCAAATACTGGGATTAGGGCATAGGCTTTAGGGTCGAACTTAAGTCCTTCCCCTGTCACATACTTGGATACTCCGAGCCTTGCGTTCATAGTCCTTGATTCCCCTGTAGTCCTTTTGATAAAGGTTACCCCAAAGACTTTCCCCTTGCTTCCCCTAATTAGGTCTATGGCTTTTACTTTGCTTATCTTCATAACTTTCCCCCTTCTCTTAACTTCCCTAATTATAACATCTAGGATATTAGGTTGTCAATACTTTTTTGCGGGAATATGAGAAATTGATTCCCTGTTGCTTCAAGTCTTTTATTGCTAAGGAAGCATCAGTACCTTTGGGTTGAGTACCATGAATTAGCAAAGCAAAGTTACCCATATTATTCAAAGCATAGAATTCATCATGGTCTATAGGTAAGTCTTTCCCTTCCGCTTCCTCTAGACTGAAGACTACTTCCGCTATCTTTAAATTGTATTCATCCATAAGGTTATCCCTACTTCCCCCACGACTACCATTAAGGATAAAGTTGGAAGGGATGTTATCAAGACTAGCTATCCAGTAAGGAATGCTCTTAGTATACGCATAGAACTGTTTGGTGGGGAAGAGTCGTGCTACATGTAGCCAAGCATTAAAGTACTTCTGATTAAAGAAGTCCCCCCCAACATGTACCCTACAAATATCACAATCGTGGGGAAGAGAAGATGCTATCAAGGTTACCATATCTTCAAAGTCCAATTGGCGTAGCATATCAAAGTTATGCCAACGTTGTCTTCTAGCATGGGGACTTCTAGCTTCGTCGCTAGCACTAAAGCAACGAAACGTTGTATGCTTACTATCGGTTATTTTGCCTGTTATCCTATGTGCTTTACTTAAGCAATTCAAGGCAAAGGGACAAGTCCAGCCACTGGGAAGACTAAAGGAATAAACAACTGGTTTATATCCTAGCCACTTTTCTATATCTTTGAGCTTGGCTTGCTCAGTAGCTATGCTAAACTTCAGCAACATTGACACCCTCCTAATATTTCTAACTACTGAGAATATTTTAACATAGGTTAAATAATAATGTCAAGCTTATTTTAAAATCCAAAAAGCCGACTAGAGAAACCGAGCTTTGTCGGAGAGTGGCCTATATGATATATCGTAGATTTTGGTTTTGACAACCAGTCGGCTATAAAAAAAGAAAGGGTTTTCGCCCTTCCCTCTCTTCCTTCCCTCTCTTCCCTCTTCCCCTTCCCTCTTCCCCTTCCTTCCTTCCCCTTCCTTCCTTCCCCTTCCCTCTTCCCCTTCCTTCCTTCCCCTTCCCTCTTCCCCTTCCTTAAAAAAAAGAGGAAGGGCTTGCGCCCTTCCCCCTCTTCCTTCCATTGGTTTGTTAAACTAGGAACGGTCTAGGCTCACTGGAGTTTGCACCCTATAGTGTACGTACTCCGCACAACTTCCTTCAACCTTTTTAGCACAGTTGCCAAGCTACCTAGATGAGCAGTTTTCAGTCATGCTCAGGACTATGTTACCTACCTTACAAAGGATAGGGCTTTGTCGAATGCCCTAGCTTTTGCTTCGGCCCTTTGACCAAAGAGAGCGGTGCCTGAACCATCCCAACCCCTTCGGTAGTCTTCTGTTTCCACGATGGCATTGTAGATTGCCCAAGGCGTGTTTGCAAGGCTTGCATATTCTTGGTTGAATACATCTATTCTCTCATATGCATTGTCCCTTATTCTCTCAACCCTTGCCTGACGCTTTTCGAACTCGTCCAAATGGAACTTTCGGTCACTCAAGATGCGAGACCAAACAGTGGCGGGAACATCGTCAGCCACGATTCCATCTGACAACCGCAAACGGTTCGGCTTGGAAGCACTGGGGTAAGCAACATTTACGATTGTTTTAATTTCAGGCTTCTCCAGCGTTACCTTGGTCAAGCTGTTCATTGCTCCAACCACTGACTCCTGAGTCCTAGCCATCTGGTTGAATATGTCCAGATAGAAAGCGGTATCAGTCCCGATAGCTTTATTGTGTTTTAGATTAACTGATACCTTAGAACTTCTGAGTCCTGTAATTAGGGTGTTCTGACATACAACCCTTACTGGTGTAAAGGCAATACTCAAAGCCCCTGTACCATCACGATGGTCTGTTACTAGCCAGAACAGCTTGTGGTCTTCTCCTGCTATACTAGAGTCCCCTGCATCTAAGGTGATGAATATCTTTTCACCTTGTCCAATTGCCCCCGCCGTCTCAACTGGGAACCTATCGGATATGGGGTCAAGCATTATCCCAAGGTCTTTGGCTTGAATAGCAGTCCACTCTTTGCCAACCGTTGCGAGTACCCTATGTATGGGGTCATCCTTGGTTGGCTCTCTGACAACGGCGTAAGAGTCAGTCTCTAACTCTGAACCATCTGCCATCTTGACCACTTGTGGGAATTTATCTATCCCAAATAAAATGTCTGCTCTTGCCATTGCCTGAGAAGCAGTCATCTTTTCATCAGCAGGAAACACTTCTCCCAACCGATGCCAAGCGGGTTCTCTCCTACCTATGAACCTTTCTCCGAACAAACTCGCTGCCATGTGATTCTCCTTCTGGGCTTTTCGCCCCTCTTAAAATTGATTCACTTACTATTCTAAGGGTTAGGTTAATCTTTGTCAACCCCTTAAATGACCAATTATTAAAGAGATTCAGGAATAGCTACAGCAGTGAATAATGGTCTACGCCCCCCTACCAGATAATTTAACAAGTGAAACATTGCCAGAATATTTGGACTGTAACAAACTGTTGTGTCCAGTTCTTCCCATTCTCCCTCTGTCCCTTTTATATAAACTATGAAACCAAAATCCCCCCAAGTTTCTAGGACAAGATTTTTATAGGCCCAACTCTTCCCATCGGCCCTTATTTCAAATATTGCCTCTTCTTCCCTTACGCCCCTTTTCCTTCCTTCCCTTCCTTCCCCTTCTTCCTTTGCTTCCCTTCCCTGCTCATTATAAAACTTATAACCTAAATTATTCTTTTCCCTAAGGATAAAATCTTCTCCAAGGGATGCCTTTAGATGGTCAACACCGCCCTTCCCTTCCTTTAGAACATTTGTTCTTTCCCCCTTCCCTTTAGACACAAAAAACCAGAACCTTTTTCCTAGATGAAATAAAGTTCTGGTTGGGGGGGAAAATATATTAAATTGTTTAAGTTGTCCTTTGAAATGTAGTAGTGACAAGAACATTATCTTCCACTTCCTTTATCTCAACTGCCTTCCCCTTCCTCATTTTCTTAAGTAGTTTATCTACTTCCTCTAAAGAGTTTATTTTGGTTATTATAATATAACTCTTCCCTTCCTACTCTTCCAATTGTTATTAAAGCTTTTAGGTTTTAGCTTTAAAGCAAGTATTTAACCACTTCAATAAACTAGTATTCTAAATGAAGTAACTTGTCTTATTTTTTAACGAACTAGTTTTTTGTTAGAGTTAATTATAAAATTCTAGGTTTTATTTGTCAACTAATTTAGGATGATGTAAAGGAGAGTTATCCATACTCCTGTTACTATTCCAGCATTAGTTATCAGTCTGTTTCTGTTATGCTATTTACTGTATCTACAAAGTGACGATACTTGGTACTATTCTTCAACCCCGCCGTGAGAAGAGAAAGTTTGGTTTCTAGTAAGGTGTTTACTTTTAGGTAGGAGAGAACTCGCTTATTGAGTTCTTCTACATGACAGTTTGCACCATTGGACTTAAGTTCTTGCTGTTGCCTTTCTATCTCCCGCCCCCTAGCAATGTACTCATAGGGGTTGATGTTATCCTCTTCTCTTTTGCTATCAACATAAACCCTTATGCTTGTGGCATTCTCTTTGAGAGTAGAGGCTTGTGGAGTACCTTTAGGTCTTGGCCCAGTGTACTTAGTCCATATGGAATAGCTATCATTGTTTAAGCTCTTCTTTATTCGGTGAAGGTCATGTCTCCCTTCTTTAGTATTAGGTACCCTGAACATCAACTTCTCTTGCTTTACTGGCTTCACTTTTCTATCCCCCTCAAATTAATATGCTTCAATAATATCAGACCCTCTGACTATTGTCAACCCCCCTGTACCACCAATTTTCAAACTAGTAGTTTTCAAATGGGTCTTCATCAAACTCATCACATGCTAGACAATCCAAACATATAATCCAATCTTCGTTTGGTATGCCTACAGTTTCCCCAAGTTCCAATATGTTTGTATGTGATGGGTTTTCACATTCTGGACATTGGGGTATCTCACGCCCTTCTTTATCTAAAACCCGTTTAAAATTAATGGACATCTTTTTTCTTAACCTGTATAAAACAGAATTGACTTCTCCATTTGATAACGCTGTTAAATCTATAGATGAATCCAATTGATGTATCAGTTCACATATTCGTTCTCGTTCTAAACGTGAACGTTTTTTATGCTTACTTAATTTAATAATGTTTCC
>Ga0098047_10000986_pt1 | contig 11587 bp, 14 predicted proteins | sample 12_taG_FD_92585 | JGI IMG/M metagenome (GOLD analysis project Ga0098047, IMG submission 92585) | Marine viral communities from the Subarctic Pacific Ocean - 12_ETSP_OMZ_AT15267 metaG | ecosystem: Environmental > Aquatic > Marine > Oceanic | place: Subarctic Pacific Ocean | collected 2015-01-16 | reverse complement strand
TTTTCCTTTTTTTTTTTTTTTTTTTTTTCTGACGATATATTGCGAGTATTACCTCTGACGATATCGAGCAGTCAATCTATAACCGGTCATTGCCGATCTCTACCTGTTCAGGCACGAACTCCAGAAACCTGATGAACGTCTTCAGTGTGCATCCGTACTTGCCACTATCCCATCGATACACGGCAGCATGATTGATCCCACAAGCACGTGATACCTGGCATCGACTCATGTGCATGCGCCTGACACAGAACTCGATGAAGTCCTTGGTGTTGGTCAAGCGCATGCGAGTGTCAGGTTGACCGGCCAGTTGAATCCATGCCCTCACGTCACTTCCACTTATCCAGTAGATCGGTGACACCGTGGCGATGCGGTTTCTCGTGCCGCGTTTTCTCGCCTGATCGTGCCGGTGGATCTCTCAGATCTTCACTCTCGTGCAGTGGACTGTCGTATGATTGTGATCGCCACCACAGTCCAGTCAAAGCATCGATGGTTCTGTTGCAATGGCAACAGCGCATCTTCGTATATGCTTTCACCGGCTTACCGAATGCATTGACAACACCAGCCGACTCGATCTTGTCCTTGGGTCGAGGTGGTTTATCGAATATGAATGCGATCTGACGGCACTTGCTGAGATTGTGCATAGCCTCTGCCGGTAGATCCGGGTCAAGGTCGAACGGATCTAACTTCCAATCCGTGTAATCGCCACTGTCGTGTTTCTCTGTCATTACTGATATATCTCCTGTTATTGGATCTCTGTAATACATTGCTGTGTGATCGCCGCCGGGTCTTGCCAGATCAACACCGACGATCACGGCATCACCGAAAAGCATATTCGCCAGGGTAGGTAGTATGGGTTGCGCGGTTGCCTGTACAGTTACTGAGGATGCCGTGCCGGTGTCCCTGCGTTGTTCTCGTTTCGTCTCCTTCCTCCACTTGGTGTTGTCGCGCTTCAGGTAATCGGGCCAGCTACCTTGGGTGACCTTTTCTCTGCGCTCCAGAAAATCGATCTCCTCGATAGTGTATCTGGTTGGGTCATACTTGAACTTCCCTGGCACACAAGTATTTGTCATGCGCGGTCATCCGGTCCGAACTGGGCATCGCCGAAGATCTGTCTGAGGATACCGTGCCGAGCCGCTTCGATCAGGTACAGGACATCTGCCGGTGCGTCAACACTGCTCTTCAGGAACAGACCTTTCTCCGGGTGGAACCCGATGACCATGACACTCTCCAAACCCTCGTCAGCGCAGTCTGAGAGGATCGTCATGATGACTTCATCCCTAGACCTGATGCGCAGATCTGTCAGGTTGTCACCTGTCTTGCCGCCATCGATGCTACGCAGACCGGGTTGATCACCACCGGCAGCAGGGATCTCATCGAAGTCGCGCTCACGTTGCATAGCTTCCTCGACTGTCTCGTACTGGTGTTCGCCGGGATGATTAGCACCAAGTTTGCAGTTGCAAACGATCTCTTGGTTGTTTAAGAACTCGCCACGAATCGATTGCACAGGAACGGGGCAAGACTTTCTGTAGTCGCATAGGTTTTTACCCTGACTCATTGTTATCTCCTTCCGGGTCGGTTCGTTCAATGCGCAAGTCGAGCCCGTTGTCGGCGTTGCGCAGATAGGAATATTCAAACATCGATGCAGCCTGGAGGTCGGTGTAATCAATTGTGATCTTACCGCCCATCTTATGCAGCATCGCGACAATCATGATGTTCTTCAGTGTCGAATCTGGTTCAGATATCACGTGGATGCTCTCCTTCGGTTTTAACGTAGTACGCGCATTCACCGGCCAGTGCAGAATATGCCGTCTGGTCGGTGAAGTCGTCCTCACGGTACGCACCTTGAGCCCCGCGCACGATCTTCAGGACCGCCATGAACTGCCAACCCTGCACCTCGGTCAACTTGGTGCCGTAGATCGCGTTGAACGCCGCCACGGTGCGTTTCATGGAGCGTTCACCGTCAGCCTGATCCCGGCTCGCGACCCGGTCATTCATCTCACTCGCCGCTTGACGCAGTATCTCTGTCGCTTTCACTTTCGACTATCCCCTTCTGTATGTTGACCAGATCTTGTCGCAGTCTGGCGATGCATTGCTGGAGCGAAGTTACTTCTTCGCCGTTGATGGTTCCGATCGCAATGATGAATTCCCGCATCATCATGTTGTGCTGATGCACGGCACTGCTGAATTCGGATGATGCCCGTAGCGTGTCATCGGCTGCCGCTCTTATGGTAGTGGCAGCACGAGCAACATCTTCAGACCCGTGCAGAAATACTGTTTCCATTAAATGTCTCCTGATACGAACTCCCATCCGGCGTAAACCTGTACGCCACTACGAAGCGACCGTGGACCGAGAGTGTTGTCCATGCGGTCGTAAAATTCCTGTTTCTTCAGGATGCCACCGTGCGGGTTGTTCTCTCTCGACCACGACCGGTACGACATCCACAGCATGTTGGTTTTGATTGATGCCTTCGCCTGTTTGCGCAGACATTCTTTCTGGAACATCATCACCGGGTTGGAATTGTCGCGCCACTCGTCGTGTGCGATATCCGCATCGAACGGCATCAACCACTCACCTCGTTTCCTGAGTCGGCTGAACCCGGTAATAAATTTATTGAGTATCCCTGGCAATTCGTTGGTCAGCATTAATCGCTTGCGTTTGTCTGACTTTTGCTTGCCGCGAATGCGATGATTGAAGTGCAGCACCATGGCACGTTCCACGAACGCATCGGATACGTCGCGAGTGACCGGCCAGTGATTGGCACACACAACGGGAAGCAACCGACTCACGAACTGGAATTCATCTTTTCCTTTCGGGTTGGCAGTAACCGGTTTTTCTTCCGAGATCTTTTTAATAAACCCGTCAGGTAACGAATCGGCTCGTCCAAAGTCGTCATCCACCAGAAGAAGTTTGCCAACGAGGCCCGCTTCAGCATGCGAGTTAGACCCATCGTATTGAACGAGCGGGCGTGTAACAACTGCACCTCCCAGCAGGGCGATGAATGCCTCAGTAACTGTACTTTTGCCAGCATCTTTGGGGCCATGGAAGAGTACCCAAGTCTTGAGCCATCGAGAATGTTGAAGTATGTAACCACCCAACTCTTCGATGTGGCGACACATGTCTTCGGGATCTCCAGCTTCGCTCCACACCATACGCATAAATCGATCCCATTCAGGACATTCTGCATCAGCATCATATTCGACAGCAACTTGTGTTGTGAAGAAATTCTCGGCACAGTGATCACGAAATACATAAGATCCGTCGTCGTTGAAGTGTATTTCCCCATTTCTGCAATTGATAACAGGTTCCATGAACCGTCGCATGAGTTGCAGTGGATCATCTCTTTCCTCCCGGTGTGCCAGTTCACTTGTAAACATCGGCCATAAACCACCGGCCAAAGAACTGGTCTTGTTATCACCAACTGCTGCCACGAGTGGCATCAGATCTTCAGGTCGTTCTTTGCGTAACCGCATGAGAGTTCGTTGCATTCTACCACGCACGATCTCGTCACCGACTTGCGCCCACAATCCGTGTTCGTAGTCCCAGAATTGTCTGCCGATACGTTTGACCGTATCGCCACTATTGTAATGCTCGTCCAGCACCTCACCGATGAGTTCTTCCTCGATGTCGGCGATGCCACCCTCGGTTGCAATCTCTGCAGTGAGTTGCTTGCCGACCTTGTCGATCTGCTTCTGGATGTCAGCCTTGGTCGGTCGAGGTTTCGGGTACCGGTTCTTGAGCATCGCGGCCAGTACACCGGTTTCATCGTGATCCAGTTTCGCAGCAGCAATACGTGGAATGAGTTTCTTACAATCAGGAACCGTTGCCATCTCACTCAGCGAGGCGATCTCACCGGATAGTGAGTCAAAGGTCAGGTTTACTTTCTTCTTTTTCTTCTTGTCGGTCTTCCCGGCATCTGGTTCACCGTCTTCAGTGGGAACGATGTCCATTTCATCTTCGGCAATCTGCTGCCTGACCTCGTCGCTATTTGCAGCGAAGGCGAGCATCTGTTTCTGAGACTCTCGTTTGTTGATTGACTGTTTTGGATCTGTGTCGAGGTTGCCGAAAAGATGCAGCCTGACCATATCAAAAGCACTGACGTTCTGATCAAAGCACGGATCGGATTCGTGCCACGAGTAAAGATGTCCGTCTTCCTCATAGAATATTGCCCCACCGGGGTTGCCGGTTGATCCTGATTTCGTGTACCTGTTTTCCCATTCCGTTTCCTCGTATGCTTCAGGTATGAATCGTGCCATTGCTTCGGGTATTTCAAAGGCTCGATTGAAGGCACCAATAACACCAGGCTTGTTGAATGGATCTTCAGATTTTTTCGCTGGAGGTTTCCGTGCTTCGACTCGCGACGATCGCGGCCAATCGAACCAGTCCTCCCAGTCATCGACCGATTCAAACAGCATCTGTGGCTTGATCATCGGTGCTGACGGTAGCGAGCAGGAGGTCATCGAGTCGGCATCACTCGCCGCACTGGGCCAGTACATGACACGTGTCGGTTGGAACGTCGTGTCATCGAAAGCGTCCATGCCCCACATGTCAGCAATCATCCGGGCGATGAACTCGTACTCATCAGGCTTGATGTCAGTAGCAAGCGGCATGATCAGTCTCAGTCGAGGTGTCATGTCATTATGTTTGTGCGTCGTGTGGATGACGTTCTGGTACTTGTTATAGCACTCGATGAAGTCATCGATATCCCATGGATCGAGGTGATCGACATCCAGCGACACCACGGATCTGTGGATCAGGTTTTCTTTCTTGCGAAGCGCCGGTCTGAATGGACCGCCGATGAAAAAGCCAACGTCTTTTATATCTCCCTGTTCACGTTGGCTCATTGCCATGTATTCATCATAGGACTCATCAGTCACTATCATGGTACCCAGCTTTTTGATTAAAGCAGACCAACCCACCTTCTTATTGGTGAGTCGCGTACTCTTGCGAGTCTTGCCGACCGCAATGCGCAGTTGTCTCCCTGGCATGTCGACCCTAATTGGGTTTTGGTTCTTTTGTTAGCGGCTCATCTCCTGCCACTTTATTGGGACCGTTCGTGTCGTCGTCCGGTGCTGTATCCAACGGTTGTTCGGCTTGCATGTTCGCATCGATGTGTGCGTCTGCTGCCTCGATGTTTGGAAACAACAAACACAGTTGCAGTTGTTCAACAGGGATAACGCGATGCAAGTTTGGCACCGAATGAACACGGCACAAATATTTTCCATCTGCCGCACGATCGATGATCGTAAGTCTGTCGATCATCTTGTTTTCTTGTATTACTAAAGCATGAAATCCAATCACAATATTCTCCTGGGTAAAAGCATTATCACATTCGCACAATATCGCCGCTGTCTTCCATTTTCTGGATGACTTGTCGATGAATGAAGGGAGTCAACCACGGCACGAGATCAAACAATTCAACTTCGCCGTCAGCCAGATCCACAAACAGAACTGCATAGTGTACTGGCATACGACAAGTGATAAACCACTCGCGTACCCCTTGTCCTGTGATCGGCACGCCGGTTCTTTCAGCCAGACTCAGAGCCATGTTGTTATATGAACCCTGCTTTTTACGGATGATAGTACAGGCTTTTTCATACTTCTTTGCCTGTCTCACGGTCATCGTTTTCGGCCAGTTCATGCGGGCTCCAGAGCATGGGTAGATTGACAGGTAAATTTAACACATTTTTCTTGACCTCCGCAATAGACACGACTATCCTATCTTATAAGGATAAATCACGACGTGGCTGGATGGATGACAACCGGTGGGACCGGGATGATGCTGGACGGTGCTGGAGGATTTCCTAGGTGATCGGGGAGAGTTGCACGCAATAGCGTGAATCACTACCCCCGGTCACCGGTACTAACTTAATGCGTAATGTCTGGAGTGATAGTGAGTAATAAAGTACTCATCGGATTTGAAAGATCGGGGGCTGTACGTGATGCGATGTTGGCAATCGGCATCGATGCCATGTCGTGCGATCTCGTAGACACCGAAGTACCAGGGTCACACTACAAGGGTGACGTTCGTGACCTGTTGTGGGAAGACTGGGCCATGGCAATCTTCCATCCTGAATGTCGTTACCTGACAGCCAGTGGTTTGCACTGGAATACAAGACCGGAAGGAATTGCTGCGGGTCGGCCACAGAAAACTGCCGAAGCACTCGCACTTATAAATGAACTACTCGATGACACAGCACACATCGAATACGTCGCACTGGAAAATCCAGCCGGTGCAATCGGCACTCAGATCCGACCAGCAGACTTTTATATACAGCCTTATAACTTTGGTGCTGATGCCAGCAAACGAACCGGGTGGTGGACTAAGAATCTGCCAAAACTAAAAGACACTGAATTAATCCACCCTCGATGGGTGTGTCAGAACCCGGACTGCAAACATGTATTTCACTACGCTCCCAACTGGGCGCTACATAATAAGAAAGGCGAATACGCCGCGTGCATCGAGTGCTTCAGCAAATGCTTGCCTCGATGGGGAAACCAGACAGACTCTAACCAGAACAAACTGGGGCCGAGTGACCACCGAGCAATTGACCGGGCGCGAACGTATCCCGGTGTTGCAGATGCATTAGCCGATCAATGGGGTCGGCTTATCTTAAACTCGTAAGTCAGGAGACAAGTATGAACGAGGAAATGTTACAGCGTATTAATGCTGCGCTTTTAAAAATGCATGAGGCGCTAACCGAGATAGTTGGTATCTCGGCTGAGATGAAGTCTGACGACGATGACGACGACGATGAGCCGACGACTAAGAAACCGGCAGCAAAGAAGGCATCGAAGAAGACTGCGTCGAAGAAGACCGCAACGAAGAAGAAGACCGCATCGAAGAAATCCGAGGCCAGTCCGATGCCGGAAGACGTTCGCACTGCGCTTCGCCGACTGCAGAAAGCAACGAAAGATCCTGCCATGGTGAAAAAGTTGCTGAAGAAAGCGAAGGCAACCGGTGTCGGCAATCTGGAGAAGAAGTACTACCAGAAAGTCATCGACATGGCGAACGAGTGGGCTGAGAAAGCGGAAAGCGAATGAGCCACGACGTAGGCCAACCCGCACACTCGAACCTCGGACCATCAGCCGGTGAACGCTGGTTGATGTGTCCGGGTTCGGTGCTGGCGACAGCGGGGATGCCGGATACCGAGAGTGAATACTCGGCTGAAGGCACATTTGCGCACGAGGTGTCAGAGATTGCTCGTGAAGAAGGTAAACCAGCCCGCAAGTACATCGGCATGATCAAGGAGATCGGCCCGTACAAGTTCAAGGTCGACAAACCGTTTGCCGAAGCAGTGCAGACGTTCTTGGATTACGTTGCACAATTCCCTGGTGATGCTTACTTTGAAGAACGGGTGACCTACTACGAGTGGGTGCCTGAACCTAAAGGTAAGCCGGAACATGGGGGGTTCGGTACCGCCGATGACATTCGTATCGAGGAGGGTGTTTGCTACGTCACCGATCTGAAGTTCGGTAAAGGTGTGGCAGTACATGCAAAAGACAACATCCAGTTAAAGTTATATGCTCTGGGTGTGCATGAATGTTTCGATGCCATCTACGACATCGAAAAGTACGTGCTGAATATTTGTCAACCGCGAATCGGCATCATTGAAGAGTTCGTGATCAGTCGTGAAGACCTGATCGAATGGGCTGATGCCGAAGTACGTCCGACAGCGAAACGCTCACTGAAACCCGGTGCGCCGTTTGCTGCTGGTGACTGGTGTCAGTTCTGCAAGATCAAACAACGATGTAAGACCCGTGCTGAAAAAGCCGAGAAAGCATTGTTGGACGAGATGGGCGATGTCATCGACCCGAAACTGCTAAACAATACAGAACTCGGCGAGAAAATGGATATGGTCAAATTCATTCGCAAGTGGTGTACTGACATCGCTGAACTGACACTGTCAGAAGTCCAGAAGGGACACGAGGTGACAGGTGAAGCGGGTAACTACAAACTGGTAGCCGGTCGAGGATCTCGCCAGTGGAAGAACGTGAAACGTGCTGAAGCGGCTCTTCGTAAAGCCAAGCTAAAAGTAGGTGATATCTTTGAACGGAAAATGATTTCACCGGCAGCGGCTGAGAAAATCATCGGTGCGAAACACGACATCATGACTAAGCAAGTAAATAAATTGCTGGGCAAACCAACACTAGCTCCCGGTGATGACACACGGTCTGAGTTTGCCGTGTCAATGGATGAGATGAGTGTCGTTAAGAAGAAATAACGTCATTCGTTTTCATAGGTTCTGAGCAACAGTACGCTCAGATTTTTAATATTAATGCTATAGCGCAAGGAGTTTATAATGCCTACTAGCGAAATTATCGAACTAAAAGAAGTTCGACTGTCATTCCCTCGCCTGTTCAGGGCGAAGGCATTCCGCGAGGGTCAGGACGCTCGCTTTGAAGCTACGTTTCTGTTGGACCCGTCCAACAAACGCCATGCCAAGATGATCAAGGAAATCAAGGCAACGGCGAAAGCGTTGATCAAAGAGAAATGGCCGAGCGGCAAGCCCGATAATCTGGAGTACTGCTACGGCGATGCCGATAAGGAAAATAAGAAGTACGACGGTTACCAGGGAATGTTCTACATCGTCACGGCGCAACCTGAGAAGAACGGTCGTCCGACTGTTTGTGATCAGAACCGCAAGCCACTTGTCGAAGAAGACGGCAAGCCGTATGCGGGTTGTTTTGTGAACACCAACATTACGTTGTGGACGCAGGACAACCCGTTCGGTAAGCGCATCGGATGCAACCTTCGTATCGTCCAGTTCGATCACGATGGCGAAGCGTTCGGTGTGAAACCGGCTGATGCCGAAGAAGAGATGGACATTGTCAAAGACGACGATGCCGGTATCGACGACGAGGACGATGATGATCTCGACCTCGATGACGACGATTGGGACGACGACGACTGATCGTTAATATCTTCTGGCCGGGCGGGATAACGGTATGCGTCTAGTCATGTCTCCGCATGCCGCCCCCCTGGCCGGATTCTAAGGAGCAAAAATGTCATGAAGAAAGTTCGTGATCAATTAAATAAAATTATCGGAGAATAACGTGGCATTGACTGAAGCATGCCACGTAGATATCGAGACTTATTCTGAGTCCGGGCTCAAGCAGGAAGGTCTTTATCGGTACGCTGAACACCCCAGTACCGAGATAACAATACTGACGTACAAATTCAACGACGACCTTCCTATCGCGTGGGTGCCGTTGGCCGACTGGGAGTTACCAGATGAACTGGTAGGTCGCATTCAGGAAGAACTCGTTGATGCAGGTCGTGTCAGCGAGTTTATTTTTAGCCCGGACATTCCAATGGATCTCGCTGCATGGATCAGGAAAGGCAAACAACTTCGCGCCCACAACGCGGCATTTGAAAGAGCGAACATGAACGGGGTCGCCGGTCGAAAACTGGGCATCCCACCATCCGAGATAAAGCAATGGGTCTGCACGGCAGCCAAGGCAGCAGCGCACTCACTGCCACGCGCACTGGAAAACTGCGCACGTGAAACCGGTGTCGAGTGTCAGAAGAAAGAGACTGGCCGGTATGTGATGCTCAAGCTATCCAAACCACGCAAGGCATCGAAGAACGACGACCGCACCCGGTGGACACCTGACATGGTGCCGGATGATTACTTTGAACTGTACGACTACAACATCGATGACGTGTATGCAGAACACAGCATCGATGAGTACATACCTGAACTGCCAAAACGCGAACAACAGGCATGGGAGATGGATCAGCGCATCAATGATCGCGGGATCATGATCGACCCGGAAGCAATCAACAATCTCCTGTACCTGATCGAAGAATACAAAGAAGAACTGGCAGCACGGTGCCGGAAGATAACCGGGTTAAATCCATCGCAGACCGAGAAACTCGCGAACTGGATACGGACACGTGGTGCATACGACATCGAGAATCTCCAGGCACCGACAATAAAGAAAGCAGTTAAAGATAAGAACTGCCCGAAGCGAACCAAACGAGTACTGCGCATTCGTTCGTTGTACAACATGAAAGCTGTCAGCAAGTACAAAGCTATGTTAAGAGCAGTGTGCGAAGACGGCAGACTGCACGGAATGTTTCTGTACCACGGTGCCAACACCGGTCGGTGGAGTTCTATGATCGTGCAATTGCAGAACTTGTTCAGACCGGTCATCAACGACCCGGATCTGGCGATCGAAGCATGCGAACTGCGCAGCATGGAATGGATAAAGATGCTGTATAGCGAAGACCCGATGCGCGTGTTCTCCAGTTGTGTACGCGGCATGCTCGTTGCCAAACCTGACCACGACATTCTCGCCATGGACTACAGTTCCATCGAGGGTCGTGTCACAGCGTGGCTCGCTGACGATCAGGAAAAGCTGGAGATCTATCGCACCCACGGAAAGATATACGAATACACCGCCGCAGGAATCTTCGGGTTTTCTACTGACATCGACTTCCTGAAAGAAATGAAGAAATATTATCCGTCTGAACGGTTCGCCGGTAAGACTGCTGAACTGGCATGCGGGTATCAGGGCTCGTATAGAGCGTTGATGAAGATGGCAGTCAAACTTGGCATAGAACTGGAAGAGTTTTTTGCCAAGGATGTCGTGCGTGGTTGGCGCGAATCGAATCCGAAGACCGTGGCGTTGTGGTACGACTTGGAAGAGAACGCGAAAGAAGCAGTCATCTACCCCGGTAAAGAATACGCGATCAGCAAACTCAGGTTTAAAGTCATCGGTGACTTCCTGTACATGCGGTTGCCGTCAGGTCGGCGCATTGCGTATTACAAACCTGAGATCAGTGATGCCGGTGACCTGACTTACATGGGCATCGACACGTACACCAGACGATGGTGTCGTGTTAAGACATACGGTGGTCGGCTCACGGAAAATGCCGCATCGGGAACCGCCAGGGACATTCTTCTTCGTGGCATGTTCAAACTTGAACAGGCTGACTACCCACTGGTAGGGTCTGTGCATGATGAGGCGATCACGGAAGTGCGCAAAGGTTTCGGATCACTGAAAGAAGCAGCAGCATTAATGTGTGATCAACTGGCATGGGTCGAGGATCTGCCAATTGCAGCGGAAGGTTTCCGCGAACATCGTTATAGGAAGTAAAATGACCAGACATGATTCAGAGAAAAAGCGAGAGAACAATTCAGCCGCCGTTGCAAAGGCACACGGTTGGTATACTCGCAAGCGCACGACACCGGGTCGACGTGGTGCATTTGATCGCCTGTACATTAAAGCGGGCAGAGTGATCTTTGCCGAGTACAAATTACCGGGTGTCGAACTGGACCCGTTACAGGTAGAAGAAAAAGAAGAACTCGACGCTGCTGGAGCAGAAAATTATGTCTTACACAGCGTTGACGAAACCAAAGCAGTCCTCGGAATCGTTTAAATTCTATGACTGGGATCTGCACGATTACCAGTTAAGAGCCGCCCATTTCGCATACGACAATCCGTTCTGTGCGTTGTGGATCGACATGGGTCTGGGCAAGACCGTGGCGACACTCACTGCACTGGACTGGTTGCTCAATGATTTTGAAGCTGGTCGCGTACTGGTCATCGGACCGCTGCGTGTTGCTCGCAAAACATGGA
>Ga0098047_10000983_pt1 | contig 11598 bp, 1 predicted proteins | sample 12_taG_FD_92585 | JGI IMG/M metagenome (GOLD analysis project Ga0098047, IMG submission 92585) | Marine viral communities from the Subarctic Pacific Ocean - 12_ETSP_OMZ_AT15267 metaG | ecosystem: Environmental > Aquatic > Marine > Oceanic | place: Subarctic Pacific Ocean | collected 2015-01-16 | reverse complement strand
TGATAATTCATAAACTCTTCAGCTAAACGTCTTACTACTTCTTTATCATCCTTAAGATTCCATTTTTCTATTGCTTCCATCTCAATAGTAGTTTTCTCTTCTGGAGTTAAATGTAAATCATGAATACGACGAAATGCTTCCCAATATATAGTACCTGTTGGTGCATGTTCCGCTATAGTAATCATTCCTCTATGATAATAACCATAAGCCTCACGGCCATCTCTTAAAGTAATATATTTAAGTCTATTTAATACATCTAATCCTTCTTCATTAAATCGAGATAAAAACCAATCTCTTTCAGTATCTGTAATTAAATCAGAAGCACCTGCAAATTCTTCATACTCTCTTAATTTAAATTCTGAATCAGGATCTATTCCTTTATTAGGATCTATCTCTTCAATCTTTCCTTCTTCTGGTGTTGGTAAATTTATTCCAATATCACGAATATTTTGGCGTTCTGAGGGTGGCATAGTCTCATCAATCTTAACCTCATCCCCAAACTCTTCTATTGTAGGAACTCTGTCTACTTCTACTCTTCCTTTTAAAAACTCAGGAAGAGTTTTTTCTGATACAGTCATAAACTCTGTTGGTAATTCTACATAAATAGCTGAATGTGAGAATTTTTGTTGAGTTCCTCCAGGAATATCAGTAACTACTAACCCTTCTTTAGATAAATATTCTAAATAATTTTTATGAATATCACCTGTTAAAGGACTTGTATAATTCTCTGATGTATTAAGATCAAGTTTTCTAATATTATACATTTTAGTTAATAAATGATCCATAATAGCTTGTCTTATTTCTCCTTCTTGAAGATTTAAACCTTTACTATTTATAAGTGATGATTTCTGTGCGCCTCTTTGTGTTGATCCTACAGTAGATACTGGTAAACTTAATAAATTACCATTTAAATCATATGATTTATATAAAAATTCTTTCCCTTCTAAAGCCAGTGTTAAATTATTTCGAGCATGTTGAACTTTACCTTCACTATTATACTGTATTCCAATAATTTTACCTTTAAATGGAATCTTAATAACAAAATCATCCATTGCTACTAAAGAACTAAATTTAGTTCCTTTCTCAAAATTTTGTTGAGCAGTAAGTCCTCGTGGAATTTTAACTATTTGTTCAATTAAACTCTGTTTTGCTTTAGAATTTATTGTATCAGTTGTAAGTATACTTAATATCTTATCTACTGCAATCTGACTTAATGATGACGTCTGTAATCTAACTGGTACAATATTACCATTTGCTGATGGCAAAGCTGCATATACTGTTCCCGATGTAAAATAATGTCCAGAACTTGATGGAGTTTCAGAATTACTATATACAACCATTCCTCTTCCACTAGTATCTAATTGTGCTACACCAAGAATAATATCATCTCCTAATACCGATATAGGTTGTTGAATTGATTTATTATCTTTTTTAAGATTAATTACATAGCCATTTGTTTTTCCGGCTATAGTTGCTGAAATATCATTATAGGCTTTTCCTTCAAATACTTCATTTATTTTATCTCTTAATACTTTTGTTTGTGTACTTCTATCTGAAGCAGATAATTTAGAAATAATAATATCAGGATCAGATGCCAGTCTAACTGTTACTACAACATTATCTTTTGTAAGAGGTCCAGCTGGTCTATAAAACGGATAATCAGGTTCTACTCTTAAAATAACCTTAGTTCCAACTCCTGTTAAAGGACTATTAGCTACATCAAATCTTATTAACTCTGATTCTTTTACAGAGTCTTTCTGTACCTTTAACATTTGTGGTTGTCCTTGGCGTATATAAGGAATTAAAGTTTCTGTTTCTATTACTCTATCTCCCTCCATTTTAACTTCACCTTTCATATTAATTGCAGCTTGATAAACATAAATATATTGATAAGAAAGATCACTTTCTGATTCTGCTGCTGTTATTTGCCATCCTTCCGCATCATTTATAGAAAACATATTAACAGGTTTTCCTCCAGCTTTAGAATATATTGGTAAAGGATTTCCATTCTTATCTCTAAGAGTTTGTGTTACAACAATACCCTTAATTTCTACTGCGCCAGACATAAATTGTGGAGTCCAAGCTCTAGGAAAACCTTTCTTTAATATATAGGGTTCTGTCGATGTAGGAGTATCATCTGTAATTATATCTCTCTGTTTTTCTTCGATAGTTTGGCCTGATTCCGTATCCGTAGTAGCATCGACAATTTGTAATTTCTCAGACTCTGCAGACACTTCTTGAGGAGATTTTTCGGTTGGTTTTCCTTCTTTTGCATTTTCTATTTGTTGAATTTCTTCTTCATTAACTTCTACAGCATCTTCTTGAATCTTTAATATAAGATCTTGAGATTTAATATCTTCCTCTGTTTGATTTACTCTTGGGGATTCGTTTCTCGTCTGAGTGGTTGCAGTGACTTGGGCTTCATGCCCTCTCTCAGCCTCTTCAATGCTTTCACTCGGTCCCATTTCGGGAGCGCTAAGAGCATCTTCTGTAACTCTGGAGGTAAGAGTCTTGTCATTTGATTTAGTTTCATTGTTATATATAGTTTTAAAGTTATTAATTCCTTTTTGGACAGATTGATTTAATTGAATATTAGCTTCTCGTAAAACAATTTCATTAATTTCACCTGTTAATTCATTACCATTTATATCATGTGCTATAAGTGCTGAAGTAAATAAATCTACTTGGCCATATCTCACAATATATTCTTTATTATTATGTTCTATAATAAGAAAATCAGTCCATCCAATCAATTCGTTAAATCGAGTTCTTTTTACAGCTTCTAATGTTTCTATTACATCAGCTAATTCATAAGTTACACTAGGACTAGTAAATGTAACTTTAGATCCATCCCATTTAGTAAGAGTAACTGAAACAACATTTGCTTCTTTATCATATTCAATAGCAGAAGATGGATCACTAGCTAAATTATTATAATATTGATTATCAATCTTAAAGGTTCTACCATCCTCAATAATCGTTATATCTAGATTACTTTCTCTTAATAACATCATATCCAGATAGCCTAATGTAGGTTTTGTTAATAGATTTCCTTTACTATCTAAATATTGCTTTCCTTCTATCTCTTCATTAACAATGTATTCTCTATTAGTACTTCCTTCCCGAAATATAAGTTCATTAGTTTCATTATCTCTATAAAGAGATCCTATTTTATCTCCCCATACTACGCCTACTGTCGGTGTAAAAGCATCAAATAATGCATCAATTTCTATATCAATACTATTTGAATCTCCATACAATCTTTTAGCTCCTTCAGCCTTAGTTTCTCTATAAAGTTGTTCTATTTCAGTACGTCTAGCTTTTTCTTTTCTACTAAGTTTAGGATTAAAAATTTCTTTTTTAAGTTTATCAACCTTCTTCTCTACCTCAGATTTAACTTCTTCAGAGGCTTCGGCCGTCTCTGCTCTTAATCTATCAATACTATCTTGTATTTCCTGATTTTTAATCTGTGCTCTAAATAGTTCTAAAAATTCTTTTCCTTCTTGTTGAATTATTTCATTATCAGGATATTGAGCTAAGAAATCTTGAATTTGTTTTTCAGTAAGATTAGGTCCATGTGTCACACGAAGAGTATTAAAGTCTTGTAATATTGCAGTAGTTAAAGCAGATGCAGCTATATCTTCATTTACTGGCGCCACTTTTCGTACATTAGTCCGTTCTCCTGGAGTTATTTTATCATCTTCTTCATTTAAAATCTCTTGTAGTTTAGTCCATGCCAAATCTCTATTCCATGTAAGATACTTTTTTGTAACTGCAAGATCATCTAAAATTCCAAGATTTACTTTCTCTAAATATGCTTGTTCTTCATCATAAGTTTTTTGATCATAATCTTCTTGAGAACTTTGCTTTAAAGCTACATTCTCAGCTTCTGCTTCTTTTATTCCTTTTTTAAGTATCTCAATATTATTATCTATATGTGTAATTTGCTCTTCAGCTTGTTCTTTTTCTTCTTTAGTATTTCGGTTATCTTCAACTTCATTAGCAAGTGTTATTTTAGCTTGTTGAGATTGTTGTAATATATTATTAAGACTATTAAGTTGTACTTGAGAATCACGACGTGCTTTTGTATTAGGTCCAATATTAAGTTGATCTTCACTATAAACATTATCTCCAGTATTCTCTTCCATTTGAGAATCAACTTTCTTTATTAACCCATCATATACTTGGATAAACATATCTAATCGTGCTAGATTATTTGCCATACCCCAACCCCATTTTCGTGAAGTCATTTTATTAGCATATTTTTTTACAGTTTTTTCTGTACGTGTAACTATATCTACTAATTCCTCTTTATTAGCTGCTATCTCTTCTTTTGCCACACCATTCTTAACTAATAATTCTTCATAAGCAGGATCGTTAATCATTTCAAGTAATAAATCAACATTACCAGCTCCAGCTGCATTTAATGCTAACTCTAAACCCATGAGTTGTTGTTGCTCAGTAGCACCATTTATATCTCCTCGATTTATAGCCTCTTGTTGTTTTTGTAATGATTGAACTATGAATTCTACTCTTCCACCAATTTCTTTTAATCTAGACTCATCCATAGATCGTTGTGCTTTTCTATTAGAATAATTGGAAATACCTGTAAAAATTCCTCCTCCCATAAAACCCATCACTGTAGCAGTCCATAATTCACCATCAGCATAATATCGATCTACTCTATCCCAAAATGGTCGATTTGAAAATTCATCATTATCACTACCTGTATTACCTGCTAAAATATCTCCACGTCTAATACCTTCTTGCATGGATATAAAATTTACTTGCTCTTCTATACCTTCACTATAAGACCATAAGGCCCATGGTACTACAGGTTTTACAAATGCTCCTGCTTTTCCAAAACGAGTTTTAGGAACTTTAGGATTTTTTAATAGAGCATTCTGAGCCTTTTTAACTTTTCGAGTATGACCACCGAACATTGTTCCTGGTCGTGTACCTTGTAATGCTCCGCCTCTTAAGAATAACATAGATTGTAAAATATCAAAAGCTAGATTAGCATAATTCCAATTATAACTAAAGCTAGCTGCTTTTCCCGCTAAATAACGAGCAGATGTTTCAGTTAAACCTTTAGTATTATTAGATGTTAAATCAATTCCTAATTCAGTTGCCATTTGTTTTCCAGCAGCACTAGATAAATATTCTTCTAAATTATTTTGATCTTTAAGAAATTCTAAATTTTTAGCATATGATGCATTTGCAGTCTCTTCCGCTTCTCTGTAATTTTCCATATGTCTCATAGACGTACCCATAATTACAGAATTTGTAAGCCATTTTCCTGTTTTACTCAAAGTTAGTACACCTTCAGCTTTTGCTCCTAACTTCGCTATCTTAGCAGATTTTGCTCCTTTTGCAGCACCCGCTACAAATTTCGCTCCTCTGGCTGCATAACCTACTCCTCTAACTATTCCATATCCTGGAAGAAGTAATGATAATGTGGACCCAAGGTTAACTAAATTATTATACCACCATGCTGAATCTCCTGGATCCCATGAAGCAGAATTTGCTTTATATATTGGTGTAACATCTTTAGTCCAATCTCGTATAGCATTTCCAATATCGGTCCATCCATTAGTAAAATCTGATTGCAAGTTACCATCCACTATATCTACCATAGCTCCTACCGCTTTGAGCACCCCTCCTCCAACTTCTCCTATAACTAATTGATTTAACATACCAAAAAATTTAGAAGTTCCAGATTGATTAGCTGCTCTTGTAGCATCAACTTTATCGGGTCTTCTTACATCCCAATCTACATCATCCATACCATAATAATTGGTATGATGAACTTCAGGAACAACATCAGTAACTCCATGTACTCCAGGATTAATAAGATATCTAGATATATCTAATGTAGTTTTAATATCAGCTGGATATTCTATTTTCAGATCAGAAGGTTGGTCTTCGTCATTTGGTAAGCTCGTTATAGGATTTAACTCCTTACCATATAAATCTCTTGTTAAGTCAAGAGTAGTTTTTAGTTTTGTACCATTACTCATTTTAAACTAATTTTAGTTTATTTTTATTTTGCCCATGACGGATATTCCGCTGGTTTTTTCTCTTTAAATTCTCCAAAAGACCAATGCCACCATTCTTGTGGAAATTGGGTTAGAGATGCTTTACTACCTTCATCGTCTGTATATAATTTTTTAGTACTATTTAATCGTTCAAATAAAGTATTTAAAGATTGTTTTGCAAAATTAGGGAATACATTTTTACCACCTAATTTTAATTCACTTATTTTAAATCCACGAACTTGTTCTGTATTGCCGTTACGTATTACTGAAATCATATGTGGTTTTACGCCTCCTAAACTTACTACCTCTTCAGGAGCTCTAAGTACCCAATCATATAGATTTCCGTCAGATGCTACATCAATAGCTTGTCCCATTACATGGAATCCACCAACTGCTGGATTAGCTACTGGATCACCTGTTTTACCACCTTCTACCCAATCAGTATACATTTGATTCTGTTGTTGATAAGTTCGGGCTCCACTTACTAATGGTAATGTAAAATATCCATTATCTGTACCATGAATTGGATCTACTGTAAAGTTACCAAACTGAAACTGTGTTGTTGATCCATCCGCTAATTCGACGGCAGTTGAATTAAGTGTAGGATTATTAGTAAAAAGAGTTTCAAGTTGCTTATCAATAAGAGTATTCATATTAATAGTATAATCTTCATTAGTCTCTACAATTATATCAACTAATGGTTTTTGTAATCCTACATAACTAAGATTTTTTGCATGTGATTTACTATGCTGATCAAGATCTTGTTGTGTATATCTATCATCAGGTAATATCATCTGTCCTTCATGTAGTTGAGTAAGATAAGGATTTCCTTGTATATCTACTGCTCTAGCTTCAGAAGTCTCATTAAGTGCTCGTCCTTCTATCGCAATAGGATAATTATTAGATGCATTATCATTTATCTGATTTTGCCAGAATGATTTAGATGCAGATTGTGTTGGATCATTTAATGCAATTAATTGTGCAATTTCTGTTGGATCTGAATCAACATTAAATTGTTCATCTCCTGTTGTATAAATATAATCACCTGTTGCAAGATCAATAGCTTTTACAAGGCCTGCTCTAGGTTGGAATACATATTGTTCATTCCTAATCGGTACTCCATCTGGAGTTTCACCAAAGTAATAAAATCCTAATGGACTACCTTCGCCATCCTCATAAGAACTCATTGAAATATTTCCTGGAATACTAATAGCTCTCTGAATATCTAATTGTGCATTAAACATATCATGGAACAACATTCTTTCAGGTGCAGTTCTTGGTCTAGTTATTACACTTACACTACCATCTTCGGGATCTACTGCTTCGAATTCTCCTTGTCTACTCCAAGTTTGTTTAACTTCTTTTGGAGCATCAAAGAATAATGTTATCGTAGCATTCTTCTCTTCTTTACCTTTAACTGGCAAAGAAATAATCCCTTCATAATTAGATGTTGCTGGATTTGGTACCGCTGTCCATAAAGCTTTTTTAACGTAATCATCAAGATTTTCTACTACGTCTCTACTTATAACATTAGACTTAAGTAACTGCCCTAAAGTTACACTACTTGGTAGACCTAATTCATTTTGACCATTTGATGTTGTATTATATTCAAAATCCTCTTCGCCTACAGTAGTAATAATATTACTAAATATACTTGCATCCATTACCTTACTTGTCGTAGTATTATATGTTGGTAAACTTTGACTTCTACCACCAAAATATCCACCATCTAAACCACCTTCAAAATTTTCTTGCATATTATTCATTGTGATATATAACGGACTAGTCTTCCGAGTATAAGGCATCATTCCCATTTTTAGTATTCTACCCATAAATCCTTTTTTTGCATCCCAAGGATTAAATTTAATCATATCTGCAGCAGCATTTTCTAAACTTAAAGGTGTTCCATCTTCCCCAAATTGAATTTTATCCCATCCATTATATTTTAGTCTCTCATCACCCTGCTTAATTGTTATCAGTCCTCCTCCTTCAGGATCTACATATTGATAATCACCATTCGGTAATTTTCTCGCATTAAGTTGAAGTGCAGCATTTTGCGCTAAATTAGTTATTGCTAATGAAGCACTCTTATACTGATACTCAGCATTATTTATTTTTTGATCCCATTCTTCCTGATACTCAGCATCCATTGTTCCACCTGCTTTCATAGCTTCGTAATCTGCTACTGTTTGATCATAAGCATCTTTATTTGCATTTACAACTTTAATATATTCAGGTATTGGATCACCGCTCTCAGCAATAGCTTCTTTACCATCTAATCTTATAGGTCTTCCGGCTGTAACAAGAGGAGTATCTCCTTCTACATTTGGTATCCAATCTGCTCTTGGAATTCCGAACTGATTTTTCTTACTTCCACTAGCATCATATGTATCTGATGTCATAAGATCAGACATTAGATATTTTTCTCCCATTATACCAACATAAGAAGTTTTAGCAAAATCTTTAGCTGAATCCGATGGGCTCCCATCTTCCTTTGTAAGTCCTTCCAAAGCTTTCGTTTTTCCTTCAGAATCTTCAAGTCCATAGATATTATCTATCGCAGATGTTGCAGCGTCAAATACCCAATCATCACTTGTATTATCTATAATATAATTAAGTTCTTTCTTAAAGTCATCAGAATAATAATCTTTATCATTATGAGCAGCTCTATAAATTTTAGATAGAGTAATTTGTTTCTGTTCTTGAGACCATTTTCTTCCAGTCTTTTCATTTTCTGTAGTAATAGCCAAAATATCTGGCTTAAGTTTATCAAAGGTCAATGTATTTGCTTCTTTGAGTTGTTCTGCTCCTTTATGAAGGCCTGTATATTCATAAGTTTTAAGAACTTTTCTACCATCACCAAGTATTTGATAACCTGTCGAAGTATTATCATCACTAAATGTCCAAGTCTTTGAATCTTTATCATAACCAGGTTGATAGAAATAATTCCACGCACCTTCTCCTCCCATAACAGGACTAAACTGAGAACTATATTCTCCCTTTTCTTCCGCTTTTTGTTTAGCTTTTAAAAGTTTCTCTTCATAAGCTTTAGTACTTCTCTTAATAGCACCTAAATCACCATCTTGAAACTCTTGAGCTATTCTTGTTTGTATTTTAGTAAGTTCAGGAACCATATCAGCATAACGACCATTATGCTTATCAACTAAATCACTTAATTCAGTATCTAAATCTGTTCTAATCTGTGTTAAAACTTTTGAATGTAAAGGAGTAGATGCTCTTACTTTTAAAATTTTATCATCTAAACTCTTTGCTAATGTTTCAGCATCGTCATGTTCTTTTTGTTTAGCTGCATAAGCCATAGACATTTCCTTAAAAGGAAGAGGAACATAAGTATCTAACAATGGCTGATTAGCCGGTTTCATATATCTATTTATAGCCATTAGTCTTCAAAATATTTTATAAAGATTTCTTTTAATTCAGGATTCTCCTTTAATATTTTTTCTATATCTATAGTTCCATCTGAAGCCATATACATTTCAGCATCCGGATAAATTTGTCCAAGCAATCCTTTTAATTGTTCGTCTCTAGCTGCACTAGCTTTCATTTTTTGTTGAAGTTGGCTATATCCAGATATACCTTCCCATCCTTTAGCAGTAAACGCTTGTCTAGCAGCTTCATTCTGAGCAGTAACATCTGCGGCTCTAACACCTTCTGTTCTATCTCTTTCTCCTAAATTAAATAAAGATTCAGCTGCAATTTTACTTCCCGTCATATCTAATTTATGTTTTGATAAATAAGCAGCTGCATCTGCTTCAGTTTTAATATTCTGTCCTCTTAATAATGTATCCATATATCTTCCACTACTTCCATCTCCATGTTGTCGAGCCATATATTTTAACATATTAAATGATTCTTCATTCTCATCTAATACATCAGCTATTCTATTATCTTTTAATAAAGCAAGTTCTTTTAATATCTCACTATCATATCTATTACTTACAAACTGTTCTACATCAGCTTTTTTATTTCCTTGAGCAAAATTATAAAGAGTTGGTGCTAAATTCAGAAGATTTGTTCCAAAGTCTTGAATTGATGCTTTATTCTTTTTCTGTTGTTGATTTTGAGCTATAAGTTGTTCAGCTTTCTGTGCATCTGTTAATGGAACTTCTCTATTATCTATTTCTAATTGGGCAGCTTCTGCATTAGATTTTTGCATTTTCTCTTGTTCAACTATTCTATTAGCCCTTTCTTTAGTCATATTATCTTGAGACATTAATGAATTATATCTACTTTTCCAATATTTCCTATCCGTGAATCCAACATCTGATCCATAATTTTCATCCCATCCACTAGGAAGACCTTGATTATAACTTCTATATTTTGCTAGATTTTGTTCAAAATTAGGATCATCCTTAGTAGGTCTAGTAGTAGGAATTCCTTTATCCTTTAAATAACTAAGTCTATCTGCTCCAAATTGTTCTGTTAAAATATTATAATAATCTTTAGGTTCATACAATTCATCACCCGACTCATACCCTTCTTCTGGAGCATTTAAAGTTAAAAAGTCTAAAAATTTTCCTCTATTTGGCATATAATCTTTTCCTAATTCCAATCCTGCTTCTTGATATAAATCATTAAAGTCCGTAGTAATAGAAGCCTCATCTCTCATCCATTGACTAAAATCATATGGTTCAAATTCACCATTTTGTTTTTGAGGTAATCCATATTTAGCTCCAACTAATTGTTGAGATGTTTCTGATAAAGCACTCATATCTATATCCCCCATAGGATTTGCTGGCATTGCTGCTTGTTGTTCCATACCACCTCCTTGTCCACCAGCTTGTTGTTGTAATTGCTGTTCTGCCATAAATTGTTCTGTTAAATCAGGAAAACTTTCAGTTAACTCTTCTACACCAGCTCCAGAATTAACCATCTCCATAAACTTTTTTTCTCTTGCTGATTCTTGTTCCTCTCTTAAATCTGCTAATTTTTTAGTCCAAGCTTGAAGCATTGCTTCTGCAGTAGATTTTGTTATTTGATCTCCTGTCTCTGCAGCCTTTTCATATTTAGACATATTTTTAGCAATCTTTTCAGCTGCTTTAGCAAAATTCATTTTCCATGAATCTGATTTTAATGTTTTAGAGAATACATATTGTTCTCCATCTCCCGACACGTCTTCTCCACCTGTTTCATGACTGCTTCCTTGTAATTTAGATAACATATCATTATCTTCAATACCCTCTAAATTTCCCGTAGTAGCAGGTGGCATTCCAGGCTCATGCATAATAACTTCTCCTCCTTCTGCTTCATAATCTCCATTAGTATTTCCTCCTTGAGCAAAGCCAGATTGATTCATTCCTGTAGCTTCAAATAATGCATTTTGAGAATATGGGTTAAAGTTATCTCCTTGATATATAGAATTTTGTTGGTTTAGTCGAGGATTAATTCCAGCTGCTGCGCCAACTGCCGGTCCAATCATATTAGCTCCTCCAAATGCTCTAAGATTTCTAAGATCCATACCAGATTCAAATTCCTGTCTTCCTTTCTGTATTTTATCTTCTCCAAATGTTCCGCCGTAAGCTGCTAAACTAGGATATGC
>Ga0098047_10000980_pt1 | contig 11630 bp, 18 predicted proteins | sample 12_taG_FD_92585 | JGI IMG/M metagenome (GOLD analysis project Ga0098047, IMG submission 92585) | Marine viral communities from the Subarctic Pacific Ocean - 12_ETSP_OMZ_AT15267 metaG | ecosystem: Environmental > Aquatic > Marine > Oceanic | place: Subarctic Pacific Ocean | collected 2015-01-16 | reverse complement strand
TGCTTTCCTATATTTTTCTACTTCATCTAAAGGTTTTGCTTTTGGGATAGCTTGAGTTGCGAGAAATTCATTAACATTTTCTCCCCATGTAGATGGTTCACCAAAGTTAGCCATATTACAATCCCATTAAATAATTTAATCCGCTAGATCCACCTTCGGCTTGTTTAGTTCGACCAAGGATACCATCGAGTAGCTTTAGAACATCTCCTCGCTGCGCGTCGCTCATCTTTTCTCCCACTTGTCTTTTAATAAGTCTTTCTCCAAGTGCTCGAGCGTCTTCCATCTTAAAATTTTTATTTGTAATTAACTCTTGTAGAGTTGTATATTGGGTATCACCCACTTTAGAAACTTTTTCAATTCCTTCGATACCTTCTTTCATGATATCTTGACCCTTTTTACTCATCTTACCACCAGGGAACCAAATCGATTGGTTTTTGTCCAGCGTCTTTTGTAAATCGCTCGACATATTTTTAATATTGCCCATTCTTTCCGAAATAGAAATATCCTTAATACCACCATACTCTTTTAAAGGCTGATTAGGATTAAAAGGTTTACCTGCTTCATCGATCGGTAAATCTATTTTGGTTTTATCAAAAATAGGATCTTTAGCGGGTTGTTTTTTAAAAGCATTGTTAACTGCTTTTCGAACAATGTCAGTTACTTCAATCCCTTTTTTGTTTAAATGAATATAGACATCTTCAATAGAGACAAGTCCCTTAGAGATGTAAGGTCTTAAACTTTGTATAAACTTGAATATTGCTTGTGGACTTGCCATTAATAATAAACCTTTTTAGTTTTCGCTATTTTTTCATCTTTTAAATCATCAGGATGTAGAACAAACCCACCCTGTCTAAAACGCATAATCGCCTGTGTTGTCGAGTCAACTAGGTCATCATGATCGCCAAAAGGGAAAGCTGCGCATTCCTCGATTACTTCTTCAGCAAATTCCTGCTCAGGCGCCCATATCATACCACTTTCAAACAAAGGTGCAACAGAATTCACTCTGGTGTGCTTGTCGTTGCCTTTTGATGGAATGAAGTTCACCACCGGTATACCCATTTTTCTAAGCTCATCAGAAAGAGGTTGACCCGAAGCTTTAGCTTCAATGATGACTGTATCAGGATCCCAATATTTAAATTGTTCCATCGCTTTAATTTTTAATTCTGGGAAGTCCCATCGTTCTTTTTTACAATCTAATAGGATTAAATTAGGGGGAGCATCATCGTTTAAATAGAAAACACCCCATGTGGTAATGGCTGAAAAGTCTGCGGTTTCCTTTTTAGAAAAGGCTGTATCGTAAGATTGAATGACATGCTTTAATGCAGGGATCCAAGGTTTTTCCCAACGTTTCCACCATTCTCGTTTAATAATAGCTCCTTCTTCTGAAGTTGGATTCTGCATGTATTGTGCATTCCATTTTTGTAAACTGATCGAAGCTTTAACTCTTTCGAGTTCTTTAAGCTTCCAGTACTCTGGCCATAGAGCTTTGCCCGATGGTAAGATCGCAGGAAATTCGACCACTTCCCATTGATCTCCTTTCACGTCTCCTTGTCCTCCAAGAAGTTGTCCAGTTAAATCTTTTGTATTCCATCTTGTCATAACTAGGATAATAGCTCCGCCTGGCTGTAAACGTTGACGAGGACCTGATGTATACCATTCATAAGTTCTATCCATAGCTTCTCGGTTCATGGCATCTTGTTCAGAATGAGGATCATCGATAATAAGTAAATCTGCACCCCGTCCGGTAATTGCACTCCCGACACCCGCTGCGTAATACTCGCCACCTTGTTGAGTCTCCCATTTACCTGCAGCTTGAGAATCTGGATTAAGCCTAGTGTTAAATACCGCTTGATACTCTGGAGAATCTAAAAGGAATTTTGCTTTCCGACCGAACCGAATAGAAAGTTCTGTTGTATTTGTAGACTGGATTATTTTTAACTTAGAATTTCGACCTACCATCCAAGCGGGCAGCAAGTAGCTGGCAAACTCAGATTTAGTATGTCTAGGCGGCATGTTTATAATCAGCCTTTTTAATTTACCTTCTGCGATTTGATTAAATTTTTCTGCAACAATTTTATGATGGGACCCCTCTATAAAATCAGGCCACATGTGTTTTACAAACGTCATGAAGTCAGATTTGATATGAGACTCCTTTTGCTTTTCATTATACTGAATATAAGACTTAACAAACTCTTTCCTGACATCCGGTGGTAATTTTTTAATTTTTTCTATGTCTATCTGCATAAATGGGACCCATAATGATTTTAGCGCTTATCTATGTCTGAATCAAGAGTTAAAGGGGAAATTCTGGGACCCCTTTTTGTACGTACCCCTTATTAATTAACTGATCGCATTCGGATTTGAACTTCGACTTGGTACCTCTATTGAATGTGCAACGCGCGCCGAAGGCGCGCCGCGCGCGAAGCGCGCGAGTGGTTGCGCCGCGCCGAAGGCGCGCCACAACCTGTGATTGTATGCATTTACTGCATACAACTACTAATCTAATAATGTCATGAATGCTTTGGGATTTAATCTGCTGAACTTACTCAATCCCTTTTGCATCGCGCTATACTTCTCATCAATCTCATCTTGTTTAACTTGAGTATATACCTTGTGTTCTTCCTCAGTTAACAACTCGGATTGTCCAGAGTATGGGTTAGTTGTTTTAATCATTGTAGTCATGGTCCTATACTATCCTATATAAATAATAATGTCAATAAAAAAACTGCGCCGCCCCCGCAGGGGGCGATGCAACCTGTGGTTGTTCACCTATAAAGTGATTGACTAATCTCTATTCTCCTTTCTCCATTTCTCGTCTTTCCACATTCGGTTCTGAAAATCTATTGCCTCGTTAGTTCCAGCTATTCCCAGATATGCTAAAATAAATACTATTGGTACTGCGAGTATTATTACTCGCAGTTCAATAGGTGAAGTCCAGAAGATTTCAAATATTTCTATCATCTTGGTTCTAACCTCTCATCACTCCAATTATATCTTTGGTTGCGTGGTCTTGCCTGTGGTTCCATTTCTGGAATCGCTCTTTGGATTGCGTCTTTGTTATGGTCCCAATATTCACTTAAACAATGTAACGTACACGCAATGCCCCAATAGTTTGTATTCTTTCTTGTTGTATAAACCTTATTGTCTTTCGGACCTCGTAGTCTATCAACTGTGTCGTAGTAATGACACTTCGGATTTTGACAATTTCTATAAGCCATCTGATTTAATCCTCATTGGACTTTTAGCACATCTCCATTGACTACCTCTTTCGTTTGGTTCTGCGTCTTTGTCCCAATAGATAAAACATATCTGACCTTGATTAGAAACATATACTTTGCCTGTTGTGGTAAAATCCTCTCCATTAGGTTTAATCCACGTTCCTCGTCTTGTTATTATTTTTTGATGTTTGTCTGCATAATACGTAATGATAAAATCATCTGGTATTCTGCTTATTTGTGCGTCGTTCATTAGTCCTCGCTTTCTATTTACTATCCTATATCAAATAGGATATCTTGTCAAGTGTTAAAATGGTATATCCTCTTTTTCTTTTTGTTTTAACAACTCATTCATTTTATCATTCTTTACATTTGCCACATTAATCTTCTCTTGTGTTTCATTTTTTAATTGATACAAAACCAAAAGTTCTGACATTATTGCCATGTGGTCGCTATGGTCATATGTTATTTTTCTCATTTCTTGTCCTTTCTATATTGTTCGTTGCGTTCCACAATAAAATCAATTGACCCTTTCATCAACCATATGCCAATACCTATGATTGAGATTACTCCGACTATAAATGCTATTGTGATTGTGTTCATTTCTACATGCTATCCTACACGAAATAGGATAGCATGTCAAGTCCTAATTTACAGATTGTTGTTGGTCATACTTAAATCGTTCAGCGATTTTCTGTTCTCTAGTTTTAGTCTTGTTCTTCATACCTTTGATTAAACTTGCCAGATTACTTGGTTCGTAAATCATTAGTCCTGTTGAATTAGACCTAACCATTTCTGCCTCATCAACTTTGATACCTAGTTCGTCGCAAAATTTAACTGCCTCCTCCATGTATCTATATGCTTTCAAACCCTCTTTCACTTTTTGGTATTGTGCATTTAGACTTGCTACCCATGTGGCATGTTTTGCAACGAGCATACCTTTAACTGCCCTCCAACCCATAAAGATTTCAAACTCTTTTTGAGAACAAGGGACTGCTCTTGAACGACAATGTGATGTTCCAATAATATCTACATACCATTGACTATCAAATTTTTTAGTCATACCGATAGTATTGTCCTCATCAGAATTGTAAGATGAATAACCAGAATATCCCAAAGCCTTGTCGTTTGCCTCTATGTGCTTTGTTTTATGTGGGTTATCCTCTTTGTCTTTCATTTGTGCTATTATATCTGGGTTCAAACCTTTCTCTTTTAGTTCTTCCCTATAATAAGCATAAGCGAAACCTTTCTTGTCGTCGTCGTTATAATCATTTCCATTTAAGCTACCATACAAACCTAAATCAAAATGTGATTTCGTTTCTTCATCTTCGTCATCTTCATTTTTATTTGCATCTGTATAAGCAAAATAGAAACATTTATCCTTTGCAACAACATCACAAACTTGTCCGTATTTCTTTTTGAAAGTTCTTAATGTTGCAACGTCTTGTGGCGGATTTGCTCTTTGTACTACCTCTTTCATTAAAGGAAATACTTTAGAGTATGCCTCATTGACATTTTCTCTTGATTGTAAAAATGCCTCTCTTTCTTGCGTATCTTCATCTTCAAATGTAGATTTAATTCTATTAAAGAATTTTTGTCTATATTCGTTATTTAGTCTTACTCTACTCATTATAACCTCGCTTTCTAAATAAAGTTATATACCCCTTGACAATCTTTGTCAAATATATTATATAGGATAATATGAAAGAAATAGATAACTATACATGTCCAATTTGTTTAGATTTCACTAGCTATGACGAATGGACTCAACCTCAGGTTGCATGTATTAATTGTGGATGCGAGTATTAAAATTCGGATGCCAAGCGGCGCGTGATGATTGAACTCTTTGAGTATCTAATTTAGCGCGCACTTGAGCCAGGATCTCGTCAGCTTATCGCTGTCGCTCGGCGCTCTGGGTTTAATGCCGAGATCCTGGGTCAAGTAGCTTTAAGTAAAAGACATTTTTAGCTTGGTCACTTGGCCAAACTTGAGCCCTGGTCTATTAGGGACAATCAAAGTTGAAAAGTAATTTTCAATGGGGGTCAAAATGGACCAGGGGTCAAGTGGATGGGTTTATACAAAAGCTAGTTCTTTGTATAATCACAAAATAAAAGACGCTTGACCCAAGCAACAAGCTTTGAACACAATTAGATAATAGAATGGAAAAAAATTATGAAAGAACGTAGACTACAATTCACCGGGATGTCATCGGCCCAGATGCTGTCCCTGGACGCTGAGCTCAGGCTCATGTCCAACAGCTGGCGCCGCTTCGGTGTTAGTATAAAAATTAACGGAAAAAAAGTTGACGCGCAACAGCTGCGGGTCCCGGTCAGGGGCTGGATCCCGAAAGCAGCGAGCGGCAGGTGATTAATAAATCATTATCACAGATGAATGCTGAGAGAGTGATAAGGCGTCGCGCGCAGCGCGACGCCGCCCAATTCAACCTAAAGTTGAAATTAAAAAAGCGGCAAGCAGCAAGCCTGGAAAAACAATTATTAAAATACGAAGAGAAAGAAAGACATAACACGAAGCAGGGGAAGGCGGGTTACTAAGACAAGCAGCAAGCCGCAAGCGACAAGCAACAATTGACAAATTTAAGTAAATAGGATATTAAAGGATATGTTAAAAAGAGAAGCTAGAGAAATAACCGGCGGGCTGTCAAAGCCTTCCAAAATGCCTGGACCCGCGTACAACCTGCCAGCTGTGGCGTGCATCACCGGCCAGAGACTGGCCCTGGTGCCGGGCTCGGTTTGCGCTGGTTGTTATGCCCTGAAGGGGCGCTATAGATTCACCAATGTGAAGGATGCCCTGAAGCGTAGACTGGCGAGCTTAGGCGACCCCAGATGGATTCGCGCTATGGTTGTATTGATCACCGGCGAGCGTTGGTTCCGCTGGCATGACTCAGGCGACCTGCAAAGCCCGGACCACCTAAAGGCTATCTTTGAAGTTTGCAACCAGACACCATTAACCAGCCACTGGCTACCAACAAGAGAAAGAAAATTTTTTAATTTGATGCAACCTGAGGTTGTACCAAAAAACTTAATCATAAGGCAATCCTCGCATATGATAAACCAGGCGCCGGTGAAGAGCTGGCCCTGGTCTTCCACTGTGGTGAACGATGGAAGCCACAGCTGCCCGGCCGCAACGCAGGGCAATCAATGCGGCTCCTGTCGCGCATGCTGGGATCGAACGGTCCCGAACGTGAGCTATGGTAAACACTAAATCGTTATATTATCAGGGAATGTCTAAAGGAAAAATCCCAAAAAAGATGGCGAAAATAAGGCGTGAGCGCCAAGCAGCAAGCAAGCAACAAGCAGCAAGCGTCAAGCCTGAAGATCTTCACGCAGAGAATACAAAAGCTTTCGAACCAACCCGTTCAAGCATCAAGCAGCAAGCAGCAAGCCCCGAGCAGCAAGCACCGAGCGACAAGCCGCGCGATTGAAGCTCTAAAATTTTTTCCCCCCCGTAAAGTATCGCGTCTCTAGAGACGAGAGACTTTACTAGGATAAATGTGTTGTGTGGATGTTTCACATGGAACGCAATTTGATGGGGTGAGAACCTGATTTTATTCCCTCTGGTTACTTTCAGCTCAACTGTAAAAAAGTGTTGGTGTTTATTATAACCAAGCAAGTCAGGAACGCCTGGAAGTGCCAGATTTTCTAGTCTTGTCCATGTTATATTAGGTGAATTTTTCTTAACTTCTAACCAAAATTTTCGTTCAGGTTTCAACGTAACTACAGCTTTTTAATTACCTCACCCATACCCCATTTTTCAGTCTCTATTGTGATCACGAGTCGGTGAGTTTCTCTAACTCCTAACAACTTATTTTCCACCAAATTAATCTCTTTGATGTCATAAAATTTACCATCAGGCATCACAACTTGAACTCTAGCATTTTGTGCTACAGGAGAAGATAAGAAATTATCTAAAGCCAGTCCTAAGTTTTTACCATTTATCATATATCTTTATGTGGAGGAAGTTAACGCTAGCGCTCTCCCTCCACGTATTGCAATCTACGCCATATTACTTTATAAGTCAATGAATGGGATTACCAAAGAAACTAACAGAAATGCAGATCAAATTTGCTCACATACTTGTGACCAATGAAGGGCGTAAGACTGCAACGGAATGTGCAGTAGAAGCCGGCTATTCAAAAGATAGAGCAACCATAACTGCATCTGAATTACAATCACCCAAACAATATCCATTAGTAGTTCAATACATTGGAGAAATTAGGGAAGAATATTTAAAAAAATACGGAATTACTTATGAAAGACACATTGCTGAATTGGCTAGAATTAGAGACTCAGCTAGAACTAAAGGTGCTTGGTCTGCTGCCACTAACGCTGAAGTAGCCAGAGGGAAAGCAGCTGGATTATACATAGAACAGAAAATCATTCATCATAACAAAATAGAAGATTTAACATCCGATCAGCTGATGGATAAAATGAAAAGAATCTTAGAGGATAATAAACAAATTATCGAAGCCCCGGTATTACCCAAGCTGGTGCATTCACAGGATTAAACTTTCCATCCACATGGTCACCCTTTTTAAAAGTGAGTGGCTTACTCTTCCAAGGATTACATAAGAAGGCACGACGGTGTCCAGAGATTACTTTTGTCACCCTATGAGGTTCACCGGTATTAAATAACACCAAACGATTTGACTTTGGTTCAACTGTGTGAGTCTTACCTCTCCACTTAACTTCGAGGTTTCCACCTTTTAAATCTTCAATCTTAACCCAATAGATCATACCAATTATAGGTTTAACAATCTTATTGTTGAATCGAGCCTCTGCTTCATCCTTATCATGGTGCCATTCCAAACCAATACCTGGGGGGTATAGATTGGACCAATATTCAAAGCCAGCAACATTCTTTTCAAACCCATATTGTTTCCAAACATTTTCAATAATATATTCGAAAATATTTCTGGGATTGCTCACCCACCAACCATTCCACCAATTGTAGTTGGGGGGCGCAAATCTCTTCCAAAGATCTTCATTCTGAATTTCTTTTAAAAGATTTTCATCTCTTATAAAACTATCAACGTAAAACATTAATCCATATATAGTATGGCCCACATCAGAAAAATAACAAGAGCCAGGAAAAAAATAAACGGAAACAACGCTTGAGTCATTAAAGACTATCTTTTATTTTTTCTTTTTTTAGCTTTAACTTTTTTCTTTTTAATTTTTCTTTTCTTCATCTTCTTCTTATTAGTTTTCTTCTTATTTGGCATAAATTCCTCCTTCCTTATATATTAATCTTTTTTATACCAGTTATGCAACCAACAGGAAAGACATTCCTATCTGAATAGGCCTCATCCTTTTCGTCATAACTGCAGAACGTCCAAAGAAATTTCTTATTACGTTTATAGACATATGCAAACGTAGTCATCTTGGCACATTCAAACTTATCAAACTCATCGGATGTAGCATGCCCTGAGTCCCCAACGATATCAAGCCACATGATTTTGTAGAAGTAATACTTCTTCTTGTTGATTACAATGTGCTTGTATTTGGTTTTTTTTCTTCTTAAGAATCTCATTCTTCCTATTCTACCTATATAGGTATAAATATCTATTTATATTAGCGCTATGTTGATATTGAAAAAAAAAAATGTAGAAATGTAGAAATAAGTACTATTAGTGAGGAATACCAACGGTTCTAGCTTCTACATTTCGTTCTACATTTCTACATTTCTGGGTTTTAACATCAAAAAAGCTATATTTGGCGTAAGGTCCTTTCTACATTTTTAAGCAGTCTCTCGCTGCTCGCCCCTCGTTATGAGATAAAATTATACCATCCAGTTAAGATGTACTTCGTTTTCTTTGCGACTTGGCCCCGATGTACGTGCGTGAAGTCAGTAGGCCATATCAGGGTTAGTCCCTTCGTAGCGGGCGTCGAGAGCTTTTGGTACTTAAAATCTGTACCTCCGTTCTCAACCGTATTTAAATAGGTCATAAAAACGAGACAACGAGGACATCGTTTATCTCTTTCACAATGCCATTGTTTATACCCTCCACCCGGCGCGTATCGTTGTATGTTGTATCCTTCTCCCATTGACGTAAAACCAGACAAGAGGTCGCTCACTTCAGGGTATTTTTTCATATAGAGTTCGAGACAATTTTGTAGCTGTTCATTATAAGTATCCATAATAGTATCAGTAGCACTCAATGGAATTTCTACACTGTCTTTAATTTTAGGATCCAATTTTTTATTAGCTCCAAACAACCCAGGCGTGTGTCTATATTTATGCGATTCAAAGAACGTGACCAGGTCATCACAGACTTTCTCTTTAATATACCATCCCCCAATAAATGAATCGAGTTTAAATGTTTCTTCTTTCATCTCAAACCCCACCTTAGGTTTATTTTCCGGAGGCTTGGTATCTATGACCTTTTCACAAATCATGCCCTCCTTCTTTTCTTTTATTAATTTATAGCGTGCTAAAGTCATACCAGGAAAGCTTCTTTCTTTTGTTAATTGATAGCGTTCTTTTCTTTTCATTTCATTTCAAACCCCACCAAATTAAAAACAGAGGAATAACAACATGTTCAAAAATTTCGTATAAACAAATAAAAACTAACAGCCAGGTAAAAAAGAGACTGGTTTTAGATTTCCTAAGGAGGTACTTAAACATTAGTTCATGTCCCCTTGTAATTTTTGCGCTAATTTTTAATAATAGTTCTTTCATTTTTTTTCTTTCCCAAGTTATAACCAATTAAGAAGCTGCATCCTATCACAGATAGTATGGCTAGTAAATGCCAAAGTAAAAAGGTCATACTTGAAACCTTATATTCCCTGAGACAGTCACACGATAGTCTTTACTCGTGTAAAAAGGAAAGACCATATGGACTTGTTTAGAAGGAAAGATAAGCATTTTCCCTTCAAAGCTTTTATCAACCTCTAAGGCGTCACAACGAATCCCGCCATCAGGATTCGTATTAAAGAAAGCAAATTTAGCGGTATAGTTAGTCATCCCCCATTCGTGATATTCATTAGGAATACCAAAATGTTTCTCTTCTTTTTTTAAATCATAGGGAATGTGTACAAAGATAACAAAAGAAAATACTCCTGAATGATCATGAGGAGGATTAAACTCGTATCGTTTTTGATAGTTAACCCAAAAGTTAGACAGGCAAAAAGATAGATCCTTCGATAACATCATGATTTTACCTACATGATTTCGTAAGACTTTATGTTCACCTAAATTTTTTCCTAGAAAATTTTTAAAGTTTTGTGCCACCTGAGGTTCTTTAATGAGATACTCCTCTTTCATATGACCAATCAGCTCTTTATTGGCTTTATGGCCTCTTTTCTTTGCATCTCCACACGCTTCTTTAATCCAACGAAAGATATCATCCGGTAAAACTAAAGATGCACAGACTCTTCTATTAATAATCGCTTGACTGGATTCCCAATTGGTTATGCCCATAGTCTTTTCTCCTTATACATTAATTTGGTTCTTTGTTGTGCCTCCCAAGGAGGAACTAATTTATATTTATTAAACCCCAGTTTATCAAACTTAGCCCTATCAAAATAGAACTGACTCCAATTAATTTTATCATTATAAAATGTACGGGGCATTTTCAAATCGTAATGACTGCATTTAAACTTATCCTTTTCTAATCTTCCTGAATTAATTCTCGAGGTAGAACCATAACATACTTTACTAGGACATGTATAGGAACATTCGACATTAAGAAACAATCTTATTTGTTTTTTATCCTTGATACTCTTTAAAAATTTAAAGTCATTATTCACGTGAATGGGCAACACAATGACGTCATAACAATGCATAGCTCTGCGTTTTTCTAGACTCTTGGTGCCCACTGTATCTAGAATACAACTCGCTTCTATTTCGTAGTCAGGGAAATCTGTTCGGATTCGTTGGGCCAGTGTATCATTAGCCACAATAACTGCATTTCCTTTCCGATGATAGTATTTTAAAAAAGATTGACTTTCTTTATAATCAAATTCAGTAAAGAGTTTTGTAGACAACGTCATCTTTAATCCAATGTCATGATCATACATCCAATAGAGATCTACTCGCGTAAGGTTCTCGCCGTCAAAGAGTCTACCACCCCACAACATACTCTTGCCTTCGACTTGTCCAAACGCATAATCAATGTCCTTATAGTCAAATTGAAAATTACTATGCATCTTTGCATGGGTACGTTCAAAATCTATCCAATCTCTAATGTGATAGGTAGGATGTTTTCTTGCTGAACAAGATATCTTCATGAACAAAATGAATCTAAATAAGCTTTGTCTTTTTCTTGTATTAATTTAATTAGTTCATCATCATAATACTTTGCATGATTTTTTGACCGGGGTTCTCTTACTTTACCAATGATAGAATTAACACCATACATAGAATTTAGTTTAGGAAAAAAATTATCAGCAACTT
>Ga0098047_10000976_pt1 | contig 11655 bp, 11 predicted proteins | sample 12_taG_FD_92585 | JGI IMG/M metagenome (GOLD analysis project Ga0098047, IMG submission 92585) | Marine viral communities from the Subarctic Pacific Ocean - 12_ETSP_OMZ_AT15267 metaG | ecosystem: Environmental > Aquatic > Marine > Oceanic | place: Subarctic Pacific Ocean | collected 2015-01-16 | reverse complement strand
ATCCGGTATAGAGAGGGCATCTGGCTCCTCAAAGGTATAGACTTCTTCCACTTCTCTTGTTTTAGCTTCCCGATTTGTATTACTACGTGTTTCATTTCGTGTCATATTTCATTCCTCCACGCTTAAGTTACATTAGTATAATTGCCATCTGCTCCTTCAACTTTGAGCTTTTCGGCAGCATACTGTTCAAGTGGTATATTCCATTTCTGGGCAAGTCTAACATCTTCTTTTGATAGTTTGACTTTACTAGAATTAGATGAGGATGAGCGTGAACTCCCCGATACTACTTGAGCAGGTGGTGACGTATTTTCCTGCACACGTTCCTGACTTTCCTTATTGAAAGCCTTATTTAATCTCTTATCAATCTCCTGATAAAAATCATTATCGGTTGGATCATAACCTTCGCTTTTAAGTTCTGCATCTATTGCTAATGCAGCGGCAGTCTTTACGTTATCTTGTCCAAACCAATCATTTTTTGAAGCCCACTCTTCAGCCCTTGGATCATTAGCTTGTTGAGGAGGAGGCTGATATACAGGCTGTACTGGAGCAGCTTCTTCTACTTGTTCGTAACTTCGTTTAGCAGAAGAGACTGCCTTTAGATCAGACTGTGCCTCGTTCAACATTTCCTGTGCTTTAAGAAGCTTCTCTTTTTCTCCTTCTTCAAAAGCTTCCATATAAACTGTTCTGGCAAGCTCAAGTTTATCAGTTAATTGTTTTTCAGAAGCATCAAGACTTAATTTATTAACTTGATTTACTTCGTTATCTTTCGTTCTAAGGCTACCTGATAGTACCTCATTTTTTTGGATGAGAGCAGTAATCTGTTCATCTCTTTCTTTACGTTGTCGAATAAGCTGTCTTATTCTTTTTTCAGCACCTTTTGTTTCAATACCTTCCAGTTCTGGAGGGCTTTCTTCTTTCTTCTCTTCAGGTTCTGGTTCTTGTTCTTGTTCGACTTCTTCCTCTTCTTCTATTTCAAATTCTACTTCTTTCTGCTCTTCATTCGGGATCTTTACATCACCCCACTCTTCTTTCTCTTCCATTTCTACCTCCGTTGTGTACGAAATCAACGATTTAACGTTACTCTATTATACCATATAATTAACGATTTCCCAAATTAATCTGATCCTTTACCTAAATTAAAGGTAGGATCTAGATCTTTTGGATCTTCAACCCTCATATTAATCTGATCATCAAAGAGTAAAATCATTCTAACTCCTTTATAAAAAAGCTTAGTTCCTGAATGTTTTCCATAGCATACATGATCTCCTACATTACACCATGCTCCAGCAGGAAACTTATCTTTATCCATATAAGCCAGATCACCCAGAGCTAATACCTTACCTACTGTAGTAAGATAAGACATATCATCTTTGGTTGAGTCTGGAAGAAGAATACCGCCTTTAGTCTGGCTCTTTACAGATACCGGCCTTACCAAGATATGAAATCCCGGTAGTTCTGGTAATACTTCTGGATCTTCTACTTCTTCTGGATCACTAATCCATGAATCATTTTTAATTGCTTTACCCATTTGTACTTGTTGCATTTTACTCCTCATCATCTGCATAAGTTCGTTTTTTAATAATATCGGTAAGGTTGTTTCTTGCCCATTCCAGACCTTGTATCGATCCTACAATCTGTCTATAATGAGCATAATCTTCAGCAGACCCACCGCCAAGTGTCAATCTAAGTTTTTGAATCTCTGTATTAAACTCTTGAATGACCTCATCCCAAATTTCCATTGGTTAAGTTTTTTTACCTTTTATAGGATTTGGAAATTTCCAGTTCCTGTCATATTCAGACCATTCATTTAATGTAGCCCTAGCTTCTAATGGACCTATTGCATCATCTTTGAATGCATCTCCATAAGATTTGCCAGAAGGTTTTACATGATCATGATAGCCTTTACCCTTCTTCATTACTGCCATTTTTAGTCTCCTTTTTAGATTGTTCAATTGCTAATTTAACTAATGCTTCAAGACCTTTCATATCCAGATCTTTCTCATCTCTTTTATTTTGTTCTATAATATCTTTCATAAGTCTTTCTTTTACTCTATTATCTTCCGCATCAATATCCATTTCTTTTATTTCTTTTTTAGAGTCTCTGTCAAGTTGAGCTTTCTCTCTCTTGAAGTTATCTGAAGAACCTGTCTTAAGCATATCTATGATCTGTTCATTTTCATCAAGTTCAAGTTTCTTATTCTTCAGTTCCATTTCAGCAGCCTGAACAACCGTATCTGATTGCAGCTTCTGTTTCTCCAGTTCTACCTTGGCCTGTTCCAGAGCTACCAGTTGCTGTTCTGGAGACTGTGCTTGACCCATAGCCTGATTAGCATTCATTACCTGTTGAGAAGCTTGAACCATTGCCATTTCTACTACAGCAGGATTTTGTGCTTGTTCTGGACCTGCCTGTTCAAGAATACCTTGAGCTACTCCATTCATCTGTTCCTGATATTTCATAACAGAATGTTCTTGTATATTAGCTTCCAGAATAGGACGTATCCTTTGCATAATAGGATTAGCTCCATTCATAGGATCTTGCAGATAAGCCATCTTAACTTGAATATGAGCATCATGATCTTGACCCGGAAAGGCCGCTATGGGAATTCCCTTTGTAGCAGCCATGATATCCGAAACCGGGTCCATAGGCTTTGGTTCTATCTTGGGAGGTAGAATTTCTTCCATGTTAGGCATGTTGGCTGCATTAAGAATAGTTCTATTTAATGCTTCCATGTTAAACATACCTGGAGGAGATTGCTGTGCCATCTGAAGAGCCATATTAGCCAGCATCATACGATGAGCATTAGATGGTATATTAGGATCAGATACTGGAACTATATCTATTCTTCCATCAAAATCTTTTTTGAATATACTACGGTCTTCAAAAGGAACATCATAAGGATATTCATTAGGAAGATAATCATAATCTATCTTGGCAAGTATCCTGAACTCATCTCTTTGAGATTTATGTATACGTTTATGTATTGCTGTAAAGAACTTACTGCTTGCTTCAAGTAAAGCCATAGTTGTTCCTACAGGTCCATAGGAGGCAGCATCAGAAATAACTTGCTCTGTACTATCCGCAAACTTCTGACCAGCAGCAGCTACGAACTGGAGCATCTGGAATAGAGTAGAGGAAGGCTCTTTATAGGGGAGAGGAATAATAGCCTTTGCAAGATCCATTCCAGTTGCTTCAACCTCCTTGAACTCACCGGGGGAAATAGGTTCATTGTCACCAACTATCCTAAGTCCCTTGGCCTTGAAACCTCCTTGTAGATTTGCAAACTGACCTGCATCGATCAGGGATCTCATTGCAGCAGTTGCACTCATGGTAAGATTACCAAGGAAGTGTATCAAGCCCAATCCATAGAAACCAAATCCGGGTACAAATCTGTAGTGTACGAAATGACTCCTTTTTTCCATGTTTGTATCATCAGGTTCATAATTTCTACGAATACTTAATACTTGTCTACTTTGTTCTTCTACAGTTACAATGTAGGGCAGTGATTGTTTTTTATTTTCAATATCAAGATAACAATGCTGTTCCAGTAGTACATATTGCGGATCTTTATCAGCAGAAGGAGATAAACCAAGAATAGTATCCATCTTCTCTGTAAAAGACGTAATTGAAGACTGATTAGGAACAGGTAAATCTACTTCTTTATAAACACCAGATAATACATCTTTCTGCAATTCTACAGGACTTCGATAAATAACATGAGTATATCTATCAGCATTTCTTAGATCAGTAGCATAATAAGAGACATAAAACTGATCTATGGGAATAAATTCTGAGACAGGGCGTTTAAGTGTCGAACTATAATATATCTTCTTGAATGCCGAACCTATCAGGGGAAGATGGAATAGCATTCTTTCAAACTCATCAAAGTATTCGGGCATCTGTTCAGTTAACTGATAATTCATAAAGTTCTGAACACGATTAGCCTGTGTCTCTTTCTCAGGAGTTATCTTACCTAAGATGTTAGCCTTTACAGGACCGGAGCTAGGAAAGAGTTCTCCTGAAGCTTTTGACTGAAACTTGACTGCCGACTCAATCAGGAGTGGATGAACTGCTGTACAAGCTCCTTCAAAAGGTTCTGATCCCGGCTGAAGTTTTAATCCTAGAAGATCAAAACCTCTTTCAAACATAGACTCCCATTCACCTCTGGAATCTTTATCTGCCTGATAATTATCTATTACATCTGTTACAATATCTGTTAGATCTCCTTCTTCCAGAGTATCACACAAATCTTCATACCATTCTGCTATATCTTCTGAAGGTTCCATCATGACATCTTCACTGGCAAAGTCTACTATGACTCCACCATCATTATCGACTTCAAACGTAGCATCAAGTTCCGATTCTTCTACCGGAGCCATTGGAACTACATTAGATATTTCTTCCGGTATCCGATCATATGGGTTTTTTTCAGTTGCCATTATTTATCCTATGCCAAAAATATTTTCGGGCTGGTTAAGCATCTTAGCCGCTTTTTCTCTACCAAATATACGAGCTAGATTATCAAACTGAGGTTGAAGAGATTGACCTATTGAGGCTACTTCAGACCGTTTGGCTTGTAATCCTGCAATTCCTGTCGGTTCTTTTTCTATCACCTCTTCAGAAACAGAAGCTGTTACTGGTCTACGTTTACGTCTTGTTATAGGCTCATTTCCAGTTTCTAACGTACTACGATCAAATCCGGGTGTATCTTCATAAGATATAGGAGTAACAGTACCATCTTCATGTACATGTACACGCACTCCATTTACAGTACCTGTTCCTATTACAGTACGTGAGAAAAAATTTAATGCTCCTGTAGCAAATCCTCCGGGTGCCCATACGGGCCAATCTATTCCATCATAAGGTTCAAAATCTTCAAGATCTTTTATATCTTTAACAGCATCCTGAAGTTCTTCTCTTGTCAATTCGTCTTGAGTAAACTCAGACTTTTGCATTCCTCTTTCAGTAAATTTATTTTGTAATTGCTGATTTATTAAATCTAAAGAAGTTCTCATGGCATGTCCTGTTGGACCTATAGCTAATCCTATACCTTCTACCATAGCATCTTTATTCTTATCAAACCAATCCATGTAATCTTTAGGAGCATCAAGAGAAAAAGCACCCGGACCTGCTCTCCAAGCATTAAAACCTTGATTATAAGCCATCTGTTCTGCTTCTGATCTAGTCATAGGATCTTGTCCAAGCAATTTTCCAAAAATTCCATGTCTATATTGATCTGTTAATCGAGCATCTTCTGTAGGGGGTTCACTACCTGACATAGAGTCTGGATCAGTATATGCATCAGAAGAAGATAATGCTGGTTTATCTGATACTGGAGTTCCTAAGTCTCTCATTACTTGATCATAAGTTTTACCCTGTTGCATTAGGTTTGCAATAATTGCTGAATTTACTCCTAATGGACCTTTTGTAAAAGATGGGGTCCGTACTGTTTTATCTACTTGTTTTTCAAGAGTATCAATTCCTGATCCATAATTTATACTATCAAAATAATCAGCCGTAGCCTGTTCAATAGGAGTAAATGCTGTTGCATCAGTCCAAGAATCAGGATCATCAAAATAATAAGCAGGAATACCGTCTACCTTCTTACCACTACCACCCATAGCTTTCAGAGCAGAAGCTTCATCTGGTCTGATCCATGCAAGACTGTGAGGTTGTCCATTTATGTTAATAGATTTCTTAATGTTTGATAATCCTCCGGGCATTACTTTACCTCCTTTAGCTCTATCTCTAGCTTTCATATTCTCTCTATGTTGTCTATGTGCTTTTTCTAATCTTCCCATGTCTCTGTTTACTACTGGCCCCCACGTAAATATATAATCAATTTGTTTTTGTTTTTCTTCAGGACTTAGTGTATCATCTGCTAAAACATTATCTATTGCTTCATTCTTACTAATAGGAGCTTGTTCTGGTAAAACTAAAGAAGTTCCTTTAGTACCTCCATGAGTTTCTGTTACCCAATGTCCTTGTGGATATTGATCCCAATACGCATCACTCCTTGCTTTTTCAGCTTCCGTTGCCCAATTTTGCATATAATCTCTATATGCTTGTGGACTTTTAAATCCTCCTTGCATCATTCCTCTTAGACCTTCTTGTCTATAGGCTTCCATTCTTCTTTGCATTTCAGGAGAAGGCTGTAAACCTTTTGGCTTATTTGTAAATAAACCTATAATGCTTTCTATAAAATTTTGATCTCTATCTCTATAATCATCTAGTCCTGTTGGTTCTGCTGGCTGACTTCCGGGTGGTTTGCCATATGCTTCTCCGTGTCTGTAAATATCATGAGGAGAAGTACCATGTACACGCTGATCTTCAATATCAGGAGGATCAAAAAAACTTTTTTCTGCTACTTCAGGTCCAAAGGCTCCTGTAGAATAAGCAGCTTCCATATCGGCTGAACTAATTCCCCAATCTTCAACACCACCTCCATAAGATGTTTCCTCAACTCCAGCATCTTCATCACTATAGCCACCTCCCCCAAATCGTCTTATAACAGGTCCACCGTTATCTCTATAGGTATATCTAGGTATAGGTTTGCCATACACACTGGTAATCATACCTCCCCCACCTTGTCGATGGACAATAGAAGACAATCCAGATCCATTCAAGATCCGGTCAGCCTGATTATAAGCTCTATTGAAAATTCTAGCCATCTATTCCTCTATTAATCCCTGCACTATTATACCATACAATTTTCTATTTCCCAAATTAAAATGTCCAGTAGGTATTTTTAGGTTCGGAAGGTTCGTCTTCAAGGTCAGGATCGTCAGGATGAGTAAGGTGCCAGGACTCTTTCAGGTAGTGTACTGCCATTGTCAGGGCATCTACCTGATCATCATGAGCCGCATTGGGAAACCGTATTAATTCCTCTATCAGGTCATCTGCCCATTTCTTGTTCTTGGGTATCCAGTGTCTTCCTGCTTCCATGATAGGCGAGGCTGCATAAACTCTGGATACCTTATCCCGATCTGGGTTGTATTCCATGACCGGCAGTCCTGCTCTTCTCATATCCTGTATCAGGGACTGTCCAGATGCTTTCTTCTCTATCATGCAGACATCAGGTCTATGCTCATTATACAACTTCTGCGATATTCTCCTCAGTTCTGGATATTCAAAGCGTCCTTTGATGTTGCCTAGCAAGATCAGATGCGGAGCATAGGTTTCATAACCTTTTTCATCCTTATCGTATAGGTAGAATATCCCCCATGTCTGGATAACACTGAAATCCGCTGTGGTTTTAGTTGAGAAAGCCGTATCATAGGTCTGTATGACAAAATCACAGGAGGGAGGTTCAGGATCTTCCCAGTTTTTTAACCATCTTTTCTTGATTAGTCCTCCTTCTTCCGGTGTTGGGTCTTGCATGTACAGGGAATTCCAGTATCGGCTTCCATTACTGGCTTTTATTTCGTTCTCGTCTATTCGGAGAACCTCTTCTGTCTTCCATTCGGGAAAATAGCTGGTGCCAGGTGGAAGATCCAGCAATTCTGCGGATTCTTCATCAAGCCAGGCGGGAATTTTTATAACTTCCCAAGGAGTGGTTTCATATTCCGACATGTTCTCTTGCTGTTTTAGAAGCCATCCGCACAAATCGTCATAATGAAACCTTGTATTTATAATTACAATGGAACCATTAGGCATTATTCTTGTTCTAAGCCCTGCTGGATACCATTCCTTGATATATCTTCGACCTGCATCAGAGAATGCGTCCTCCTCAGACATGACATCATCCAGGATAGCTACATGCGCTCCTCTTCCTGCAATCTGAGATCGCACTCCAGCAGCATAGTAAGTGCCGCCCTGGTTTGTTTTCCACTTTCCGGCAGCTCTTACATCGCTTCTTAGGTGGACACCTCTGAATATTTGCTGGAATTCTTCTGTGCTGACAATGTCCCTTACTGATCTGCCGAAGTCGGAGGATAGCTGGTCACTGTGAGAGACAGTCAAGATCTCATGATTAGGATTTCTTCCTATATACCAGGCAGGGAACAGTTTAGAACAGATCACGGACTTGCTGGAACGGGGCGGAAGAAAGACCATCAACCTTTTTATTTTTCCATCTTCTATATCTTTGAGCTTATCAGAGATAAGTTTTATATGATTCCCCATCAGGAATCCGGGAACAAGGGAAGGAGCTACCAATCTGACAAATGTCAGGAAGTCTGTATTGGATTGTTGCTGAACCTGTTGCGAAAGTAGTCCTTTAAGGTTCATAAATGATTCTAAATAATTTTCTTGTATATTCATGGTATATATATTATACACCATAATTCTTAAAAAGGCAAGAATTATATTATATAATAATATATATATATAATATATATAATATATATCTAGAATTCGCTCTAAGATGATCTTAATGATGATATTCCCTTAAAATTTTAGTCTCTTGTCGGGGGTCATATATATATATATCACATGGAAGGTCATTTTTTCGATGGGGGTCGGCAACATTTGCTAACTACTTGGGAAACGGTCATTAATAGTTACCTTGATTTGATCTATACAGTATAGATTTCTAGGTTCTAGGTTATTACTTGGTTATTACTTGCTCGATACTTGTTATTACTTAGGGGAATGTTTGGGGATATGTCCTATATATGTCATCCAACAGGGGAATAAAGAATATGTATCAGCCTATCCTTATTCTTAGTATAATTTGATAGTACAACGTTGTACCATACTAGAATATTTCATAAGCCTTTACATATGTTTCATAATGTGCATACTGTGTATTGTTATTGTTATTGCTCTTTTACATTGTGAATATACGTACACTTCCAAATTCTAAACTTGGTGGGCATTACCCGCTTGCCAAAATTAGTTGGTGAGTAGGTGCCTACTGTTAATTGTCATTAAAGGAGATTTTCACTAATGACAAAACCTACTCTAGAAAACCCAAACTCTAACATTTCAATTTTCAAAGACGATGTTACAGCCTTGATAAAACAAGACCAGGCTTTGACTAGGACAACAGGCCTACAAGCTGGCCTAATGTTTACGACAACTTTATCTGGTGCATTGGTTGCACAAGATAGGTTTCCGAATAATGAGCCTACTAAAGACGAGAAAATAGGCTTCAATAAAGAATTTTTGCCAAGTGATACAAAAGACGGCAAACAAATAGGCCTAAGTGCTAGAACAAAGAAAGATGTATCTAGGCACATTTTCAAGTTGATAGAAAATCATTCGGAAATGATTAAGAGTTGTGCAAACGTTGCGGAATTGAAAAAGGCTATTGCTGCAAAATTCGCCACAACAAAAACCGAGACCGTTGACGGCGAAGAAGTTAAAACCTCCGAACCTTGTGATGGCATACGCAAGCTTGATAAGGCTTTAAATCCAAAGGCTGATAAGACTAAAAACGAGGATAAGCAAATCAGCAATAACGAAGAGGTTGCAAGGCTTAAAAAGTTCATAATAAAAGTTTCAAAACTTTCGGATGAAAACTTTTCGGAACTTGAACTTATTGTTAACAAAATGAGTGAGACAACAAATAAACCAGTTGTTCCGCTTTCAGTTGCTGAAGACTTTAAGACCAGTCTTAATAAGCCTTTGATTTCTATACTTAAGGGTGTTAAAAACGACGATAACGAACCAGTTTAGAAGTAGTGGTATGAGATATTATTTATCTATGATTTGGTGTGCTCAAGAAAACCATACTAATTGGTATGCACCTAGGTTTCTTGTACTACTTAACTGGAATTTAGCCATACTTTGTGCAAAATTCTTTAATTGGAAATAATAGACAAAACTAGGCCAGATTGATTTCTGGCCTATTTTTTTGTCCGAATTCAATCGAGCTGCCTAACCGGATTTGTATCATGTAAGGGTGGACTAACCTGGTATTTATATTCCAGGCTCCATCATGTACAGGTGGGCGTATGCATTCTTTTATTAGTAATATGTATACGTGTATGAACTGTCCGGTGTGGTATATCTCGACAGTACAACGTTGTACTATGAAACCTGCAACCTATTGACATCAAAAGATTTTTATGTATAATGGGGTAATGTCGAAATTGTATACTATTTATCAAGTGGCTAGTATAATTTGATAGTACAACGTTGTACCACAACAAGAGAATGGAATTGTTATGACACTAGTAGAAAGATATTACCTTTTAATTTTACAACTGCTTATCATGGAAATAGACCGACAAGTATTTGATTTAGACCGTCAAGTAAATGATATGTATGATCAATTAGATAGCTTGATGTAATGAAACACAAACAAACATCCCAAGCATGGAAAGAATTGGTAAGACAACGCCAAGCTCAAGCCATTAAGAACAATGAGCTAGCAAGCAATGCCAACCATGCCCATGCAATCGAGAACGAACAAACAATCCAACAAGTAAGGCATGAGGTAAACAATGCCCGTTATAAATTTAAGAACAGGCCATACGGTAAAGGATCATCTCAACGCATGGCTAACCGAGGCCAGTTATTTAAACATCAATCATTCGGACATAACGACTACTGTAGATTTGAACGTGGCAAGATAGGCCATGTTTTCCAAGTTTGCGGGGAACCATACACTATCATGTTACCTGCAAAGAAAGGGAGCGGATCAAGGGGATCACGTTCCATAACCAAGTTCACAACCAAGGTAAGGAGAAAGTAACATGAAACTTTCAAGATTAAAGAAAGATATACTAAGAAGAAAGCAGTGGAAAGCTGCTCGTAAGAAAAAATTTCTAGAGAAAAAGCTCTGGGAATTGATGGCAATTCTGCCATGAGAATATTCACAACAAGGGTGTTGGCTCTAGCCTGTATATGGACACGCCAGCATAAGACTATTCACTGGAAGACTAGGGGTTACTGGCGTTCAATCCCTAGGGAATTCTGTCGAAGAAGTGAACGCCTCCACTATATGAAACGAGGTTAACATGGCAACAATTTGGATTGATCCACCGAATGGGTGGAGGTATGGTTTTGCAAAAGCTATCCCAGCACAAATCGTAGCAAAAGGTGATGAAGCTATAAAAACATGGCTGTTGCTCAACGGATACACCCAGCATGAACTAGATAATGGCGGTGATCGCTGGCGAATATGGTCTGATATGCGTAAGACTAGGTTAGATCGATTGATTGAAAAAATTAGAGCAAAGGAGAAGTAAAACAATGTCAACAGATATAGAACTAAAAAAGGTACCATCCGTAGGATTGACTGCATTTTGGGGTGGAAACAATAAGGGTTCTTGTATTCAAATCACGCAAAGTAATAGTAAAGTCAAGCCGGATACTATATTAAAAAAGTATCATTCACTACTACTAACAAGAAAGGAAGCTATGACTTTAGGACTAGCGTTACTAGATTTTGGAAGGAATAAGGAAGTAAAAACCTATAAAGACCACGCCTTAAAAGATTGGTGGACTACAGCCAAGGGGAAAGGCTGACATAATTTCCCCTAACCTTTACTTTAGGAGTAAACATAATGTTTGCACAATTAAAAGTAGAAAGACCTGTCTATGAAGTGACAGATAAATCACCGCTCTATCGTGAGCTTAGACCGCATAAGACTCAACGAATAGTAAAGAGCGGTCACTTGGCGAACCTGATCGAGAGCTATAAGAATAAGGGTTCGGCATTGAAAGATGTACCCATACTTGTGGATAGGTATGGTAAGATCCGTGAT
>Ga0098047_10000972_pt1 | contig 11665 bp, 15 predicted proteins | sample 12_taG_FD_92585 | JGI IMG/M metagenome (GOLD analysis project Ga0098047, IMG submission 92585) | Marine viral communities from the Subarctic Pacific Ocean - 12_ETSP_OMZ_AT15267 metaG | ecosystem: Environmental > Aquatic > Marine > Oceanic | place: Subarctic Pacific Ocean | collected 2015-01-16 | reverse complement strand
TATGAGGGTACGTTTGATACAAACTATTCAAAAGACTACAGCAAAGATTATACAAAAACATACACTGGTGTATATACTAAGGATTATTCGACGGTATACACTGGCTTGTTTGATGCTACATATACAAACGTGTGGTCTAAACAATGGTCGGGCGATTACACTAAAATCTGGTCTAAAGATTATGGGGGTACGTTTGATACAAACTATTTAAAAGATTACTCTAAAGATTATACAAAAACATACACTGGTGTATATACTAAGGATTATTCGACAGTATATACTGGCTTGTTTGATGCTACATATACAAAGGCGTGGTCTAAACAATGGTCAGGTGATTACACTAATATTTGGAATAAAGATTATGTCACAGATTATAATAAAGACTACAGCAAAGACTACAGCAAAGATTATACAAAAACATACACTGGTGTATACACCAAAGACTATTCGACAGTATATACTGGCTTGTTTGATGCTACATACACAAAGGCGTGGTCTAAACAATGGTCGGGCGATTACACTAAAATCTGGAGCAAGGATTATTCAACAGACTACACCGGCCTATTTGATGCCACATATTCTAAGGATTACAGTACAGATTACGTTAAAACGTATACAAAGACATACGAAAAAGATTACGCCGCAGACTATACCAGAGTTTGGTCAAAAACATATTCAAAAGCATATGAAGGATCATTTGATACTGATTATACTAAGATTTGGACCAAACTGTATCTTGGTACTTATGAAAAAAATTACGAAGCTACGTATGAAAAAACCTATACAAAACTTTATGCACACAACTTTGCTAAAGAATACGAAGCTGCATATGATAAAAACTGGGTAAAAGGATATGAAGCAACATATCATGGTGAGCGATCTTATGGTGGTGGCTTCGATAAAGATTATACAAAATCATATTCAAAGGCATATGAGGGAACATATACTGGAACTGTGACGTATCTAGGAGAGTATAGTACAATATACACGGCTGACTATGTTGCCAATTACAGCAAAGACTATGCAAAAATCTGGGCGAAAGGGTTTACAACAGTATATACCAGACTATGGAATAAAGATTATAGTGCAGACTATGTTGTAGCGTACACCAAAACATATGTTGGTGATTATGAAGCCACCTATACAAAAGACTATACAAAGCAGTATGTGAAGAAATACGAAGCCACCTATACAAAAGACTATACCAAGACGTATAGTGGCGGCTGGTCTAACAGCTACGAAGGTTCGTTTGCCGGTGATCGCAATTATTTTAAGACATATGGTGCAGATTATGCAAAAATATATGTTGCCAACAGAGGCTTTTTGTCGTATAGTAAGGCATATGAAAAGGAATATACAGGTACATTCTTAGGTGATAGAGCATATTCAAAAGACTACACTAAAACATACACTAAGGTGTGGTCCAAGGATTATACAAAAACCTATACAAGTGCCGTAGCATTTCTTGGTTCATATGGAAGCGATGTAAATTATTCAACCAATTATGATGCAGATTATACGAAGACATATACAAAAACATATAGTAAAACATATGAAGGTACGTTTGACAAGAATTATGAAAAGATATATACTAAGGTCTATAGTAGACTATGGTCTAAAGATTATGCCGGCGAGCATGATTATTCATCAGATTACATCAAAACATATTCAAAAGATTACAGCAAAGACTATGTGAAAACATATACTGGCGTGTACAATAAAGCGTACACCAAGATATGGGCTAAAGAATATGGAGGAGATTGGTCTAAAGATTATGCCGCAGCATATGGTAAAGCGTGGGCGGCCAACTATGTTAAAACTTATCAAAAAACTTATACAAAGGTTTGGCAAGGTACCTATACTAAAGGGTACGAAAAAGCATACGTTGGCACAAATATTAATGATACCGTAGAAACAGTGAGTACGGTATCTTTGTGGGTAAGAACAGCATGATGAGGTACAATAATGTCAAATATAGAAGCAACCGAAGCAGATGGTGCCAACCAATCTGTTGATATGAGCGTAGCTGCAGTCCTCAACGAGGAGCAGGCTCAACCAAAACAAAGATTAGAAGTAGACGAAGAAGTCGATCGATTGGGACTAGTTAAAAAGGTTCCAGCGGTTACATATTGGCAACGAGTCAATGAAGCAAACCCTCACGAAGAGGAGACAAGAATGGCAATTGCGGAAGAAAGCGAGTCTGCTCAAAGACGGGCAAACGAAGAAGATAGTGAATTAGCCGACACCAAAGAATGGAAGTTTCCATTTGGAGACGGCGAGGTAGTCTATGCATATTATGGAGACGATGCAAAGAATGTATTGTTCTTTGTTCTTAGACAACCTGATACACCGATCGGTCCCGGTCCAATTGAAACAATTAGGATTGATAAAGCCGATCAACATCGGGCTGCTTGGTATTGGATTCATAAAGAATTTGGTAGTGAGCAAATCCAGAAAAATACGCAACGTGAGATCAATAAGCTAAATAGGCTTAGAGAAAAGGCTGAGTTAGCGGACAAAGACGCAACAGCAAAACAAATAACCGAGGAACTGTTTCAGGCCAAGATTGAAGCATTCGAATTGGATGTTGTGAGAAACTCTCCACATAAGAAATTGAAGTCTGCAATCAGACGATCGAAAACTTTGATGGAAGTGACAGCAAACATTGGAGCTGTTATTGCTTTAGATAATATGGTGGAGGTTAATGTTGATGGTGGGGACGCAACTGTCGCAGCCGAGTAAAGGCTTTATTTACGTAGCATCTCTTACAAAGCCTTATTTTGATGCAGCTATACAATCAGCTGATTCGATTAAAGACTTCTGGCCAGATGCAAAAATTACACTTTTTACACATAAAGACTGGTGGGACGAAAAGTATCGAGATATTTTTGATAATGTAATCCTAGATATTCCAGTACATTGTCGAGCCAAGTTGTGGGCATTAGAAAGAACGCCATACGATCTTACTTGTTTTATGGACGCAGATACCTTTTGTGAATCTGAAGATATAAGACACATCTTTGATCAATTGGAACACGATGATGAATACGACATGGCGATGACATGCAACAGACCCTACAATGCCAAGGTTGTTTATTTTACAAACGATAAAGAACTAAGGCATTGGAAAGAGCCAGACAAAAGTATGATTAAGGATGCTGTTGTACATAAGTGGGAAGGTGATAAAGGTGTCTATAGGTTTAAATGGCACTGTGGTATGTTCTTGTATAAAAATAATGAACGCACATTAAAAATGTTAAATATGTGGTATCAAAATTATGCAGAACAAATTGAAATGAATCCAAATAAAAATTGGGGATATCCATATCCTAAAACATTATGGTTCTGGGACACTTTCGCATTTTGGAGAACAAACTTTGATGTCGACTACCAAGTTAATATTAAAGAAATCCATGCAAAATGGAATTATATATCTGGGTATAGAGACACCGAAGAACTAGATGATGAAAACCAGAAAGTTTTTTGGCACTATACAATACCAAAAAAGAAAATAGATAATGAGCAATTGGAGCATCCCAAGATAACAAACTCAATCGGACGTTTCGACGTTTTTAGGTAGATATCCGCGACGTTCTGTCCCGGAGAAAGGAGTAATATGACACCAATATACGATATTCAACCAGACATTCTGGAGTTGTTAAATGAATGGCAGCGATATGTATTTGATCTAGATCTAGATTATTTTATGAGCCGAAAAGGAAAGGGCGGTAAGTTCTTTCAAGAAGGCAGAAGTGAGTATTCCTGTTCAATGGAATGCTTGCGAAACTTTGTTGCTGATGGCGGCGGCGATCGACATGATGGTTTTCCACCCGACGCGCATGGTTATGACTTTAACCAAATGGCAACGTGGATTAAACACGATGATGTTGACATTAAGTTGGCCAGAGAAGTGATGGAAAAGAGCCAGTGGCTTGACAAGGAACTTGGCGGGCTAATTAATAGTAGGTTCTGTGCGCTTAAAATATACTATCCGAAGAATGGATATATTGCATGGCACACTAATCACAATGTTCCAGGCTATAACTTGCTGTTTACATATAACCATACTGGTGATGGTTATTGGAGACATATTGATCCAGAAGGATCAACAGGAATCATTAATGATATTAGTGATGATTCGAAACTAGTACATATTCCTGATGTTAAAGGCTGGCATCTTAAAACTGGCTATTATGGTAAGTCATCTGAGCATGAACAGGTTATGTGGCACGCCGCCGTTGGTGGACCTAGAATAACACTCGGCTATGTCATCTTTGATAAAAAAATGTGGCAAATGATGATCGAGGAGATTAGTGGAAAAGAGCAAGTGTGGCCTCTGGCAAAATGGGATCCAGATAGCATTCCAGATGCGGGCTATATTGGTCCTTACGATAGTCATAAAGGTGGAGTTGGCCAAGCACGTCGCTCCCGGATGTTCCCAGAAGAACAAAAAGGTGAGCCAGAAAAGCTCTACAATCAATTACCTCGCGAGGCTCGTTACAACCAAGCACCTCGTTAAATGTGCCTGGAGTTATATTCGCTTTTGTCGAATTTATAACCTTTCATAATTACATTCCATAAAGTAAGATACATTAATGATAATGGATCGTTAGTACCTTCAAGTTCGGAGTGCTCTAGTTCATTGCTTTGATCATGCAATCTTAGAATCGTTACTCTAAAATTAGATATGGCCAACATGATGAACCATAGGTCCTCGAAGCCTGTAAGGACTAAAGGACTCAGCCCGTCGTATTCCATAAGGCGGACCATAGCTAGAGCTTTGTTTTCTTCAGATAATGCTTCTGCTAGTTCTTGAAATACAGGTTGGATAGCTATCCATTCATTATCCTTCTCAGGATTAAACATTCGATGCATCATTTGTTGACTAAACAACAACATCGTAAAGGCAAATACTTTTGGATTAACTTCTATATTCATTGTCCAATCACCATAATTCTTTTATTGCGATATATCATGCAGCTGCCGGCATAAAAAACTCTTGTAAGTCCGGCTTGCTCAACCAATTCGTCTGTTTCTTCGACGCAGTTGATATGAAGCCACTTTACATTTCTGTTATTGTTGCTTTGATATACAAATACCTTACCTTCATTGGCTTCTGTTATTTCCTTCATGTCCATCATATGTTCACATGATGAATTGATTAACAGGTCTCCTTGAAAGTCGATTTCATCAAAGACAACATCCTTACAGAATAGGTTGACGTTTGGCCAATCATTGAATACGTGTGATGCAATGTCGATAGTATATTCATCTACATCATATAGATCAATTTTTATTTCACCAAATGCTTTGTAAAGCAGTGGGATGATAACCATGCCGTACCAACCTGCAAGTACTGTAACATGCTTGGGATAGTAACCTAAATCTCTAATTGTTGATACCATCCATTCCTTACTTTGTATCTGGGTATCAAATACACACTCGCAGTAATCTTTGAGTTTATATACATGATTGTCGCTTGTGTACTTTAATCCCTTTACAAATAATTTTTGTATGGTATCGTTATTGCTAATTAGTTTACTATGATCGGCCATTCCAAATATCCTTTAATACTTCATCTCTATTATCTACGTTATCAAATATACAAATTGGTATATCTCTAAAAATATTTGTTTCAACATCGTCTGGCCACGAGTGCCCGTAACGATACGAATAGACTATTTGTGGATCTATAAATTGTATGTTTGATAACCATCGTCTATAAATCCATGCATCTATTCCATAAAATGATTTGAACAGTTTTTGTTTATTGTCGTACCACTCTTTCCATAAGAAATCGGCATTGTTATTAATTACCATGACGGAACTGTTAACATTGACACTGAAAACTTTTCTTGCAACATCATCACTAAACCACATGGTTTTAATAAATTGAGGGCTCTCAGTCCATCTAATGTCCTTTAGATTATTGACATAACAATCTAAATCAAAATATACAAACGGTCCTTCCATTAATCCTGGTTTAAATAGCTTTGTTTTATTCCACCACTTTCGTTCTGGAAGTTCATCATTAGCTTCTAGTATTTGTATGTTGCTGTCTATTCCCTCTCTATCTTCAGTCATGCAATAGAAAGGATCGCCAACCTGCTTATACAGTTGGTTTACATATTCTGAACTATACAGATCACCGAACTTTACACATACTGTTTCCATATGTCTGCTACCCACCCTTCTTTAATATCTAATGGATCTGGTTCATGATCCTCCATAAAAACACATACGGCATGGTCTGGTCTGTGTTTGTATTTTTCCTTTTCAGGATATACTGTCCCGCGATTGTATGAATATACACTACGTTCAGGATATCTGTTCATTTTGTGTCTCCAGTTTCTCCACAAATAAGCATCAGAGCTATACAACGAATGTTTAGCTTTTTCATAATTCTTACAGAAGTGTTCCCATATCTCATTTGTGATTGGTTGAGTATTATCAACATAAATCAAACTTGCATTGTACATCATTGTAAGAAAATAATTACCACCGTGCATGCCTACATGCCAAGGAGGCATCCAGTCGCAAGCAATCATAGCTGGTGTAGGGGTATCTACGATTCTATCTAGTGGGCCAAGAAATAGATTGTCCAGATCCGAAAAAAGTATCTTTCCTTCAATGCCGCAAAGTCGAGGAGCAAATAACGACATCTTTATAGCATCCCAAAAAAACCATTGTTCCATAGTTGTTATATCGTCCCACAACCACTTCTCTGAGCATTCGACGATATTTATTTCCGGATCTAATCCTGTTGAATCATCTGTCATGCAGTATGAATTAAACTCACCCGGTATCCATCTTTTAGCCATTCTATGAATAAGATTGGGATACTCTGGTACAAACATTGTACCCCATTTCATTGTCAATAAATTAATCACGCCAGCCGCCTACCTCCATTTCATCTGAATAATCGATTCTCTTTCCTTTACCATTGAGAAGCCTGACGTAATAATCTTGTCTTTTAATAAACATTTCCTTATCTTTATCAAAGAACTCTGATCCATGCTCTGCTCCATAGAAATATGAATAAAATATTTTACGAGGCATGACAGCAAGACGATCGGGCCACAAATGTTCAAGATAATCATCGTTGCCCCAAAATCTTGTCATATTAAAATCTGCATCTTTTTCAAAGTCCCACCATATGTCTTTTAGTGAACGACCATTCCAGCCCATAAACGATGTATTGATTAATGTAGGATATGCGAACCTTGGATTCCATCCAGAGTTATAATATGCATTTCTTTTAAATTCTACAGGTGTCCAATACTTGTATATGCATCTTAGCTTGTCTGGTTGTGCTTTAACCCAATCTATCATCCAATCAATCTGTCGTGGAAATTTTTCATAGTTCTTCCATTTGCCTTCACTTTTCCATTTCTCCGATACCCAACAATTATTATCAATATCTTCTGGAGCTGGGTATTGAGGTGTTCCTTCAAGACCATCAAGTGTTACATCTAAATCAAAATATAGATTGATGCCTTCTTTACTAATGTCTGGATTGAAAAGAAGCATCTTATTCCACCATTTTTCATATCCCCATTTCGTTATATCAATAATTGTTATGTTTGGATCAGTAATACCAGTGTGGTTGGTTAACAAATAAAAATTAAAGTCCTTTTCATTCATAGTATTAAACAGTTGATTCTTTAGATCATATACATGAACATCAAGATACATTGATCCGTTATGTCGCCACGGTTCTTCAAGAGGAACCCACTTAACACAAAAAACATTAATCTGATCACTCATAATAGTAATTTCTTTCGATAGTTAAATATTCATCTACTTGCTCGAATGGTACGTGTTCTTCATATAACACCACTAGTGGAGTTACTGATCTTGCAACAATGATGGTGTGCATTGTATGATGATCTTCCATAAAGTCTCTAATCAATAAACGACGTTGTCCATGATTAACAAACTTTTGGTTTGCTTTGAACACAAGGTGTTGTCTTAATTCTTGATTATAATTGTAGGGAACTCTCTTTTCCAACATCACTTTAAACTTGTGAACATTGTCATAGGCTTCATATAAATCCTTGTATGTTACAACAAGATAGTTCCGCCATTTCTGAGCATTAACAATTTGTCTATAATAATTTAACATTGTCCCTCGAGCTGTTTTCCAATGCTCGGGAACCTCTTCGTCTATCATATTTTTCATGCAACATACCTAAATTGGATTCTGTGCATTTCTCTATACCCAGAATCTGCAAATGATTTCCTTTTATGCATAAATCTCAAATTATCCCACATAACAACTTGGTTTTCTTTCCATACATGGTGAAACGCAAATGATTCACATAGTGACATATAGTATGGTATATCGAAAGGTTTGTCAACACCAACCATTGTAGATGGACTAAAGTATAATACTTTCTTGTTGCTTATTGGATGTTTAAATATTAGAGGTCGCTTTATGCTTAGTTTGTTTATGAGTTTGTTTTGCCGTTCAGTAAAGCAACTCTCATATATGGCTGGTCGCGAGTACCATGCTGTAGTTTGTTCTAATTCATCTATTTCTTCTTCACTAAGTTTCTCAACAATTTTTTGGCCATCAACAAAAGTAGTAGCAACATCTGGTTCATTTTTAATACACTTTAACAATGATCCATCATACTTGCCACGACTGTGACTAAAATCATTATGCCATGGAACCTCGTCAGTGCCAAACATTTCGTTGTTACTAAGAATTTGTATTGTATTGTTGCTAGGATGTATATGCTTGTCAACCTTTAATGATCGCACAAACATACTTGCAAGTTCTTCTAAATCTCCATCTTCTACAACAACAAAGCCATCTCTAAAAAATTTATCCTTAATATCCAAATTCATTCTCCTTTACATGAGCAAAGAAGGGAGCAATTTTAAAATCTTGTGTTACTCTGCCTCTATGTTCGTTGTTAGCATCTGGTACGCCATCACCATCAACTTCCCAGTTAATTAATCTTATAATAATGTTGCCCAATTCTGTTTCATAATTAAACGCATAGCTGGCTGGTTCATTATATTTGTATGTGTCTTCATCTACATATGAAATTCTATTTAAGCCGCTTTCTACTGGTGTAGCTTTAACTTTTTCAATTGGTATATCCAAATAATCAGAAGCTAAGTTACACAATTCATCAAACGAATATGTACTGTCCTCTCTATAATTGCCTATTGCTCCTATGCTTTTCATTCTTAATACAGGAGGAAGACGCCTATCAAACTTATAATCAGCTATCTTTGCCGCCTGGACAACAGTCCTTACCTGCTCTCTAATCGTAAACTCATTAACTCCCTTAGCAATAATTGTTCCAGTATTAACTGTAAAGTTGTTTTTAAACGCATTGATTAAAGCCTTGACTTTTAATTCACCATATGGTCCATTATCTAATACTCGATATACAGGATCATCGTCTGCACCATTCATACTAATTAAAATTAACTTCAATCCCGTTTTTCTAAGTTTAGCTGCATAGTTAGGAGAGGCTAATTTTAATCCATTTGTAGTAACACTGACCTTGTGACCGAGAGATCTGACTGTTGTTATAATATCAAACAGATCATTTCTCATTGTTGGCTCTGCACCTATCAATCTAATATATACTCTTTTAGGAAGGCGCTTAATAAGGGCATAGAGTTTTTCGATATCCATATCAGGAATTTCTCGGTTTGGAATATAACAATTCGCACATTCCATATTACACCGGTGTGTAATATCGCAAACAAGAGATGTAAAGGGGTTGTTTTCTGGCTCTATTGTGCCCATTTTCATACTATAAACTCCACTTACAGGAACTCCATGATTGTGTTCATATAAATATATTTAGCTAATTTATTTCAAGGAGATGCATATAATGGCTGCACGTGCAGATATGGTCGTAGACCAAGGTGCTAATTTTGAAACGGTTGTAACAGTTACAGATTCAAATGGTGATAAAATTGATCTCACTAATTACACGGCCGCAGGACAAATAAGAAAGCACCACACTTCATCAAACGCTACTGCCTCTTTCACCATTACAAATGGTACAACAGCTGGTACGCTGACACTTGCTCTTAATCATGCAAACACAGCAGCCATTTCTTCTGGAAGATATGTATATGATGTTGAGATTTTGTCAGCTGCTAATGTTAAAACAAGAGTTGTAGAGGGTATCGTTACAGTAACACCGGAGGTAACAAGAGCCTAATGGCAACACAACTGGTAAACACTACAGGACTATCTATTAGAGTTGCAGGATCAATGGCAGGAGGAACATCTGCTCGTCTCGATGCAGTGGACGATGTTGTGGAATCAGCAAAGTCGAATGGTAATATTTTGGTGTATAATTCGACTACTGGGAACTATGTATTGTCTGCTCCTGATGCTGATGGAGGAACATTTTAATGGCAACTATTAGGACAAGGCCTTCGCAAGCAATAACAGTACAGGTAAGTACATCAACGAGTCCGTTGTCTGGTGCATCTGGATTTTCGAAGCATTTTGATACACGTATGGTAGACACTGTGGATGCGTTTGACGATGTGTCTGCATCTAGTCCATCTAATTCTCAGGTGTTGATTTATTTGGCTGCTAATGATACATATACAACAAATAATAGAGAACTAGATGGAGGTAGGTTTTAATGGCTGGTACAATTCAAATAAAGCGATCAGCTAATACAGCTGCGCCTTCGACACTGGAGTTTGGAGAATTAGCTTGGTCATCAAATGGTCAAATATTAACAATTGGTAGAGAGAAGGCTGACACAGCTAATACTATTGCTGTTGGTGGAGCAAGAACACCTGGTACACTAACAGCCAATCAAGCACTTATTGCTAACTCTTCATCTTCGATAAATGAAATTAAGGCAGCTAATGTATACTTTGATACAATTAAACAAGATGTAAATACCGAAGCTAATATTACAATGACCGCTACATCGACGGCTAATCTATATAATGTACACTTCAGAGGAAACTTAAAAGACGAAAATGGCGTTGCTTTGCAGATCTTATATGCAAATGGCGACGTAGCATGGGGGTAACAAATGGCTGTTCCAGCAACACGAGCTGCATTTAAAGAATATTGCTTACGCCGTCTGGGTAAGCCTGTCATTGAAATCAATATAGATGACGATCAAGCAGAAGATAGAATAGACGAAGCATTAAAGTTCTATACAGACTATCATTTTGATGGCTTAGAAAGAGACTTCTTTAAGCATATAGTCACTGCAGACGACAAAACAAACAAATATATCACCATTGGTTCGGGCGAACTAATTGAAGGTGTCATTAATTTGTTTGATCTTGGAGATGCATTAAGCACAAATAATTTGTTTAACATTCGATATCAAATTGCATTGAATGATTTATATGACTTATCAAGATATGATCTTGTACCATTTTATATGAACTTTATGAACATTAGGTTTATTGAAGAGATTCTCGTTGGTAAGCAGCCATTGAGATTCAATAGACATAAGAATAGATTACACGTTGATATGGATTGGGGCAACATCGAAGCGGGAAATTATATGATCGCAGAGGTATATCGCCGTCTTGATCCTGACACATACACAGATATGTGGAGCGAGAGGTGGTTGCAGAACTATGCCACAGCATTGATGAAAGTACAGTGGGGCCAGAACTTGTCTAAATTTACTGGAATGCAATTGCC
>Ga0098047_10000970_pt1 | contig 11680 bp, 11 predicted proteins | sample 12_taG_FD_92585 | JGI IMG/M metagenome (GOLD analysis project Ga0098047, IMG submission 92585) | Marine viral communities from the Subarctic Pacific Ocean - 12_ETSP_OMZ_AT15267 metaG | ecosystem: Environmental > Aquatic > Marine > Oceanic | place: Subarctic Pacific Ocean | collected 2015-01-16 | reverse complement strand
GCAGAAGATGCAGTATGGACTTACAAACATATTCAATACTATGACGGATTTTATGAGAGAGTTGACTCACAAAACTACATTAGTATTGATGGCGAAAGAGTGCCTGTTAATACTTTTATTGGCTGTGACCCTGCCACTGATATTGATACTAAAGAGTCTGACTTTTCTGTTATCATGGTTGTTGCGGTTGATGTCAATAATAATCTCTATGTATTAGAGTATGAAAGACATAGAAGTATACCAACCTTAGGTGCAAAAGACAAAGAAGGCAAGATTATAGACAAAAAGGGAGTAGTTGACTATATTATGGAACTTCATGAGAAGTATAGTTGTACAAGTTCTACCGTGGAGGATGTAGCAATGAACAGGTCAGTCTTCCAAGCACTCAATGATGAGAGGAGGAGACTAAACAAATTCAATATTTCCGTAATTCCAGAGAAACCTGGGGGGACTCAGAAGAGAAATCGTATTTATAGTGGTCTTTCTGGTCGTTTTTCACTTGGAGCAATATTTTTAAAAGAGAATCAGTTTGATTTGATTAACGAAATTGTTACATTCGGACCTAGAATGGCTCATGATGATACCATTGAGGCGCTATATTATGCTAATTTGTACACATTTCCAGCTAATTTAGTGCAAAATAAAGAGAAAAAGTCGTATAAAACTAAAAAAAGGGCAAAAAGTTGGATAGTCGCATAAATGATTAGTATTTCTCAGATGAAATCGCTGGTAAAGAGAACTTGTACCGATATGGGGAGCAAATTTGCATCAGATGATGCTGTCAAGCTAGTACTAGCCACTGGTATCGTAGAAAGTAGGTATGAATATATTCGGCAAATGGGAGATGGACCTGCTAGGTCGTTCTGGCAGGTAGAAGCGGCAACTGCGGTAGATAATTTGATGCACTATCTTAAACATCGACCTAAATTGATGCAAGAGTGTGCTAAGGCTAGTTATGTAGATTTAAAGCATTGGCAAGATTTTGATGAGAATATATGGGAAGAAATATTAGAAAAGAACATAGCAGCAGGCATTATTCATTGCCGACTGAAGTACTGGAGAGTTCCTAAGAAGATGCCTAGTAGTATAGAAGGTCAGGCTGATTACTGGAAAAAATATTACAATACAGAGGGTGGAAAGGGAGACCCAGAGCATTTTATTGAAGCTTGTAAGAAATATTTACGATAATGGCTAAAAAAGGCAGACCAAAGAAAGCAGAAGTTGTCCTCGATATGTGGAGGAAGAGCAACAATTATTCAAGGAGAAAGTGGTATAGTGATAGTCAAACTGCTAATGATTTTTATTTAAACGACCAATTAAGTCAAGAAGAGAGAGATGCGTTAGTTGAATCTGGTATGCCAGACTTTATTATAAATCGTGTAACTCCTTCTATTGATATTATGAAATACTTCATTACTGCTAATAATCCTAAGTGGCAGGCAGTAGCGTCAGAAGGAAGCGATACTGATATAGCTCAACTTCATAGTGCTGTTTCTGAGTATTGTTGGCATCTTTCTGGTGGAAAAGGTTTATTCGGTCAGGTTATACATGATTCATTAGTAAAAGGAGTCGGTTATTTTGCTATTACTGTAGACCCTGATGCTGATAGGGGTATGGGAGAAGTAATGTTTACATCCGTAGACCCTTATGATGTATATGTAGACCCTACTTCAAGAGATATTATGTTTAGAGATGCATCTTATATTATTATTCAGAAGAATATGCCTAAAGACCAACTTATTAAACTTATGCCTAAGTATAAGGCTAAAATTAAAAAGGCTAGTGGTTCTCCTGAGTCTAAACAAATATCGTCAAGAGATAAAGAAGCAAGTCAATCAATTCAACATAGTGACATAAATTGGGCAGATATATATGACCCTGAGACTGGTGAACAAGAAGCGATGATTGATTTCTATGAGTTATATGCTAGAAAAAAAGTACCAATGGTCAATGCTTATATAAAGAATCCTCCTTCTCCTCAACAAATGAAAGATATTCGTGCTGAAGTTCAAAAAGAGACTGAAATCTTACAAGAAGAGTTAAAAGTACAGGTTCAAGAAAAAGAATTAGAATTGAAAACTGCTGTAGAGGCTGGAGAAATGATTCAGGATAGAGCTACTCTAGAGCTTGAAAAATTTCAAATGGAAGCTCAAAAGCAGATTGAAGAACAACAAGCTAGTTTGCAAAGCAAACTAATTGACGCTAAAGGGAGGGTTGAACAACAAGTAATGGAGAAAGTTGTCTTTGACGACTTACTTAAAGAGCCTACTTTTGCACAGCAGGTTGTAGATGTTGTTGAATTTAATCAACAAAGAATTATGTTGACTTGTACTGCTGGAGATGCTTTTCTTTATGAACAAGAATTAGATATAGATAGCTATCCGTTAGTTCCAATATGTTATACACATACTGGGACACCATATCCAATGGGGGCGGTAACTCCCATGATAGGAAAACAACAAGAGATTAACAAAGCTCATCAAGTTATGATTCATAATGCCAATCTTGCTTCTAATCTAAGATGGCTATACACTGAGGGAGCAGTTGACGAAGAGGAATGGGAACAATATTCTTCTGCTCCCGGGGCTATGTTAAAATATAGACAAGGTTTTGATGCCCCTACTCCAGTTCAACCAGTACCAATAAACAATGCGTTTTATACTATTACTCAAGAAGGTAAGAGTGATTTGGAGTATATTTCTGGTATTGCTTCTCAAATGCAGGGAGTTGGAGAACCTCAGCATGATACATATCGAGGTATGTTGGCTCTTGATGAATATGGAACTAGAAGAATTAGACAATGGACTAATAATGTTGTTGAACCTGCCCTTGAGCAGATTGGAAAATTGTTTCAGCACGTAGCTCAACAGACATATAAGGCTAATAAAATTTTTAGAATTGTTCAGCCAGAGGCTGGGGCTAGTGAAGGTGAAGTCGCAGCAGTAGAGCTTAATATTCCTATTTATAATGATTTTGGAGATGTGATAGGAAGATGGAACGATTATGAATCAGCTAGATTTGATGTAAGGATAGTTGCAGGTTCTACACAGCCTATTAATAGATGGGCTTTGCAGGATGAGTATTTCAAGTGGTTTGAAGGAGGGTTGATTGATGACATTGCAATGGTTGAGGTCACTGATATAAGAAATAAAAAGCAACTTTTAAAAAGAAAATCTCTATATACTGAAATGCAAAATCAACTTGCTCAGATGGAGGACCAGATGAAAGAACTTCAAGGAGAGAATGAAACCCTTGAGAGACAGATTGTGCAGGCTGGTATAAAATTGAAGATTAATGAAAGTGATGTAAAGGCTCAAAAACAATATTTAGAGACTGAAGCTGAACAAAAATTGACAAGACAAGTGATGAAAATGGCTGCTCAGGAATCCAAAAAAAAGGCAGTTGACAGTAAAGGAAAATAAAATTAAATTGTTAACACAAAAAAGGAGTGAAAATGAGTAAACAACAGATAATAACTGATAACTCTGGTGGTGTAGACCTTACACAGGAAGACCCAGTTGCTGTTGAATCTCAATCTGATGATTTTTTTAACCAGCTTGATAGACAAGTGATGGGGAGTGCCATCAGTGAAGAGACAACACAGACAACTTCTCAACAAGAGAACCCTGTAGAGTCCGTTAGTAGTAACGAAAATGTTGCTACTTTAGAGAAGAGGTATAGTGATTCATCTAGGGAAGCTAAACGGCTTAACCAGCAGTTAAGAGACCTTGAACCATATTTACCTATTCTCGATGCGATGAAAGAAGACCCTAATTTAATCTCTCATGTGAAAGATTATTTTGAGGGTGGAGGCTCAACGCCTACTGACTTAAAAGGTAGATTAGGAATAGATGAGGACTTTGTGTTTGATAGTGATGACGCAGTGACCAATCCTAGTTCTGATAGTGCGAAACTATTTAATGCCACAGTGGACGGAGTTGTACAGAGAAGATTAGGACAATTTGCAAATGACCAACAAGTTAAGGATAGACAACGTAATGAAGAACGAAGTTTTCGTTCAAAGTACGAGATATCTGATGGAGATTATGATGACCTTGTTGATTTTGCAAAGAATCGTAAACTTACTTTAGATGATGTATATTATCTCAAGAATCGTGAATCAGCAGCTGATAATGTTGCGAGTAATACGAGAACTGAGGTGATGGACCAGATGAAGAATGTACGAAAAACTCCTCAAAGCTTGGCATCTGTGGGTACAGCACCAAGAGAAGAACAGTCACTTGATGACCAAGTATTCGATAAACTTTTAGGTGTAGGTGAAAGAGTCTCTGAACTAGGACTATAACCCTTAACTAAAAGGTAAATAAAATGGCTGATACAAGCTATCCTCAGAGTACCCCTCTGAAACTAGCTACCAGTTCTGCATTATCCGAATCTAGTAAGGCTATAGCTGCGTCAGGTCTATCAACTGGTGACCTCAGGAGACGATATGACTTCTCCGAGAGGTTTGCTGAACTTGCAATTGACCAAACCCCATTTTTCCGGTTTGTGTCAGCAGTGTCAAAATCCCCAGTAGACGACCCTCAGTTTAAGTTCACAGAAAAGAGACAATCTTGGATGAAACGCTACTGTTATGTAGTTGGTTCAATCCATGCTGGCTCTACTGATAACTTTGCTGATGCACACGTGACTGCATATGGTGGTGATACCACCATTGCGCTTCAAGATACTTTGAAGCTCTATATGGCTACTGATTATGCGTCCGCTGGTAACTTACAAAATGTCTACAAGCAAGCAAACGGAGCGATTGCTGTAGGCGCTGATGGAACTGCTCCAGAATTCCTAATGCCTAACCAAATTCTCAGAGTCAATGTTTCTGCGACTGCTCAAGGCTCAACTGTTATTAGCGACTATATCTTACTGAAGGTAACTTCTGTAGGAGCTGAAGTCGATAAGGCTGGTGAAGTCGATGAGAGTATAATGAAATGTAAACTGGTAACCGGTGAGGTTGTTAGGGCTGCGAGTGGTTATCTTACTTCTTATGCAAGTAACAAACCTGTAACACAAGTATACGACAAGGAAATCTCAGGAGCCGAAGGCTCTTCTGGTAATCTTGAAGCTATGCGTGTGCAAGTAGCAGGTACTTCATATGAAGAAGGAAGTTCATTACTTGGGCAATCATGGAAAGACAATCCATACAGTACAGGTTATGGACAAACTCAGATTTTTAGGTCTGAATTTGGCATGACTAATACTGCAAGAGCAACTGCACTTAAATACGAACCCAATGAATGGGCGCGTGTTTGGCGTGATAAGTTGATTGAACACAAGTGGGAAATTGAATATGCTGGGCTTTTCGGAGCGCAGGGTGAAGATGCTGCTGGTGTAGGTCACACTCAAGGTGCAATTGATTATGTCTTGAAGTATGGTAACATCTTTAGTTGGACAACTGCGAAGACTATTGATGACTTCCTTGATGATATGTCAAGTTATGTTGACCCTCGTTATAACCAATCTAGAGCAACAGTCTACTTCTGTAGTACTGAAGTCTACAACTGGTTACATAAAATTGGTGGATTCTTCTCGAAGAACCTCCAACTTGATGAACAAATCAGAGCAGACTTAGCTATTACGGGAAGAAAGAAAGTTCTCGGACTAGACATGACTACTTTTAGTACTGTCTATGGGGACATGAATGTTTCTCGTTGTATTGCTCTTGATGGTTCCGCAGTAAGTATCCTTGGAGTTAATCTGAATAATGTCAAATACCGTCCATTGGTCGGTAATGGCGTTAATCGTGATACTGCTATCTATGCCGGTGTTCAATCACTAGAAAATTCTGGTATTGACAAACGTGTAGATATGATTCTTACCGAATGTGGATTCGAGTGGCAAATGCCTGAATCACACGCAGTTTGGAAGTAATCTAAACTAAATACATGGCGAAGCTCCTTCCCGCTTTTAACCCTCCTTTCTCCGGTTTGGAGCCTAGCCGTGTTATTTTCTTATGAAGATTTGGGAAAAAGTCAATAATATTACCGGTCACGGTACTAAAGCTAGACATCTAGTAGAGTATATTAATGCTGGTGCTAAGTTCATACTATCTTCTCTTCCAGAGAAGTTTCTATGGACTGTTGCCACTGAGACTGAGATAAATGGTTGGGATACTGATGATACGGATAATACCAATCTAGGAGCAGGCTCTGCTATAGCATATGATAAGATATTAGCTGTTTATAGATATGATAGCGACAAAAAGAGAGTATGCTCAGAAGCACCAGATAAAAGTATACATATCTTTGATGAGGCTGGCAGTTTATTGACTGCAACAGAGATGTTCCCTAAATACTACAAATTAGGAGGAAAGATTTTTATTAAACCAGACCCTGATTATAATGCTACTTCAGGAGACCAAACATATACTCCTTTAGGAGGTACTGAAACTACTCTATCAACTACAACTGGAGATAAAGGTGTGGTTGTTTATTCTGCCCCACCTGTGATAGATGAGAATGATGAAAGCTGGATATTAGTAGAATACGAGAATATAGCTATTCTATATGCTGCTTCTCTTGATTGCTTACGACTTGTAAGTAGTTATAGGACTAGCTGTGAGAACGAAGTAAAGGAAATCACAACTGCCACTACTGGTTTATTGGCATTATTTAGGTCTAATATGCCTAGTTTAGACTTAACAACGGATACTAATGATGTTGCTATATCTATTCCGAGTATTGATTTAGACCTTGTTGTGTCTGAAGCACTTCCTACATTTAGTGTTACAAAAGACTTACCATCAGAGTTTAGTTATACAACTGCAGTTCCAAATGGAATAAGCATTTCCAATACTTTACCCTCTTTAGATGTTACTGGTCTTGATGAACCTTCTACAATTAATGTTACAAGTTCACTGCCTACTGATTTAGTAATAAGCACAGACTTGCCTACTTTAGGTGATTTGCCAGATATTGATACGGATGTTGCAACATTTGGTGTAGATAGTGCTATACCAACTTTTTCTTTTGGAAAGGCATTTCCTGATGAAATCAATATGACAAAGGACTTACCTGCAGATTTTGTTCTAACTAGGGCATTTCCTATGTCTATTAATGTTCAGGCTACTTTTCCTTCTGAAATGAATATTACAGTAGATTTTCCAACCTTTGAGTTTAATGGTGTTCCTCCAGCCCCTATTAGTACTATAAAAAGTCTACCTAATAGCATGGAGAATGAGATGACTACTGACTTACCTCTCTTTCAGTTGTCAACAATAGTTCCAGGACCAGTAAAGGTTGAAGCAAGTTTACCTACTGCATTTTCATTACAGAGTGTGTTTCCAACAGATTTAGCAGTTGGGGCTGCTCTTCCAGATGATTTTGATATAAGTGGAGTAACATTTCCAGGTGGGTTTTCATTATCAACTACATTACCTACATTTATTAATGATGCTTCTTTTTCAATAGACCATTCAGGTGTAGATGCTGCTTTAAATAATGCTAAATCTATATTATTAACTGGATTTGAAAATGATGCTATAAGTGACGAAGATGTAACTTCTAAATCAGCTATCTATTGGTTAGAAGATGAAGACCCTGATATGGTAAATACTACCTTATCTGGTGTAAGTGCAGAACTACAAAGGGCAAATGCAGAGATAGGGAAACAACAACAACTTATTGACAATCATAGAAGCTCAGTTGGTACGGAGACACAAAGATTTCAGAGTATGGTTCAACTATATACTACTGATGCTCAAAATGAAGCAGTGCGTGTTAAGACGGATACCGAAAGATATAAAGCTAAGATAGATGCAGAAGGAAGTAGAATTAAAGCCCAATTAGATAAATATATGGGAGATTTTAATAAAGAAGCTAAAAGAATTGATTCTCAACTACAAAAGTATCAATTAGAGTCTCAGGCAGAGCAAACTAGAATATCTGCTGAAACTCAGGGGTATCAACTAGAGCTTGATAAAGAGAAAACAAGAATTAATACTGAACTCACAAGATTGAAAGAGGATGTTAATAAGGAATCCGTTAGAGTACAGAACGAGTTACAGAAATATCAAACAGAACTTCAATTTGTAACAAGTAAGAGTGAACAAGATATTAAGATATTTGGTGCAGAATTAGAGGGAGAGAAGACAAGGATAGAAGCCGAGACCACTAGATATACTAAAGAGTTAGACGCTTCTGTTAATATTCATAAGACAAAAGCAGAGAACTATGCTCTAGAGATACAGAAAGAAACTAGCAGAATTGAAAATGGTATTAAGAGATACCAAATAGAGATGGAAACTGAAGTGTCTAGATATAGAGAAGAATTAAATGCTTACAGGGCAGAATTTGAGAAAGAAGCTGCCAAAGCAGGGGTAGATGTACAAGCATATCAAGCAGAGTTAGCTAAAGAGACAACAAGAGTTGATTCTGGATTAAAGATATGGAGTAGTGAATTCCAAAGGGCAGTACAGGAGTATCAAGCCCTTATTACATCTTATAATGCTGATGTGCAAACTGAGAGTGCTAGGATTCAGGCTAACTTAAGTAAGTATACAGCAGAGATTAATACGATATTACAAGAATTTGGTTCTGGGATTAATAAGTATACCACAGAATTGCAAGGTGAATCTGCAAAGCATCAATCTAGAACATCTACATATAATGTAGAATTGTCTAAAGAGTCACAAAGGGTAAATGCTGATGTTGCTATCTATAATGCTGAGTTGGGTAAAATATTACAAAAGTTCAATGGTGATATGAGTAAATATCAACAGGAAGTTGGTAAAGAAGCACAGAGGGTTAATAGTGATGTTGCTAATTATAATGCAGGGTTAACTAAGGAGATACAAAGAATTAATAGTACAGTAGGTATATACGGAGCAGATGTTCAAAAGGCTAATGCTCAGTTTACTTCTGAAATGGGAAGATATAGCGCAGAACTTAATAAAGCAGTACAAGTTATGACTAAGGATATCCAAAACTTTACTCAAAAGCTTGGTAAATATTCTGCTCTAGTACAAACTAAAATTGCAAAGCATGGTTCAGACATAGCAGAAGCAAGAGGTTATCTTGAAGAAGCAGGAACAAGGATGCAGGTAGCTGGTACATATATGAATAAGAGTCAAGCAGTATTTGGAAGTTCTAGAGACTATTATCAACGAGCTATACAAGAATTATCAGCTATTAGTGGGGCGGCAACAGCTCCACCTCAGCAACAGCAAAGTCAAAGACAAGAACAGGGGGCTACATCGTGACAGTATTAGAAATGATGGAAAGAGCTAATACTAGAGAGACTAAGTTAGCTATTGCTTTTGTTAAAGATGCTATTACGCAGATACAGAGTACCCATGAAGTTGTTCTTAAAAATGATAAACAAAGTATAGTTGAAGACCAAAGAGATTATAATCTTCCTACTGATGTTATAGCTTTAGATAGTGTATCTGTATTAGATACAGAAGATGGTAATAAATATAAAAGAATTAGAAGATTAATGGATGACCCGTTAGTATCAGAAGATAAAGATTTAGGATAATGAGTTACGATACTAATAAGAATTACTATTATAAGAGACATGGTAAGGTTCTTCGTCTTTATAAATTTAGGAAGAATACTCTTGGTCCAGTTGATTCTAATGGTAGAGTAAATAGTGCTAATGCAGATTTTATCTATCCAGATGAAGCAATTACGGATGGATTGAGGATTGAGTATACTGCTTTAACGAAGCCTTTTGTTGATGAAGACCCTGAAACAACAGCTGATGCAAGTTTAACTGAAGCTACTTCACCAACGGAGTTATCTCATGTTAATTTGAATAGAGTTTTATCGTTGGCAGTAGTAGAATACTTGAAAGCTCATATGGCAGAAAGAAAGGGAGATGTACAAGCAAAAGAGTATTTTATGAAACAGTTTTATAATAAATTGGCTGATAATGAGAGTAATAGAAATAATGTTTTTGTTACTATACCAATGCAGCCTTACGCAATAAGATAGGAGAAAAAAATGGCGACATTTAGTGTAAAAACAAGAGTAGACGTAGCAGTCTCTACTTACATGGACATCACAGGTGAGAATGACCAGCCAGATGCAACTGTTGGTTTATTACAATCAGCATTGCCAACTGGATATTTTACTGGTGGTTCTCATCTAACAGAAATAGCCACAGATGATGATATAACCTACAATTCGGTAGCAGGTAATGAGTTAGCAGCTGATACTGCTGAGCAGATTGTAGATGCAGGTGATGCTTGTGTAGCGAAAACATCAGGCACTCTCATATTAAGGAATAGCGGTAAGACAACAGCAGATAAAGATGTAGATGCTGCGGCTAATGCTGATATTTCTATATATGTAGGCACAGCCGGGGCTACAACCTTAATTACTACATTATCAGTAGCGAATAAGGATGTTTTCGTGATACCTCAGGTAACACAGGCTATGTCTGTTTTTGAAGCTAAGACTCCAGCAGGCAGTGGTACTGTCTTTCTAGAGTATACTTGCATTTGTGATTAATTAATAAGGAGTAAAACATGGCTAAAGGAATACAGGATTACACTCCTCAGGAGAGTGTTGCCCCATATATCAAAGCAGTCGCAGCAACAGGAAATGCCCAAGACCCGTGTAGAGCGGTTCATATGACAGGCACATCAGCTAGTGTTAATTTAACAGTTGCTGACACAGTTGTTGCGTTTTGGTTGATAAAAGGGCATACATATCCTATATGTGCAACAAAGTCTAGTTCAACTGACGTAGTATTGTTATACTAAATGATAACTTCAGAAAACTATACCGATATTCAGATTCTTCAGAATCATGATTTTGAAATGGTAATAACATTTGATGACCTTGATATACTATCTACTCATGAATATGCTGCGGTAATCACACTTGACAAGGAGCATACTGAGTTTCAAGGTCCGAAATGGGGAGGCTCAGCATGGAGTCAAGATGCTGTGAATGTAGTTCCTCTTACTATAGTTGCTGACCAGTCAGCGGATACTGTTACTATATCTTTACCGGGTATAGCAACAAGATTTTTTACAGATACGTTTGAAGGTGTATGGGATTTAGTACAAAAGGATACATCAGGAGCAGCAGACATATACACAAGACAAGTACAAGGAGATGTAGTTGTATCAGCTGGAGCCACAAGGATTTCAGATACATTTACTGCATCAGTAGCATAATGGCAATATCAACAAAAATTTCAAATCAAGCTTCAAGTAAAAGCTTTGGCACACAAAATGCCTCGAAAACTCAAGAATCTTTTTCGATAAGGGCAAGTGCAATCCCAGTTAATCTAGCAGGCAATCTATCTAGTACTAAAAATGTAGAAGATGCCTTACAGAGACTGGATGGAAAAACAGCCGCTCAACCAGGTACACCCGTAGCTGCAGTAGAAGGAGACATTTGGTATGATACCGATGATGACAAATTCTACGTTAGAGACGAGGATAGCTGGAACGAAATAGTCGTGAGTGGCATATCAGGAACAGTAGATGGCGGAGGATATAGCTAATGGCTAATACCCTACAAATCAAACGAAGTGTTTATAATGGTACTACCGCCCCCGGAGATAGCGCAGTTATCGCAGGTGAATTAGCGATAGCTCAGGGCAGTAAAAAGCTCTATATCGGCAGGGAGAATAATAGTGGTGGTACTGTAGAAGCATATCACTTACCGTTACTTACTGACTTAACCGTAAACACAACTAGCTTTGCTAT
>Ga0098047_10000968_pt1 | contig 11701 bp, 15 predicted proteins | sample 12_taG_FD_92585 | JGI IMG/M metagenome (GOLD analysis project Ga0098047, IMG submission 92585) | Marine viral communities from the Subarctic Pacific Ocean - 12_ETSP_OMZ_AT15267 metaG | ecosystem: Environmental > Aquatic > Marine > Oceanic | place: Subarctic Pacific Ocean | collected 2015-01-16 | reverse complement strand
TGAGATTTAACTTCTTCTTTCTTTTTATTAATCTCAACATCTGCTTGCATAACCTTTTGTTTAATACCAGCTTGTACAAGTTGTCTTTCAAGAGTCTCAATTGTACCATCTTTATCTTTAAGAGCTTCTTGAAGTTGTCCAAGTTGACCTTGCAATTGTGCATATAATGATTTTCTCTGAACAATATTTTCTTTATTCTTAATATCTGTTTCAGCTAATACTGCTATATCATCTACTACTCCAAGTTGCATTAATTGTTTTAATTCCTCTAAATATGCCCATCTATTTACAGGAAGTGTAGATCCAGCAATAATCCTTATATCAAATTTATGTGCAGAAATATCCATTGATTTACCAATAGCTTCTCCCATATCATTATAAATAGGTATATTAATTTCTTGAGTTTTACCTTCCTGTATAGCACTAGGCTGTATAATTCTAAATCTTTTATTTGCAGAATAAGTTGCTTGACCAAATTGAACAACAACTTGTCCTAATTGCTTTAAAGCAGGTTCTACCGATGTTCCCATCCATTGCTTAATTCTTCTTGTTCCATATTCATCTAAAGCTAACATACCTCTATATGTTTCAGATGCTCCACCTGAATCTCCCATCATTGAAGAATATATACCTGCTAAATATTCCATATCTCCCTTGCCTTGTTGAACTATTTGAAAGAAAGCACTGGCTAATGGAGCTGGCATAACAGGAGTTGGTCTTTCTACTCCAGGTCTAATTGGTAACAATGCTCCTGGACTAGCAGAATATTTTTCCCAAAGTTCTGCATCAATAGATCCTTCTTCATACATCCATCTTAAACTACTGCCAAGAGATGCATTATGTACCATAATCTGATGAGCTTTATTAATTTCTTGCTGCTTACCAATTAAAGGAGCTACTGCACTCATAGGATAAGGAGTACCCGTCCATTTATAATGAAATGGAATTACAGGATATTCTTTAACGGTTTGAGGTAATACATATTCATATAAAACTTTATCTCCCGCTAAACAGGTTTGCTTTATTCGTACATCATAAAACTGGACCTTATCTACGATATTTTTAGCAATAGAAGGATTCTTTTCTAATATTTTAAATTCTTTTTCTGTTATTATTTGATTCTCAATTTTAGAAGCTTCAGCTTGGAGCTTGCTCATACATTCTTGACCATAAGCTTGAAGTTGTTGTTGCATCATCTTTTGGGCTTTCTCCATTTCAAGTTGATATCTTTCAGGCAACATTTCACCTGACTGAACAGCCATTTGCATTTTTTGATCCTGCTCTTTTAACTGAACAGATAATTCAGCTTCCATTTCTTTTAACATTACTTCACATTGTTGCTGTATAGCTTTTAACTGCTCTTTATCTGGAGGAATTCTATAAAATAAATTTATATAGGAAACTTTAATTTTTTCATAAAGCTCAAAGAATTCACATAAGTCATCCATTTCTCCCTCAACTGTAATACCCATAGATGTTTGTTCATTACTATCATTGTATGAAAATAGACCTTGCTCGCTATCATATGATTTTTGTGAGTATGATCTTTGAATTTGCTCATTACTATTTGATTTTGAAATTTTTAATTTATAATCAGGAAATAATTTTATTAAGTGATTTTTTGGAAGTACCTTTCTTATTAATATAAATGCAGCATCTTTAAAAAGCATATCTCTTGACTTAGGATCTACATAAATATCAAATGGTTCAGGCTGTTGTAATTTAACTTCACCCATACCATTATCAGCATCCTTATCAACTGAAACGAGTATATAGCCTAATCCTTTAGTAACAGAATCATTTATAGCATTATTATATAAAGTATTACCGTTAGAAAGATTCCATATATAGTCTGTTAAATCAGAAACAACTGCAGCTACATCTGTATCACTACCCTCTACTCCTATTGCTTGCCATCTTGGGTTTTGAGCAGTAGCATAGAAATTTAACATTTCAACAACAGGCAAAATCCTATTAATAGTAAAGGTAGGCATTCCTTGATCCTCAAGAGAATTCTTTTCTACTCTAGTTAATTGTTCATCATGGGCAAAATCATATCCCTTTTGATTTATTATTTCCCATTGTCTTCTTGTCCAACTATTCGCTAAATCGTATAATTGTCTAACTTGATCTGCTTTTTTATTTTTAGCCATTATTTAACCTTTATATTTGGGTAAGTTTTTCTTATTAATTCTTTAAATTCTTCTGTATTCTTTTTTAATACTTTCATACTTTCTTTATGGGCCAACATAGTTCTCTTCCAATCACCTCCAATAATCTTGCCAGTTCTTGGATTAACTTTTACAAAATCTTTAACCCAGTCACCTCTCTTTATTAAATCCTCTCCATGCTTTTTCAATAATTGCTTTTGACTTCTACCTCCTGTAACTTTAGTTACTTGACTTCTTATCTTACTATACTCATCTGTATGTTTCCAATATTGCCTTTGAAGCATTTCTGATTCATAGCTACGTACATATCGTTTAATCTCTGGATCTGTCATAAGTTTTTCATTTGATATATTTTTTATTTGTTTTGTAACTTGTCGTGGTCCTCTATCTACAAGTTTAGCTGTCAGATGATCCATTTTAACAGAACCCTTAGATGTAGTTGTTAAAAATGGTCTTACATTATTTTTAATAAACCTATCTCTCCATCTCTGTACAAAATTATCCTTTACTGATTTTAATGCTGGGGCTGCTTTACTTGCTGCTTCTGATACTTTTTTAGATAAAGTAGATGCATAACTCTTCATTTTCTGTGGATTAGGCAACTTAATATATTTACCTCCAATACTACCTATCACTAAAAGTGCTGGATTAAAATATGTCATAAGCTCATCCCATGTAGCCTCTGGATTTTCAAGTCCTAACTCTGTATATCTACCAAGAGCTTCCTCTTTCATTGCTTCGAAATCAAAGGATTTTCCTGCATTAACCATCATATCAAATGCTTTTCTATCTACTTCACTCATTATTTATTCCTTATTTCAAAATGTGGAAAATCATCAAACTTATTATCATCTACTTCAAAATTCATATTCCAGTCTCCTCCCCAACGTAAAGTAATACCCATCCCACGAGCCATCCCAATGACAAACCCAGCAAAAAGATGGAAACGCTCACGGTCATTCCAGTCCACGGGGTAAGGCACAACATCAACAGCACGACTAGGCTTATGATTATGCCTACCTTTTGGGTAACGGACCTTAGTCTTTCCCTCTTCGTACAATTTATTTTGCCTCTCTTCACTTCTATGTCCTTCTAGAATACTACAATCTACTCTTTTAATTACTTCATTAAAAACTTTTTGCAATCTTTCATCGCATGTTGCAAGTCTCTCTTTTGATCTCTTTCCAAATCTAGGCATTATTAAAGTTTAAATCTTGTATTTACAACTGCTTCCCACATACTACTATCAGTAGTAACGTTACTACTAAGTCCAGTATAACCTCCTTTAAATCCTTCAAATTCTGGAAGGTTCTCCTGTTGTTGTGCGATATCTGCTAAATTTTGAGAAGTCTGTTCTCTTATACCTGTCCAATCAACATTTCTAAATGTTTCTATATTACTTAACCCCATATTTGAGAAATCCTCAAAAGGAGTTTCAGCAAAAGTTTTTCCCGTATAAGGATTAATATTTCCAGGAAAATTTTGGAATGCCATCTCATAAAGATCAGTTGTCATTTGTGCTGCATTCCAATCTGCTCCTCCAGTGGTAAAATCTACAATTCCATCACCACTTGCATCATAATAATTGCCCCTATTTTGTTCCCAATCTTCGTAACCTCCCTGCCAAGTCAATCCTGTTTCTGGATCATAATAAGGAGTTATAGGAGCTGGAGGATTTAATGCTTCATATAATTCGCTAACAAATGCTGCTTCATCAAAATCATTCCAATTTTCATAATCATTTGCCATTCATTCTCCTATGCGGTTATCCAGCTTTTTGCCTGGGGCTTCTTTTTATACCATCCATCTTTTGATTCATGCATACCTTGTGGTGGATGAGCATATTTACATGCATATGCTAAAGCGTCTATTGTATCATCATGAGCCATTCTAGGACCAAATGTCATGATTTCTCTATGTAAATCATATTGTGTTTTCTTAATATGTACTTGTCCTACTGAAAATCTTTGCGCCATTATTTCTTGTATCCTATCTCTTTTACTCATTCTATTACCTGGCTTCTCCTCTTTAAAAGGAATAATAAATTCATTTCTTCTTCTCATCTCTGCACGAATAGCCTGAAATACAGGTTTACTCATTGATGTATCTTCTATCGTAAAAAGCGTAGGTTTGTAAAACTTTGCATATCGAAATATATGATCTACAATCCCTTTCTTATCTGTTCCAGGAATCCCCAAAACAGGTAAAGTCCTGTCCCTAACATAATCCAAGACATAAATGTTATTGTCGGAAGTAACAGCAACAGCAATGATAACAGAATAATCCGTATTACGTCTAGCTGAATCAGTTGCAGGATCAACCCCAACAAATATATTGCACGGTTTTTGATCATCTCCATCAGGAACTATATAAGTTATATCTGTTTCATCATCTTTAAAAAACTTTCCATCCCAATATCTTACATGATCTCTATTAAATATAGAGTCTTCTTCCGACTGAACTTCCATCATATACTCCTGATAAAACTTCTGAGGAGTACCAGAATCTTGATAGAACTTCTTTTTTCTTTCCATCTCCTTATGTCCAAACCATGAAGGCCATAATGGAGTCCCATCTTCCTGTATAGCTTTATAAGTTATAACTTTCCAACTATACTTATCACCTCTTTTTTTGGCCTGTTCATGCCCTGTTAAAATCTTCTGAATAAAGGAATCATAATGTACAGGTGTTCCATTTATTCTTAATCTTCCTGTCTTCGGTTCGAGTGCAGGAAAGACAACAGCGGTAACGAGATTGCTGATCTTGGAACGACTTTCGGGCGTGATCGTATTATTCTCATCCTCAAAGTCATCAAGTACAATAAGATCGTAACGCTTATGTAGCTTGGCACCACCACGAATACCAGATAAATTAGATTTAGAAATAAGTTTAGTCCCATTTTTAAGTTCGATATCATCTTCTGTCCATTTCTTTCCTTTTAAATCGCCGAAATAGTATCTAATCTTCTCATTGTATTCTACATGATACTTAATATAATCAAGATTAGGTACGGAAATCTTTGAAGAAGCTGCCACCCAACCATAAAATAAAGGCTCCTTAGTAAAGCAAAAATCACGCATAATATTACATTTTGTAAGAACTGTCTTTCCATGTCCTCTAGGTAATATAACTCCTAACTGTCTTATATCATTATTTAAAAGAGCATCCGCAACTTCATAATGAAAGAAAGGTGTTTCTGATCTCATAAAATCATCAGGTAAAAATAATTTACCAAATGCTATCAGATCAGAATAGGCCAATCTTAAATCTTCTTCTGCCTTATTTACATCATTAAGGTTTATATTTGACAAATTTTCCCCTAATTCTTAATACATACCAGGTGGAGGACTTCCAGGCTCTCTTTTAAAAGGAGATTGTAAAGTATTAAATCCCAAATCACCTCTTTTCATTTCTTGTGTCAATACTTCTTGCCATTGAGAATAAACATTCTTGCCCTGCCTATCTGATTCTAAAGTATCTAACCACCCTTTACTTGTTGCTTCATATCTTTCTGAACTTAAGGGATGTTTAAACTTGGACGGCCATTTACCTTCCTTATTAGGTATAACCTTATCTAGAAATGCGCCTTTATAATTATAATCCCAAGATTCCTTTACTTTATGTCTACTTAGAAATTTTCTATATTCCTGTTCCTGCTTCAGCATATTTGACATATTATCTGCCATACTGCTGAATTGCTTTTTCATTCTATTTTTAGCTAAGCCCTTCTGCAATCTTGGACTTAAGTTTGCTTCTTCATATGCACTCATAAATTACTCCATACCTATCTCATTATACATTATTAATTATTTCCTCCATACTTTCTATTCATGTGTTCATTAAACTGTTCTGGTAATACAAAATCTGTAGATTTTAAAGGAAATCTCCCATAAAATCCAATATCTTTTACACCCTTGCCCTTACCATATCTCTCCATTAGTACGCCAAATACTTTAGCAGGACCCTTCATACTTTCAAAATCCCAAGCATCTGCAAGAGCTACATATGCATTTCCTTCACTATCCTTTCCTATACTCCAATTAAAATTCAGACCTAAGTCTACAGAAGTATGAAAAGCTAATTCTACACCTTTTTTTCTAAACCTTAATAATTCCTTATGAGAAATAATTTCATTAGGACCCAAATCGTCTACCTTATATTTTAAAGTTATTAATTGCTCTGGATGCCCTATAAAGGCATTAAACGCAGTATATTTAGTAATATCATATATCTCAGCATTTTCCTTCCAGGGATAACCTCCCTCTCTTGATGGTTTAACATTACTTACTTTCAAACCTGCATTTTCAGGACTAATATGTCCTGCAAACACTGCTGGTAAATCAGGATTACTTGCTACGCCATACATTGTATTTAATATTTCTGCCTGCTTTGGATCTCTAGCTGTATCTGTACTTTGACCTGTATAAGGTATCTCAAGTTCCGCTCCTAATCCTGCATTAATAGCCCTATCTTTCGTAAGTAATGCGGTAAATGGATCTCCAGCCATAGCGTAACTTATATCTCTAGAGTACTCAAAAGCTTTTTTATGTAACCACGGATACAGCATATCATCTAAGGTTTTAATAGCATTATGTATATTCTTTTTAATTTATTCTCCTATTAAATTCATCTAATATTATTTCATTCCTCTTCTAACCATTCATCCATTAAATTATCTATTTGATACCTTCTATACAACCAAGGCTCTATAATCCTATGCGTTACATATTCATGCGCTCTACGTGTACGTTTTTGATTTCTTTTTAAATTAGGATCTTCATAAGCCATGATATCCCTTTTTATTTTCCCTGTCTTCCTATCAATCCAGAATGGATTCAGTTTTTGCCCAACAGTATCAGGCATTGAACTATAATGTTCTTCTTTTAATACATCCAAAACTGTTTCAAGATCCACTTCATCTCCAGATACTTTATTTCTTAACCAGTCAATTCCTTGTATAAATTTATCATATAAAGATTCTTCAGGTAAAAGTCTACTTGCTCTTGCAGGTTCTCTTAATACGCCGCCTTCATATCCATGTGCAAGCTCTGCTATAATATCACTCACACGATCTGTTCTTACATGTATAGTGTCTGGGGGATCAAAACCTCTATCCCTCATAATACCTCTATAATCTGGCGGAGTCATTCGGTTGCCACGTTTTATAAAAGCCCTTGGTCCTTCGGGCAGTGTCGATCCCCATTTAGTACCCCATTCAAAATGCTCTACCATATATGGCATACCTGCTTCTTCCCACATATGATACAAAGTCTTCCTTAATTTAGGGGAGGCAGCTTTTATAACAGTTAAGTTTAAAAATGAATCTGATGCCTCTTTAAAATGCTCTGGTATATTAGTAACTTCTGATACATGTTCAAGCTTTACTCTACCTTCAGCATCAAATACACCTGGCATTATTCGCTTATCTCCCTCGGTCTTTTTACGTCTTCAATCTCTTTTGTATCAAAACCCTTAAATACAGCTCCTGCTATTTGCGTTACTTGAGTCTTATTCTTATCTTCCATATCCATAATATCAGATAGCTTGAACAAAGCTTTTAACCTAGTATCAGGTCTATCTGCTGTTTGAGCTTCATGTTTAATACCTTCTAATATAAACTTCTCATCTATATCTAATTCCTGCATTATAGGTTTAAGTTCTTCTTTCATAGCTGTCCTTATCCTTGTTGTTTTAACTAATTGTCCAGCACGCAATCCTGCATAGTGCGGGTCATTCGTAGGAAACGCCTTTAGATACGCCATGCGTGCATCCATACCAGATGCTAGATACTGGACAAAGATCTCTTCCCTACTTGATAAACTTTGCCTATCCTCTATTCTTTGGTTTCTTTCAATATCTCCACCTAAACTATAAATATTAATACGCCTAGATGCATCCATTTTAACCTTATCTGAAACTATAAAAGTACCTGTACATGTTCCTACATACCGAACGGAACGGACCTTACCCTTCGGTTTTAACATAGTACCTTCTCTTAGAATCTGGATTACACACCCATCATCTAAAAGTACCCAATCACTTTGGTGACCATCCCTCCAATCCTCGAGATACTTAATATCCCTAGGTACTTCACCTATAGAATCAAATACTGTGTGATTAATTTTATTTACCTTATAATGCCTCATATAACTCCAAATCCCCGTCAGGGGTTTGGTTAAATTTAAGCAACTCCTAATACATTCGTTATCTCTAATTCATCCAAACTATCTTGTAGATCTTCTGGGGTTTCTATCATTATCCCCTTAACCTCTAATCTGAATCTTGGCTTAGCCTGTTCACAATCATATCGTTCAGATAAATGTAATAATTCATCACCACTTTCTTCGTCTATAATAATTCTTAATACATACTCTTTTATCTTCATATGACTCTCCTGCAGTATTGAATATAGCTAGCCCTGAGAGGACTAACCTCTTTTTAGGAATTTAACTCCATATTTCGCTCTAAGCCAGTAATCACTCCCATACTTAAAGTTTATAATAAAGCAATTTTTATCGGTTATTGGGGACAAACTCTTTATCCTATTTGGAGAGCAACCCAACTTCTGACCCACTTAGCAGAACTATTGCAAGTGTACTAACTGGGTGATAACTAAATAATTGCAGTTACCGATATCCAAATATAATATGATCTAAATCACAAAAACAAGAGGTTTTAAAAATTGTAGCATTTTATCGTGTGGTCTTTTTTAAGATGGTACCCCCTTATCAGGGGATTATCACTATCGTTTTTTAGTTATTTTTGATTTAGTTTTTTTTGTTATTTATAGTGTATTAATTATAATTAAGGAGAATATTATGGCTAGATTAACTCAATCGTATACATATGATAAGCGTATAAAAGTTGACGCTGAAGCACCTAAGCTTGACCCTAAGAACCCTATACATGCTGCTGTAAAAGGTAAGCTGATTAGAGACATCAACAATGGTAACTATGATGATGTAGCTAACCTGCAAGTTGTAGCTAAAGCAGTGCAAGTAGAAGGTAGTACTGCACCTGTAAGAATTGGTGAAGAAACTATTACTGTGTTAAATGATGGAACTAGTGATCATGAACTTAGTGATCCTGGAATGGTGAAGACCTATTGTGATCAAGGGATGAAGATTGTTAGAACATTTACTCGAGACATTATGGGTTAATAGTTAGATATAGTATTGGGATAGTACTTAGTATTATCCCTTTACTACTATTATTAATGTATTATTGCTTATTTAGTTATAAACATGACCCATTATAAGTATAAACATAACTATAAATAGTCTCAATACATATGGTGTGCGTGTGTATGATATATATATACCAACTTATACTTGACATTAAAGATTTAGGAAGTGAGCCCAAACACTATAAAAGCTGTGTGTCCTCCGCAGATGAGTGACCTCTGGTGCAACAGTAGCCATAAAGTACTGTTATAGATGATGGATATAGAATATAGTGTAGTGATTAGGTAAACATCATTCCTAGGAAACACGTGTTGCGGGACCAACGAATGCTATGAGCTATGACTATTATGGGTCGTGGTGTTAGGGTTATACTCTAGCATCACACCTATTATTTTTTAATTAAATATGGAGGATTACCAGTGAGCGAATTAAGTGTATTAAAGGCTAAACATAATAAATTAGTAAAGATAATGAAACGTATTCGTGATGATAATGGAAAATGGGTTAATGATCTTGCAGGTAGTGAAGTAACTGATGCCCTACATTATACAATGAAGAGTTTATTAGAAGATTTAGAAGTATAAAATTGTCTTCGGACATTCGGCAGTATCATGTCGTTAGAATAAGTATAGCAATATACCTAAAGTGAAATGAGTGTAACAACGAGCTCATGGTAGCGCCAGTAATGGTTCATAGATACAAGCTTCTACGTGTATAGTCTCGAAGGCAAAGAGAATATATATCATCAAGATGGTAATTGATGTGAGTATGGTAACATACAATAAGATAAGGAGTAGGAATAATAGCTTGAGTGTGAGAGCAAGAGCGTATTCCATTGTTAAGGTCAATCCTTTAGTAATAAAGGGCAACACCTGAAACAATATAGTTTATAATATCTCAATTATGAATTGTAGTTGTGAGCGTAGTATTTACTATCTTAATAGGATAGCAAGCTACTCCGTGAGCGACTCATAACATTTACCGTTATCGGGAAAAAACAGATAACTGAAAAACAGCCTCGGCGATTAGGAGCAAAGAGCTCTAGTACTTAAATCTCTTGAAATACCAGAGAGCATATTTGGCCTCAAGCTTAATGTGTGTTGTAGTGAACGTACTATATGGGTTGGCAAATTCATACAGCTACTATTAACTGCTGAGATAACCTAATCGATAAGAGTGGTAGTTTATAACTACTGAGCTTACTAGCATACTATTCGCAAGGATAGTGGATAAGGACAAAACTACGCCCTGAGGGGTTAGTGGAACATAGTCTGAAAGTGTTAGTGTCTGATAGTCTAGTCTCAACTATCAAAAGTTTTATTTAATTAAATGGAGGATTACCAGTGAAAGAATTAATTAAAGAAATATTAAAACGGAATGGTCTGCTAAGTTCTAATGAAATAGATGGATATTTTATAGGTATAGAGCTTATTAAAGTTAAAACCAGTGGACCATATTGTCCACCATATCTTATTACTATTTGTACATCAGTAGGTATTAGTGATTGGTATATTACTGACATTTATAACTTAGGAGGTAAATAATGTATTTAGATGAATCTATATTACAAAGTAGAACTACAATATCTTTAGTAGATTTTATAAAGAAGTTATATAAACATGTAACTCCTCAAGATCTTATTATGGCTGAAGGCTTGAAGAAAGACTATGATGAAATTATTAGACAAACCAATAAAGCTGTTAAGAAGCGTAGTTATTAGGAGTATGAATGAAGAAAATATATTGTATAAATTGCAAGAAAGAAGCACAATTGATGAGAAATAATAAACCATATTGTGTAAAACATTATAAGAAGGAGAAACGTCATGAAAAAAAAGGTGATTAGTTTTGATGAATCCTTGTATGATTACCAACAAATATTGTATATTGAGGAGCTAGAAAGATTAGTAAAACATCTACAATTTGAGTTGAAACATACTAAATCGATGGGTAGAATTACTAAAAAATAAATAGGGAGCTTACTAGTTATGGAAAATAGATTTAATAAATTAAAAGATAGTGTGATTCTTATGGGTATTGATTGGTCTAAAGCTGCTAGATTAAAAGCAGTTAATGATATAAAAAAGGAATCACCAGTAATAGCAGATGTGATTGATGATCTGGATAGGTTTTTTAGAGAAAAGAACTAAGCTTAGCTGGTAAGCTAACCATTGGAGGAAGGGATTGTAATAGTAATATTATAGTCCCTTTTTTCATTTAAGGAGGAATTATGGCTGAATTACATAGATCATGGGGCAAAGCTAAATTGTATTATTGTCCTAAAAATAAAACTGTATGGCAATATGATACTAAGTACAATATACATATTCATAAAGATATGCCGTCA
>Ga0098047_10000967_pt1 | contig 11711 bp, 9 predicted proteins | sample 12_taG_FD_92585 | JGI IMG/M metagenome (GOLD analysis project Ga0098047, IMG submission 92585) | Marine viral communities from the Subarctic Pacific Ocean - 12_ETSP_OMZ_AT15267 metaG | ecosystem: Environmental > Aquatic > Marine > Oceanic | place: Subarctic Pacific Ocean | collected 2015-01-16 | reverse complement strand
GGCGAAATTATAAAAGCTGAAGATATCCATCTTCTTAGCCCTGGAGACGGTATAAAATGGATTGACAAGGAGTTGATTATAGGCGCTAAGGTAGTAAGCGCCATTCCAAAGAACGAGATAATTTATCCGAAAAATGTCGAAAAAAATCAATAAGCTTCCCAAACTTGTTCTAACCGATATAGATGGCGTATGGACCGATGGCGGGATGTATTACGACCAAACCGGGAATGAGTTAAAAAAATTCCATACCTACGACAGTGCCGGAATATTATTTTGCAGATTAAATAATATTCCCGTGGGCATTATTACCGGTGAAACTACTAAAATTGTTGAAAGAAGATCCCAAAAGCTCAAAGTAGATTTTCTTTATCAAGGGGAAAAGAACAAGCTGGAAACCGTTTTAAAACTCTGTAAGCAGCTGGATATTTCAATGGAAGATGTTGCGTACTTAGGGGACGATTTAAATGATATTGAACTTTTAAAAAACGTGGGTTTTTCCGGAGCCCCCATTTCTGCGCCCAATTATATTAAGGATTTGGTTCACATCGTTCTTCAAAAAAAAGGCGGAGAAGGCGTATTTAGAGAGTTTGTTGAATTTATTTTGACTGAAAATAACAAAATGGATGAAACGATCCTGCTTTACCAAAATCTAAAAAACATCCAGCAATAATTTTTAAATACATTCTTACTAAAAGATTTTAGAAAGCGGACGTAAAAACTTAAAAGCAATATTTAATGCAGGTTACTTTATCAAAATTGCCATTAAATAAAGCAGGTTCCCTTTTCCTTCGGATGTCCGCAATGGGGTCCAAATTTCTGATTTTCACATATTTGTCAAAATATTTTAGCGAATCCGTCTATGGGGTTTATTCTCTTTTAGCAACTACAGTTACCATTGCCATATTTGTTTTGGGGTTTGATTTTTACAATTATGCTATTCGCGATATTTTGCTAAAGCCACAGGACAGAGCATCAAAAGTGGCTACTTCTTTTGTATTCTATGGATTTATATATTTAGTATTTATACTGTTGGGATATTTGCTTTTTGATCAAGTAGATTATCTTGCCGAATTTTCTACACTAATAATTTTTATCGCCATTTCAGAACATTTAAACCAAGAGATTTATCGGTTACTGCTGGCTTTTAAAAAAGTTTTGGTGGCAAACTGGTTTCTATTTTTACGTGTTGCAGGGTGGACAATTTGGGTTTTATTCCAAATAATCGTTTTGAAGAATGAAATCTCTTTGGAATATATCCTTTACACCTGGTTTTTATTTAACGTGGGCATATTGTTGGTTACTGCATTATGGTTCAATAAATCGATAAAAAAGCATATTTCAACAATTCGAATAAAAAAAAGCTGGTTAAAGGAAGGGTTAAGAATCAGTTTGATTTTTTATGTCGCGACCCTGGCACTGAAAGCCATAGAATATTCAAACCGCTATATAGTGGAAGGAGTTTTGGACGAAGCTTCTGCGGGAATTTTTTCCTTTTATTCAAACATTTCCATGGTCATCGGCATTTACATAAGTACCGTCGTGGTTTCATATGAGTTGCCAGATTTAATAGAAAGCTCTGCCAATGACTCCTTTGACGCAAAGTTGGTACGCTTCAAAAACCTGCTCATCCGCCATTCCGCAATTGCATTTTTAGCGGTAATGATTTTAATCTATCCCATACTTTTGTGGCAGGGAAAACCTTCTTTTGCACAGTATTGGCCATTGATAATATTATTGAATGCGGCAACGTTTTTAATGAACGTTTCCCTTTTGTACCACTCCTATCTCTATATTAAACATCAGGAAAAAAAATTGCTGCAGATTGTTTTGGTTTCCAGTGCAATAAATATAGCCGCCACCTTTGTATTCAGTTATTTTTTCGGAATAATAGGTGCCGGAATAGCGTTTTTAATCACAGGAATTGTAATCTTTGCACTGCGGAAACGCGCTGTAAAAAAGAAGATATAAATGAAGAATTTATTTGTGGCCCTTGGGCAGCACCATGTTCAAAATTTTGAAAACCTAATTGAAAACAATTTGGTAGTGGAAGGTGAGCGAATTCTTCTTGCGGGTTCTGGCCTTATTTATGATGCCTTGAAATGGGACCGGGTCATAAAGGCAGAACAATCCTTCAACAACAATGCAGACTCGGCTTTTAGCCAAGTGGCGGCCATAAATTCTAAAATCCTTTCATACAAGAAAATGCTAAGCCATTTATCTTTTTTGAAGAACGAGCCCATTACATTGTACGTTTGTTATATAGAAGATGTGTTGACAAATTATCTTTTTTTGAGCTTTGGAAAAAACACCCAAGCAGTTATTGTGGAGGATGGTACGCTAAACTATTATGACCATTCCTTAAAAAACATATCAAGGTTAAAATTTCTGTTGAAGCAAACCATTGCGCAAACCCATGGCATCCCTTTTAAAAAATACAAAGGGCATTCCTCCGGGGCTGAATACAAGCATGTTATTTCCCAGTTTTTAACACTGCCAAAACACGCTTTTGTTCAAAAAAACGCAAAGAAATTACCAATGGAGAAGGAAAGCTTGCCCAACTTTTCAAAATCCTTATATATAATAGGGCAAGAGTCCTACGGCACCCTGCTGGGACAGAAGTTTTTTGAAACGGCACTTGATGATTTTTTGGCACAATTGAAAAAACAACCGTTTTACAAAGAAATTGATACAGTATATTATAAGCCCCATAGAAACGGAAAACAATTGCCGGAAACATTTTTCAAAAGTGTTTTTTCAGACAAAGAAGTGGTTTTTCTGCTTACGGAACAAACCTCGGAAACGCTGTACTTTAAAGAATTGCATGCTCAACACATAGCGGGATTTGATTCTAGTACACTTATAAATATATATGCAAAACTGGACGATCAAGAAAGAGAAAAGGTTTCCTTTTATGTAAATCCTTTGAAAAATGATGAACTGATCCCACTTTTTAAGAATTTGGGGTTTCAGTTTTTAAATAAAGACAGGTTATAGTTATGGGGCTTTTTATAAACTTGTTTTTTGCATTGCTTTTTGTACTCTTCACATATTATTATGTAAAGAAAAGTTTTTTATTGTCCTTTTTATATGGGCTTGTTTTTTTTCAGGCGTTTAGTGTTATTCCATCACTTATCTATATTGAGCAGGGAATATATATTAACGAGCAGGGAAGGTTTAGTTTTTTTACGGGGGCTACCATACTATGTGTGCTCTATTTTATATTAACGTTCGTAATTATTGCTATGGCCTTTAAGTCTTTTAATAAAAAAAGGCTGCCTGTGTTCCAGTTTAGTTATAATGGTAGAAATGTGGAACTTCTTATAGTTATGGCAATGATAATTCTACCGCTTGTTTTACTTCTTATAAATGCAGTCTTGTCACCTTTGCCAATTCTGGACTCTTCTGTTACTAGATTTACTTACTGGTCCACTTCCCGCTTTCCATTTTTAAATAGTCTTTTTGGGAACACAGCTATGTTTGTTCCCTTCGCCATTGGTTTGCTGTTTCCAAAATTTAAGAAGTTTTCTGTATTTATGCTTTTTGTTTTTTTTGGATATAATTTTATGATTGGCCAAAAATTTTCACCTATTCTACAAGGCTCCTATTCTTTTCTATTGCCTTTGGTGTTTTATTATAGGAATAACCTAAAAATTTATATAAAACGCGCCATAGTACCATTATTTATAGTTGGTGGTATTCTAACATCAATTATGTACACGATTACATATAATAAATATGAAGAGACCAATCCATTTGCCAACATAAAGATATATGATCCCAATGAAGCAATGTTGTATAGAATATTTGGGCTCCAAGGGCATTTATTTTGGGGAGCAACTGATAGGTATGTGATAGAAAGTGAAACACCAAAATCCTTCAATCCTGCAGATTTACTTTACGGTATGAAAGTAATGATGGAAGATTTTGCAAAAGACCGTAAGATGGTTATTAGTGCCAACGAAGAAGGGGGTTACAATTTTACCAATGCCTATCCAGGAATTCTTTTTAAAATTTTCCCAATATCAATTGGGTTGGTGTTTCATACTTTTTTAACCATTGTTTTTCTCGCATTGATGGGATGGATTCTAAAAGAATTAATGACAAAGGGAGCAATGATACTTTCAGTTATTGCGTATCAGTTATTTAATTGGACAATTTATGCTTTTGTAATGGGGTATTTTTATAAATTATATTTTACCATCTTCTTTCTCTTTCTATATGGTATGTATGTTTATCTAAGAAAAAAGAAAAATGAAGAACAACTTCAGAATATCTAAAAATAATATTGCTGAATACAGCTTTCTTGGATTTATTGGGGTTCTTCCCTTTGAGGATATTTATGGGTCAATTATGTTGGTCATTACCATGGTTTTTGCACTTTTTTTTAATTCCCAAAAAGAGTTTTTTAAAATATTAAAGGAGAATAAAGTATTATGGCTTTTAGTTGCTTATTATATTATTGCTGTAATTAGTCTTTTATACAGTCAGGATCTTCCTGAGAGTTTAAAAAAACTCTCAAAGCTTTTAGCTCTTGTTTTAATTCCCTTGATGTTTGTACTTCTTAACCCTAGTAAGAAATTGCTGAAGCTTGGAAAGAAAGTTTTTGTTTATGCAATGATTACATTTTCTATTTTTTCTCTTTTGAAATTAGGCTATAATTATATTGTTAATCATGACATAAGCCATTGGTATAATTTTGTTCAAGACTCCATGTACCATAAGTACATGCCAGAGGATGCAATGTATTTGAATACTGCGCTAATTTTACTTTTATTTGGTGACTTTAAAAAGAATTTAAAACTCTTTATAGCAATCCTATTCTTAATTATCATAGTTCTATTCAGTGTGCGTCTCGGACTCTTTCTTTATTTGTTGATAGTTACAATCTATTTCTTTTTCAACATTAAATCATTATTAAACTTGAAAAGTCTTGTAATTGTTGTTTTAACCGTTACTGCATCATTGCTAATAGTGAGTCAAAGCCGGTATGCTAATGATAAGTTTTATGACACGCTCGAAAAAATTGGGCTTAAAACTGGAGATCAAGTATCGGAAATTGGTGCCAAATACCATAAAATGGGATTGCGGGAAAAAATTTGGTCTTCCAGCATAGAATTGATTGAAAAACGACCAATTTTGGGACATGGTGCTGGAGTTGAAAAAAAGCCCCTAGCTGCAGTTAATAAAACAAAGGGTTATGATGATATTCCCCCCAATTATCATTCACATAACCAGTTTCTTTCAGTAATGCTTCAATACGGTGTTTTTGGAATCACTTGGCTACTCACTGTTTTTGCCTTTTTATTTTGGTTGACAGTAAAAAACAAAAACACAGTAGGAATTTTGATTGTGATAGTCATGCTCATTTCTATGATTACTGAAAGCTATCTCGAGTTGCAGCAAGGAGTTTTTTACTTTTGTGTTTTTATTTCTTTAGAAGCCTATGATTCGAAATTGCGTCTGAAAAAAACTAAAACCATATCATAAATGCTGTTCAATTCGTTAATATTTCTTTTTGCTTTTTTACCATTAGTTCTAGGATTCTACTTTTTATTAAGAAAAGAATATAGAAACATTTTTCTTCTAATTGCCAGTCTCGCTTTTTACGCTTGGGGAGAAGCAGAATTGGTGGTAGTAATGATTTTTTCAATTTGTTTAAACTATGCTTTTGGAATTTTAATAAGTTCACAAGTCGTTCACAAGATTGGTTTAGGAAAAAAATGGAGATGGATATTTCTTGCTTTGGGTGTTGCTATAAACCTCAGTGTTTTAGTTTATTACAAATATTTTACTTTTATACTTAATAATTTACGTTCTCTTAATTTTGAATTCTCTTTCTCTGACGATAATATTTTACTCCCTATTGGAATTTCTTTTTTCACATTTCAAAGTATATCTTACTTAATCGATGTTTATCGTCGAACGGTTCCAGCACAAAAGAACTTATTGGATCTAGGTCTTTATATTTCGCTCTTCCCTCAATTAATTGCTGGGCCAATTGTTAGATATGAGGACATTTATAAAGAGATTCGCAGTCGTACAGTAACACGTGAAGGCTTTTCATCAGGGATCCTGAAATTTATTCGAGGGCTTGCTAAAAAGGTAATCATCGCAAATAACGTAGGACTAATTGCTGATAAAGCTTTCGATATTCCAGTTGGAGAACTGGGAATGTTTACATCTTGGGTGGCAATAATTTGTTATGCACTTCAAATTTACTTTGATTTTTCTGGCTATTCGGATATGGCAATTGGGTTAGGACGAATGTTTGGATTTAATATAAAAGAAAACTTTATGCATCCATATACAGCATCGTCTGTAAAGGAATTTTGGAGACGTTGGCACATCTCTCTATCCACTTGGTTTCGGGATTATCTATATATTCCATTGGGAGGTAGTAGAGGTTCTAAATTAAGAACATATATTAATTTAGTAATAGTGTTTTTTATAACCGGTTTATGGCATGGGGCTAGTTGGAATTTTGTTATTTGGGGGCTTTTTCATGGTTCTTTCTTATTAATTGAAAGAAGCTTTAAAATTAAATTACCGTCCTATCTAAGATTTTTAAATCACATATACTTGTTGTTGGTTGTATTAATTGGATGGGTTTTATTTAGATCAGATACTTTAACATACGCTATTGATTTTATTGGTCACCTTTTTGATTTTTCCATAGGAATAGATAATTATCCATTGGTGTATCTCAACTACTACACACTATTTATAATATTTTTGGGTATTCTATTTTCAGCGCCAATTCGTAACAGATTAAAAAACAATATTTTCAAAATGAATTTTTTAAATAGCATAAGATTAACTTATTCAATTCACTTGTGTCTGTTCGTTTATACGATTTTTGAATTGGTTCAGTCCAATTATAATCCCTTTATATATTTTAGATTTTAGACGTTACTATGAAAAGATTATTTAAAATAGTATTCTTTTTTATTTTTCTCTCTTTAGGGGCATATGCTATTTGGACTCTTTTAGAGAAAAAACCAGCTCCTCTCACAGTATTAATTCATGCTCACTATGCCTTTTCTGATAGGGTTCAGTTGTTTTACGCTTTTGAAGGTGATTCAACTTTTATAGACCGAAGGTCCATTAATAAAACGCTAACCGGAAGTAATAATGAACAAGAAATTAAGTTCATATTACCTTTATCTGATAGAAAGCTTAGTGGATTCCGTTTAGACGTAAGTAATAACCATAACCAAAAACCAATTTATATTTCTTCTATATCCTTTAAGGGCTCAAAAAATAAAGTTGATATTGAGAAGGGTATACAATACATATTTCGAACTAATGAATTTGTTAAATTTGAAGATGAAAAATTAGTAACAAACCCTATTAATGGAAAATATGATCCATTTATAATTTATACAGGAGATTTAGAAAAAGTTAATGGACTCCTTACAATTCAAAGCCAGCTTATCTATAATCTTTTTACTTCTGTTCTTATTTTTATTTTCAGCGTATTCCTTTACTACCTTTTATTCAATTTTACACTTACAATCACGAAAGTGAGTATTCCAAGTTTTTCTTTGATTGTTATTTTTGTGCTTATTCTTGCTATTCCATTCATTTTGAATAATTTTAAAAAGAATGAAACAGTTTCAAATATGGAGAACAGAAAATTAAAGGAAAAACCAGAATTCCAATTTTCAAAAGACTATTTCATCAATTATGAGGAGTACTATAATGATAATTTTATTTTTCGAAATAAATTAATAGGCGCCCATACCTTATTAAAGTCAAATGTATTTCGTGCCTCTCCATTTCCGGACAAAGTTCTTTTCGGAAAAGATAAATTTCTTTTCAATAACACTCCAGAAGCTTTTGTAAGTTATTCAAAAATTAATCTTCTCCCTTCAGATAGTTTAGCTGTGGTAGTGAAAACACTTACAGAAAGAAAACAGAAATTGAACGAAAAAAACATTAAATATTATTTTGGATTTTTTCCAAATAAGCACACGATTTATAGCGAGAATCTACCCTATTCTATGAAAATTCAAATTCAAGATACGACCTCCTTGGCAAATCAGCTAAAAACAGCTCTAGCTAAAAGGGATTTTGATTTTTTTAATCCAACAGAAGCACTTTTAAAAAGTAAGAACAATCATCTTCTTTATTTAAAACTTGATACTCACTGGAATAATGAAGGTGCTTATATAGCCTATAAATCATTTTTTGATTATTATAAAGATTTGAACATAACACCGTTGCCGAGAAGTGAATTTAGCATTAGGTATGTAACTCAAACATTTGGTGATTTAACTAAAATGATGGGAACAAAAAAAATCTATGGTTATGATGAAAGCAGACCATTATTCGAGGTACTGAATAAAGAAAATGCTTTTAAAAGACTTGATGTTGAAGACCTTCCCCGCTTAACAATACATACTCTTAACGAGAGTGTCGATAATAAACAAAGAGTCCTATTTTTTGGAGATTCTTTTAGTGATAACATTGTTGGTTTCTTCTCGCTTCATTTTAATGAAGTTATTTATTTGCGCGACTCATACAATCAAGAAATGGTTGACAGATTAGATCCTGATGTTATCATTGAAATTCCGGTTGAGCGCTTTTTATATAAACATTTTCCTAAATTTAATTGAATGAATTGGGAGATTAATACTGGTTAATTTTCGCTTCACATTTATCGAGAACTTAAAAAATCGCCATCTCAATATTTTAAGTTTGTTTTTTTTACTTTTGCGGAATTATTCTAAATCTTAAACATCTATACATTTTGAAAACTAAAATCATTCATATTCTCCACGCAGTGGGTGGTGTAGATGTTTCGTTACGATTGATATTGGCCAATATAGATTCAGAAAAATTTGAGTCTGTTGTGATTCACGGCGATTCCGATAAAAATGAACCATTTCTTAACGATAAAAACATTCCAGTAAAAAATTATCCCATTTCCATAATTCGGGATATAAAACCGGTTAAGGATTATAAGGCAATAACAACGGCAAATAAAATTATAAAAAGCGAAGCTCCAGCTTTAATCCACGCACACAGTGCCAAAGGAGGCGTTATAGGAAAAATTGTGGGAAATATGAACAGCATTCCTGTCTTGCATACTCCCCAAGCCTATTCGTTTTTAAGTGCTGAAAATAGATTTAAAAAGAGTGTTTTTTTGGGCCTGGAAAAGTTTCTTTCAAGATGGAATAATAAAATTCTGGCGTCTTCCAATTCTGAAAAAAACAGAGCTTTAAATGAAGTGGGCTATAATAAAGAAAGAGTATTGCTCTTCAATAATTGCATAAATGCAATAACAGAAATTCCAAATTTAAGCATTGAAAAAACGTGGCCAGATGAATATATCTGTTCGGTAGGAAGGCCATCCTTTCAAAAAAACATTGAATTGATGATCGAGGTTTTACGAGAGCTTAAGGAGAAAAAACCAAATATGCACTTGGTGTTAATGGGTGTAGGTTATCATGCACCTAATTTAGAACAAGTAAAATCACTCATTTCAAAATATAATTTAGATTCAAACATTACATTATTGGAGTGGACCAAACGTGAGGATATTTTCAGCATAATCAAGAACTCAAAAATATATATATCCACAGCGAGATATGAAGGTTTGCCATATTCTGTTATTGAAGCGCTAGCCCTTGGAAAAGCTTGTGTGGTTTCTGACGCAGATGGGAACCGTGATTTAATTGTTGAAAACAATAATGGATTTGTTATTAAAGAAGAAAACAGCAGTCAGTTTTCAAAGGCAATTTTAGAATTGCTGGAGGACGACAATAAACGTGAGCTATTTGAAGAAAACTCACTAAAACTTTTTAATGAGCACTTCAACATTAAAAACACAATTCACACCCTGGAAAGCATATATAAAACAGAAGCGGAGAAGAAATCTTGATTTATCGATTTTTAAAACTAAATAGCTAAGGGGCAAGTTTATTAATGGATAGTTTTTTATCTTCCCCTAATATTTAGAAATCAGAACTTAAAATAATGAGGATACTGCTGTCCGCCATATACCCTTACGCATTTCTGCTGCTTTACCTCATTATTCCTTTTGATAATTATATTCGAGCATTGCCCAATATTCTCGTGGCAATTCTGGTACTTGCCTTTCCGTTTGTTGTAAAAAAAGAAGATTTCAAGAAACTGAAATCACTTCCCATAATACTTTTTGTGGGCCTATTAGTCTATCTCTGTATCGATTCATTTATTAGCGGAAGATTTCCAGAGGATTTCAACATCATCAAAAAAGTGATGATAGCCGCAGGGCTTGCCATTCTTTATATTCCAGTGGCAGACGTAAAAAAGATTAACAGAGCTATAATATTTACCTCGCTCGCAGCGATTGTTTTCTCGGTATATAATTTTGTTCTAATTACTGATGCTACCGGAAATTTTGCTTTGGGTGATTCTCCGCAAGTAGTAGAGTCGCTGTTGATAGATAGGCTGTACTTAGGTCTACTTAGCACTTTCAGCATTTTAATTTCCTTTCAGGAAATTCAAAAAAAATATCACCCCAACAACAATTATTACTTGGTCAATATTTTTGTGAACTTGCTCTTCATAGTGTTGATAAACTCAAAGATCGCCATTATATGTCTTTTGGTTTTAATTGCAATAAAACAATTCTATGGCCAACGCAGAATATGGAAGATCGCCATTGCTGCAATTACATGTGCAGCAATTTTGGGCTTATTTTTTCTTCTTAAATCTGAAAAAGGCATTCAACTCAACCAAACAGAAACCCACAAAAGCCCACCGGCCTTTATTGAAAATTCAATGACGTATGAATTACGTTCGATAGTCTGGCAATGTGCAGAGAATATTATTCACGAAAAAGGTTTTATACTTACTGGTTTAGGCTTTGATAAAACAAAAGATGAGCTTGTTTCCTGTTACAGTTCCCAAGTGTCCGAAACAACGAAAAGAGATAGATTTGTCGCAGAAAGGTACAATACCCACAACCAATTTTTAGATTTTTATTTGGGCGCTGGTTTTATAGCACTATTGATTTTTCTAACATTTATATTCACAAGCTTTTTTGTAAACAGAAAGTGGTTTATGCCAACGGCAATGCTTGCAATCCTTATAATGTATTGTATGGTTGAAAACGTATTTCACCGGCAGATCGGGGCTTATTATGTAGGCTTTATATTAATAGTATTAATTACAAGTGGTAAAACGTCAGAAAACAACGCCCTAAAAAACTTATAAAAAGGTTTGCAAATTGTACTTTTGCAAATTATTAATAAAAACACCTGTTTAGGCAGTTAAAAGATAGTAAAGAATAAATGAAAATTTCAGTAATAGGAACAGGCTACGTAGGCCTTGTAACAGGAACTTGTTTGGCAGAAACAGGGAATGAAGTTATTTGTGTGGATATAGACAAAGCCAAAGTAGAAAAGATGCGTAACGGCATCGTCCCAATCTATGAACCACATCTTGATGTTCTTTTTGAAAGAAATATTAAGGCAAATCGTCTAAAATTCACCACTTCTTTAGACGAAGGGTTAGCGCATGGAGACATTATTTTCTTGGCGCTCCCAACTCCGGAAGACGAAGATGGTTCAGCAGATCTTTCCTATGTTTTAAATGTTTCTGAAGAGATTGGAAAGAAAATAAAAGATTATAAAGTAATCGTTGATAAAAGTACTGTGCCTGTGGGTACCGCAGAAAAAGTACAGAGCGTAATCGCTAAAAATGCTTCCTGTGAATTTGAT
>Ga0098047_10000961_pt1 | contig 11736 bp, 7 predicted proteins | sample 12_taG_FD_92585 | JGI IMG/M metagenome (GOLD analysis project Ga0098047, IMG submission 92585) | Marine viral communities from the Subarctic Pacific Ocean - 12_ETSP_OMZ_AT15267 metaG | ecosystem: Environmental > Aquatic > Marine > Oceanic | place: Subarctic Pacific Ocean | collected 2015-01-16 | reverse complement strand
TTTCCAATGCCCGCGGTTATTCCACTTAAAGCCATGTTCATTGCTTCTCCTGTTTGAGTTCGGTCTGCATTGACTCCTTCCATTTGCTTCTCTAGTATCCCCATCTCTCCTGAAGCTTGAGTCTCTTGTAGCCACTTATCTCCCTCTGCTCTTTTAAGAGCGGTAGCCGCTTCTTTCTCATCTAATCCCGCCATTAACTGAAGGTCTCTATCTGTTTGTGCTCTCACTACATTAGAAGCTCCACCTAATACTGTGTCAGCGCCTCCTTCTTGTAATGCTTGAACTATGTTAGCGTCTGTTTGTGCTCCTTTCTCCCCTATTAACTCTTCTTTTTTCGTAGCCACCTGGAGCCCGGCGTATGGGTTTTTAAGTTGCTTTAGTTGTTGCCTCATTTTATCCACAAATCCTTGAGCTTTTATATCTAATTGTCTCTTTTTCTCTTTCTGATCGAAGTATTGGAATGCGCCAAATCCCGCCTGTGCAATCCCTGCAATTAACATAGGAGCTATAGCTAAAGAAGCGCCTGTATCAGCGTCTATAAATAAGGTTCCTAAACAGTGAATTGCTAGTACGTATACTGCAGCAATAGAAAACTGTAGTAAATCTTGTAGGTTTTTCATGTTAAATAGATTTGACACAAAGATACTAAATTAAGGAAAACTTTTAAAGACCTCTGTGCTTAATGCAAATAGTTCGGACTCTGTAGTTAGATTGTTTGTTAATTTAACCTCAGCATAATACCCTCGTGACCCGTAAGACTCCACTTCACTATTCTTTAAAAACATTATAAAATCTCCTATTACTGGAGTGGCAGTAGTAGGAGTTACAGTAATAGTAGAGACAGCTGGGAACACCCCGATACTTACAGCCGTAATAGGTCCAATAGCTGTAATTCCCGCACCTGTTCCAATGTATGCTACATCTCCAATACTTCCAGGAATAGCGGGGTCTCTTGGACTAATAAGCCCATTAATGGGTTGGGCAAAAGTAATAACAATTGTTCCCGGCGCCGCCCCTGTTACTAAAGAGCATGTTCCAATGCCTTGTGCAGATGTTTCTGTTAAGTCCTGGCTAATTGCATAACGTCTTATGTTAGAGTAGTATACACCCTCTTTCTTTACAAAATAGTCCACGTCTATAAATCCTGTGGTAAGGTCAGTCACTACCTCAACCTCCCACGCGTCTGTTCCCTCTAACTCTATGGTTTTAAACATTTTAGCATCAATAGGGCTGTCATTAAATACAGCGGTTACTGTAGAGGGATAATTCACCCCATAATACCTATTCCTAGAAGCGTTGCTATGATGCTCATATATGTCTCCTGTTTTAAATGAGTAGAACACACTGTTCATTCCTGTCATCCATTCAGGGATGTAAGAATGAAAAGAAGTCCACCCATTTGCCCCCATTGAATATGTTAAGGTTTGTTCAGCCATTATCCTATAAACCAGTTAGTTCCATCAAAATAAGCAGTCTCTACGGCATACAAAACAGTAGATGTAGCGTAACTTGCCGCTCCGTTAAGTGTAGCTCCTCCAGATGAGCCAATCGAAGCTGCTGTTCCCGCATTTCCTACCCTTACAAACGACACGATCATCCCTGCGACAGGACTAGGATTAGGAAGGTACATGGTTCCTCCTGGCGCGCTTGCTGTATAAAAGAAAGTTCGTGAATTTACAGATGGATCAGTAACTGCGTCATCACCACCAGAATCATGAACTCCAACAGCCATTTCTGTGATCATGTCTTCCCATGAAATAGACTTAGTGTTGAAATCTAATCCAACAGAATCCCATTGAGAAATATCTAACAAGTCCTCGTCTGCCAAGCTCGTAATAGTTGTGTAATCTGAAATTTTTACCATAATACAAAGTTACTAAATTTATTCTATTGTTTTATCTAAGTCAGCTTCTGTTGTTTTGTCGTCGCCGCCTTCTGTTGTTTTTGTGGATCCACATACGCTTTCATCTACCACTTGACCTGCGCTGTCAATTCTAATCGCCGTTCCGTTCTCCATTAAGAACCATAAGTACCCTCCGTTGTAGGGTAAATAAGTTCCTCTATTTGTGATGTAAAACACAGTATCGTTTTCAACCGGATACTCACTATTTCCGCTATGATAATATATTTCAAACACAGGAGTTATGCCACACGCATCTGATGGATTTGATTGCGGGTTGTCTGTGTTTAAATTAAACCTTCTATACTCTGTTTCTGGAGCTACTGTTATGATAAACGTCATATCAGCACTCGTTCCAAAACAATTGGTTGCATTGACCGTAACTCTATAAGTTCCAGGCGTAGCGGTAGATCCTATTATTCTACCTTCTCTAGCTTTAAGCGTTAATCCAGGGGGGAGTATTTCAGGATTACAGACACCTAGTAATGTAGAGGTGACGGCGTCTCCGGTCACCTTCACAGGGGTAGTTAAAGAGCATATAACTCTTGAAATATTGGCTGGAACTTGTATTTCAAATCCTCCGCTTCCATCACAAGAGGTAGCCGTGAACACCCCTCCGCTATCATTTCCTGCCAATGAATAAGACTGGCATGCGCTAACTAACTCCCATTGAATAGGGTTGTTGGTTCCGGTTAATTTAATATCTATTTGTTCTTTAATGGTAAAAGTAAAGTCAGGTATAGTAAGAACAGGCGCTGCCGTCTCAGCACATGCTGCGCAACTCCCTACTTCCATCACTAATCCGTTTTCATCTACAAAGGCATAATCATCACCTGCTCCCATTTTATGATATGCAGTAGCTCCATCATATTTGGTCGCACCATCAGCCTCGTTGTATATTGTGTCTCCCGCAACAGGTAATGCCGCAAATCCATCATGATATTTAGTTGTAGCGGGAACTCTTGCGCAAACTGTGGCAATATTATCATTATTAAGGTCTAATAAAAAGGACGTCAAGGATAGTGCGCCAACCTGAACGCTCCATCCGTCGTCTAGTGCTGAGGTTTCAACAATTAAACAAGCTTTAGTGGCTCCTTGAAGATTTTTAATAAGATCAACTGTTCCGATTCCTGCTACAAAACCAGTGTCAAGGGCGGTTTTGCCTCCATATTTAACAATAAACCTGTTGGTGGTAACGCCAGCATTGTATTGTAAGGTTGACCTTCCGATGGCAGCAGCGTAATCAATTTGCGCATAAGTGGTCCCTTCGCTTCCAGAAGCTAAACTTATAGTGCTTCCAGCCGCTACTTTATTGGTATAGTCCCATATTAAGTATAAGTAACTCTCGTCCCCTGGGGCTGCATAGGTAAAGCTGCCCGTATAAACCCCTACGGCTAAAACTGGAACTAAAAGAGAAGACGCTGCAAGTAAATCGTCTATATCTTCGGGTCCGTAATAAGTGTTGCTTACATAGTACCTCATTTGATTTCCTAAATCAGAAGAAAAGGGGCGTTGAGTAGTTGTTCCTAAAGCATTTGCTTTTATCTCAACTGTGTCGCCGGGTGAAGGTATAGCCTCTTGACCTGCTAATCCTGTAGATTTTGTTGTAAGGGATATTTGACCTCGTTTAAATTTAGTAGACTTAAACTCAATATCAGGACCAGTGTTGCTTGTGAAATCATAAGCCTGATCAGCCTCTAAAGTGTCTTCCGCTTCACAAATAGGGTCGTCTTCAGTTGGCCTAATGTTCCCAATAACGTATCCAACAACCTCAATGGGGCGTAATTTAGACTGCAAAGCAGTGTATCTCAACACATCAGCACACCCACTAAAGACTATTCTTAAAGACCTGTCAGCCCCGGTAGTATTAGCTGCGTAATGAAAACATACTACCGCATTTCCTGTTCCTGTTAAACTTGTTCCTGCTACATTATTAATTAACACCCAACCAGTTCCATCTCCTGTATCAACCAACGATACTGTCCAGTTTCCTGATGCGGTAATAGTAGCGCATACTACAATAGCTTGACTGCTTACATAAAAAGGGTTTGATAGCTTCAAGGAGCCTTTAATTACTACACTAAAAATACACGGCAATTCTACATCATTGGTTGTAATAACATATTGTTCTTTAAATGGATCTACCGCTCCTATTTTTTGAGTAGTAGCTCCTGATATGGAGAAGTCTTTAAAAAAGTCAATCATTCCTAAAGATGATATAGGAATAACCCCTTCTATGCCTAGTTTAATAACAGCTCCTCTTTTAAGGTCGGTAAAAAACATATTGTTACCCCAATAATCAAAACTCTCAGGATTGTCACTAATACCATATTCCCCCGCGTAAGCTATTTGTGTTCCTAGCACTTGAGGTATAGAAGCAATATTTCCTCCTCCTGCAGAATCGCTTAATAGGTTTTTGCCATACAGAACTTTACTTACTTTATTTTGTTGAAAAACAACTAAGTCTGTATCTCTTGCGTATAATTTTTGAATAGACCCGAAGAACCTATCTAAGTATTTAAAATTCCCTAACGACAAGTTAAACTCATTAAGGTTGTTTATCCCTGTATTTTCTCTATACACCCCGCTATAAGTGATGGCTTCTTTTACGCGTTGCTGTTGATAATCGTCTATTACGCCGCTCGCCCGTGGGCTATACATTAAAGGGTATGAGTTCCAGTCCCCTCTTATTCTTAAAGCTTCTAGTCCATTTCCGAAAGCATAGGCATTGAAATTACTATTTTCTTTTTGTTTAGTTGTTGCGCTTGACAGCGCGGCGGTGTTTAAGCTCACTGTAGCAGGAACACCTACAGACTGAGTTGTGAGATTTCCTACATGAAATCCGTTTGTTATTTTAAAAGTCTCATTAAGCTCGTGATATATATCTGGAGGGTTTAGCTCAGGTGTGGTTTCAAAAATAACTAAATCAGGGCTTTGGATTATTTTAAAATCTACAGTTATTGTAGCTGCATTAGTTTGATCAATTTGATTATTAAAAACACCTGAATTAAATGTCCAATCAGGAGGCTTAGATCCCACAATACACATTCTAACCGGCATAGCCATCGCTATATTGTCTTCCCATGAAGCATAACTGGAAAATCCCGTAGAAATAGGGTCTAGTCCGTTTGCTTGGAACATTTGATTGTTATTAACACTATGAGAATGAGGTGCAGAGGTAATTACACTGTTTGTTTCAACAAAAATCCCTCTCTTAAATATAACTCGTTGACCCCCATCGTCGCCCCCGTCAAAATTTAATTGAGAAAAAGAGCTAGCTACGTTATCTCCCCAAAACCACTCTTCTATGTTGGCGTATCTTTTAGAAGAATAAAATGATTTAGTTGGGGTGGGGAACGATACTCCATACCTGTCTTTTTGTTCAATAGTAAACTCAAGCCTAGCTCCCGCCTCAATAGCTCTGTCATTAAAGGGTGGCGATGCTAATGCGGGAGTTACATCCCATGTGTTCCCTTGACAAATAGCTACAGCTACACCAACTGGCTCATCAATAACAGACCCACCTGTAAACACAGAATCAAGTGAGTGGTCTAAGCTCCCCGCATACATGCTATGTATACTTATCATCCAATAATCTCCCGTATTATATTGATTAGGAAGATGTCCAAACCTAATATTGGCTAATCTCAAGCCGTTAGCGTCACTAAGCTCGTTCCCTGGAATCGTGTTTAGCATAGTTACATCGTCCTGTATTAGTGTCGCGACCCCGTCTTGAGACATCTTAGAATATTTAAACTTATTTCCTGGGCCATCTTCAATCTCTATTCTTAACCTATACGACAAACCGCTAGACCCAAGGTTTGTTTCGTGGGCGCTATATCCGCTAGACGCTGTAAGAATTAAAGATGTAGCCACACTAGAAGATCCGTAAAAGACAGGAACATTAATTATCCCATTAGGTAGGTAAGAGAAGCTAGCTTGTCCTGTTGTATTTACGTCATTTAAGAAGTACCACGCCGCTAAATTTGTGTCCCAAATCTCTGTACCTTGTCCCGCAAATGTATGAGTAAACTGAGCGCTAGAGTTAAAGATATTTTTGCTATCATTTATTTTAAAATAAACTCCGGATAATTGAGTGGCTCCATTAGCTAAAAAATCAACACCTTTACTATCTACCTCTATTACCTTGTACTTCTCTACACTTGTAGTTGCTACACTTCCGTTTGTTTTACATATTATATACTCATCTTTTTTAACCTTATTTATATCTCCGGGTCCAATTGCAAACCATCTAGCAATACCGTCTTGATAAAAGTATAAAGGAAAGACTGTCTCGTAATCTCCCTTAGATTGCTTAATAAAAAACCTAAAATGACTAGCAAAGGCAGGAGGCAGGTTGTTTATCTCAATTCCAATGTTGTTTGCGGTCTCAGAGTTCTCTGGAGGTATATGGAGAGTGTTTTGTTCAGACGTAAGTACAGTTGTCATTCTGCCATAATCATCTAAATAGGCTATCCCTACCTCGTAATCTCTGTCGCTTCTAAATGTAGGCAACGGCACGCCGCTTATCTCAACGCTATCTAAATAAAGAGTATAATCTACCTCAATGGGCTGACTATTAGATCCTATTAGATCGAAAAATTGCACATAATTACCATAAGCCACCCTACTTCCAATAAGGTCTTGGGCTTGAGCTTTAAGAGGAACATTATCAAATAATCTACCTAACTCATCAGAAGGTAATACTGTATATATCTTGTTGTTTATAAAGGGCTTCTCTTTCGTTTCAATGGTTGCCACCCCTGGTTCAACACCGCTCGCCCCAGCAAAAGCAACGTCTATAACAATAGTAAATTCATCTAATATTTCAACAATAGTGTGATAGCCTTCATAAACCGAATAAGTAAACCCTGCTGTTTGAGCAATAAATATTTCATCTCCTACTTCAAATACGGGAGGGATGTTTACTCCTGAATAACTAAAAGGAGCTTTAGTGCTAGTGGTAAATGCAACATTACCGGGGAAAGCTGACGTTAAGATTGGGGTAACAGCCGCCGCGTAAGCGCCTGCCTGCGCGTTATCATCAAAATTCCAATCGTAAGGCGCTGAATATGGGAATGATTCAATTATATTAATATTAGTGCTCTGAGATTCTTTGTATAGTAACTGAACCTCTTTAACTTGATCTCCGCCTAAATGGAATCTAACATTAGCTTTATTGTATATATTAAGCATTGAGGTTAGCTCCCAATCTGCATAATTGTAACTATATGTCCCAGGATAAAATGCGTGTGATGAAAACGGAGCCATAGCGCTATATTCATTATTCTCGTATTTATACCTATACGAAAACTCAATGAACGTGTCCTCTATGTTGTTTTCTTCCCCTGAAATATTAAAGCCAGTATCAACAGTCTCTTCTAGTCTTATGGTTGGAGCGAACAAAGGAGGTTTAACGATAACAGATATATCATCCTCAGTAAACCCGTCTGTCGCATAATTTCTTGTAACATTAAGCCTTCTTGGAGGATTTAGATTATCAGTCCAAAAAAGAAGATCGTTAATAATATTAATTCCCGTTATTAAGTAGGCTGCATCAAAGTTTAGTAGCCTTCCTGCAGTGTCTTTTAAAAGAGTAATAGTGAGCTCTGTGTTTTGGTTGTATCGAAACACATAGTCAAAAGTGTCAGAAGTAACAAACCAATAAATGTTGAAATTAGCCTCGTCTGCTATGGCTCCAATAGTCTTTGCGCTAGCATGTAAAGTGAGATTACTTTTATTGGTGTTCCCTAATTGATTCTCAATAGCTCCAACGTCTGATTCTGTAGACGTAGAGACACCAACGTTTAAGGCGTCTCTATATTGACCAGGCGGGAGCAATCGCTCGTCCAAGTCTTTATTCATTATGCCTTGAACAAATCCTCTTGTTAATTTCATTTTATCCAGTTATCTCGCGCTCTTAGAGGCATTAATAATCTTCCTGGGTGTATGTTGCTCAATCTTATTTTTGCGTTCCTTAAAGTCGCCCATTTGTCTCTCCTGGCTCTTCTTATCACATACTCCTGTATGCCTATCTTATTATCCAAGATAGCCCACCTAATATAGCTATATAAAAACTCTTCAGCTAATTTGTTTATGCTGACATTATCATTGTTCCCTCCCTCCATTCCGTCTGAAATGTATTCTAAAACCACTAACTGATCTTTTACTCCTGAACTAAAGTTGATAACACCCCCTGCTTTGTCTATTCTAAATGAAGGGTTTTGATTTGCTAGTTCTGTGTTTAATCCAAAACGAGGACCTATTCCGTAACCAAAATACCAACAACCATTTACACACCAGCCCCACTGCCCGTAACGAGCTCCAGCTAATAAATATTGACTCAAATCCACTCCTTCAATGCGTTTCTTAGCTAGTTCTGATTCTTCTGCTTCTAACACGTCTCCTTCAGCATCAAATAATATCTCACAATTGTTATCTTGCAGATATGCTGTCGCGTAGTTTATTTGAGAGTTTTCATGTAAAGGGTATAGTATGCCTGCTTTCTCAACAGAAATCCTCACATAATTAACATAGTCAGGTGGTAGTATGAACTTAAGGTCGTCACACACATTTAATTCTAAAACCTTAATACTTCGTAAAGCGTCGTAGTTTATTTCTTGAATCCCACGCTTAGCGTGAAATAGTACCTGGAACTTACTTACGTTAGTTACTAACTTATCATCTCCTTCATACATTAATAAGAAGTTGTTGATAATATCTTTTAGTTTAACATACTGATAGCTCCCCCAATTTGTGTCAGTAGGGACAGTTCCTGAGTTGGTATAATATTGATATGCTGTTAAATATGCCATTAATTATCGTTTTGTGCGTCTAATGCTTCTTGTGAGCCTGCGAACTGAACAACCTCAGTTTCTCTAATAACCACGCCCGCGTATTCTAATATCTTTATAACTAATCCTACAAAATCTGACTCAGGAAGCTCGAAGTCTTGATAAAAAGGGTCAGCATTATTAAATAAGGGGTCTCCATTTGGTCCAATGCTTTGATAGGTCCAGTTGGGATCTAAAGGATATCTTACATAGTTAATATAAATGTTGCCTGTAGTGATAGCTGTTGTTCCATCGGCTAAAAACTCCGGGAACACCTTTATGCCGCTCTCAGTAGTATTGCCTGGTTGAGGGTTTAAAGGGTCTTCTACCATAAAATAAATAGGGTAATTAACTGTAGGTATTGTTAAGTTAGATCGGACCAGCTTAGACGCTGTGTTTGAACTGACTCTATCTACATCATAAAAAGAGGAATAATCTGTAGCTACTCCTGTGTTACTTGTGAAGTACACATTGTCTATAGTGTACCAATTTGTAGGTAATTCAAAATAGTTAGTTCCTTTAGTTAGAGCTGTATTAGATTCTCTAAACCCATCTATCACCTCGATATATCCTCTTGCTATATCGGCTGACTCGCTGTTTGAGAGCCGAGCATTTCTTTTGGTTATCCAAGTGTTGTAGTTGTAAAAATAATCCTCAAATATCTCTAATTGCGCCTGTATAGCTAAAAGGTTAAACTCTTCTGGAGTTAAGTATCCATTGTTGTTTTTATTAAGAAGTGCTAAAACTGTGTTACGAACTTGATTTATCATTTGCAGAAGATTTCATACAAAGATAACAAAAAAAAAGAGCACTCTTTTCAGGGTGCTCTTCTCTGTATTTTGATAAAAAATATTAAGCTAAAGCAATAGCTGTAATAGTTACAGCCGCACTTCCTGCTGCGTTATCAGGCAGCGGTGAACTTGTAGAAGCAGCTGGTTGTTGCCAACTTGTTCTCATCGCATTTACCATATTATCTGTAAACCAATCTCTCACAGTATGAGCGTTAGCTGCAATAGCATCATGAGTAATTGTCAATACATCAGCAGCAGCTACTGCATTTCTATAAGTGACTGTTACACTTGTAGTGCTTGCTTGAATTACTTCTAAGATGTCATTAAGACTAACATATCTGTATCCAGCGGTTTCATCGGTATTTGTTACGTAAATTTTCAAAAATTTTTCCATTTGTAAAAAGTATTAATGGGTTAATAAAGCACAAAGATATGAATTTTATTCAACTAATTTTTCAAGTACATCTAAAGACTCTTGACCTTCATCTGAAATTAGAAACGCTATCAAAGCTCGGTTAGGTTGAACGTCTTTCGGAATAGTAATAAGCCTCTTTTTATTCTCAGCTAAGTTCCAATGAATATCTCTCTTGTGATTTCTAAAAGAGATTAGTTTTTGATTAAAAGCACTTACCACTAAGTACTCTAACTTAATGTCTGGATCATCCAATATCTCTAAAAACTCTACTGGATTGTCAGTTGCGTAAAGTCGAATGTCTCTTTTAAGCTCGGCAGATGTCATTTTATCTACATTAGCTCCAAGCAACACTCTTCCTACCATTTCACATTGTTCTATGGTGAGGTCTCTTGCAATTTGACGAGCATCATCCTCTGCGTCTAATATCTCTAAGTCCTCCTGAGCATTTACCTCATCATTCACTTCTTCGTATAGCTTATTATACTTAGGGTGAAGCAGTAAAAACTCTTGAAGAGCCTTATTGGTTCCTTGAACCGCAAGGAATCCATCCTCAAATACTATAGGGCTTAATACAGGATTATCGTCCTGTTCATCCACAAATGGAGACTTTTGATTAGAGGCGTAACGAATCGCTCTGTTTTGTTTTGTTTTTTCATCCCATACTACTAGTGGCTTCTTTTTAGCAGAGCCAGTGTCAATCATGCAGCTTAATGGGGTTTTGTTTGTTTTTAGCCGAAACATTCTTTCGGCATATATATCATGTTTTTTCATTTTATTATATTTTATTTAATTAATAAAGCCCCGCTAAGCGGGGCTTGATCTGGGTTATAAAGAATCCAATTAAGCTTTGAACAATACGAAGTTATTAGCTCCTAAAGTACATAAAGCTCTCTCAGATAGGAAGTGTACTTCCATCGCATCTGTATCATTAGAAGTTGCCCCACCAGCAGAACCAGTGATCCAGGTTTTATATCTTCTATCTTCAGTTTCAGACGCTCTGTAACGAACATGTAAAAATGGTCTCTTAGCATTCTTACCAAGAATCTGATCATAAACAGTTGTTGATCCCGCAGGAACCATACATCCATTTACTGCTCCACCTGTGATACCACCTCTTAAAGCAATATCATTTAGGTATTTCCAGTCAGTTTTATAGAAGTCGTAACCTCTTTTAAATCCTGAGAAACCTAAATTAAGAGCCATCTCTTCATCGTTGTCAAAAAGACCCCAAGATGTTCCACCCGCTCCATAAGAGTTTTGGGCAGCTAGCATATCGTCAATATCAAAACCGAAGTTTCTGTCAACAAATACTACATTCTCTTGGATTGATCCTTGCTTATCTAATCGGTCTACAATTGTATCCCAATCAGCTAAGGTAGTTGGACCCGCTCCTGACCAGAGATTTCCTCTAGATTCAATAGCGTCAAAAAGACCCTGAGTACCTGCGCTTTGAGCTAGTGTTGATCCCGCTGGATAAGCTGATCCCACTAAGTAAGCGTCTGCTCCAGAAGCTGCTGCTGCTGGAACGCCTTCAATCATTGACATTTCAAGATAATCGTCATAACGAAGTCTTGTGTCGTGCTCTGATTTAAGATACCAAAGATATCCATTAGCTCCATTTTCAGAAGTTACTTCAACCCATCCAATTTGAGCCATATCAGAACCAGCCACGTTGTAACGGTCTTTTATGATAATTGGTTTGTTGTCGAAGAATTCATCTTCTGATTCTAGAGATCCAATCATTCCGTCGGCTCCTTTTCTAAATTCAGAACCATATACAAAAGCTGTAATTGTTCC
>Ga0098047_10000958_pt1 | contig 11748 bp, 14 predicted proteins | sample 12_taG_FD_92585 | JGI IMG/M metagenome (GOLD analysis project Ga0098047, IMG submission 92585) | Marine viral communities from the Subarctic Pacific Ocean - 12_ETSP_OMZ_AT15267 metaG | ecosystem: Environmental > Aquatic > Marine > Oceanic | place: Subarctic Pacific Ocean | collected 2015-01-16 | reverse complement strand
ATCAACATTGATGCAACGGTTGCAACTCTGGCGGGAACACAAGTATTCACAAATAAAACCCACACAAGTCCTGTTTTTAATACAGGAGTTAGTGGGTCTGCAATATTAGACAGTGATACTATGAGTGGGGCGTCTGCAACTACTTTATCTTCATCAGAATCTATCAAAGCATACGTTGATACTCAAGTTGCATCTGAGAACACTATTGATGAGATGAATGATACAACCATCTCTACCGCAGCTGATGGACATTTTCTGGTACATACTGGTTCTGCATGGGTCAATGAAGCTCCTGCAACTGCAAGAACAAGTTTAGGTTTGGGAACGATTGCAACGGTTGCGGCTCCTTCAGGAACAGTAGTTGGAACTTCAGATACTCAGACGCTTTCTGGTAAAACTCTTACTGCACCAAAATTTGCAGATGGTGGTTATATTGCAGATGCAAATGGTTTTGAACAGATTATTTTTCAAACAATTGCAAGTGCAGTAAATGAAATTGAAATAACAAACTCTGCAACTGGTGGTAGTGCTATCGTAGGAACCTCTACAGCACCCATTATAGGTGCTTCAGGGGAAACAAATGTTGACCTTGCACTACTTCCAAAGGGTACAGGATTGGTAACAGTTCGTTCTTCTACAGGTGCAAACAATCAAGGTGCAATCAGATTGAATTGTGAGCAAAATACTCACGGACAAACTCTGATGTCACAGCCTCATAATTCATCTGACAGTTCATTTTTTATGTTACCAAAAGGTAGTTCTGGTGGGAATGCAAGGGCTACACCAGATGTACTTTTGAGTGCAGATACGTCAATTGGTACAGTTCAGGCATTAAGTGGAGCTGGTGGAATTAGTGTAGATACATTAATTACCGAAGTAACTTCAACTGGAACAGATGCACTTACACTTGCAGATGGAGTTGCAGGACAAATGAAAATAATTACTATGGTTGTTGATGGTGGAGATGCAACTCTTACACCGACAACATTTGCTGATGGAAGTACTGCTGTATTTGATGCTGTTGGAGATAGTTTATTTCTAGTATATCATAATACTATTGGATGGAAAAAAATAGCCAATAGTGGAACAACTATTAATGCATAATGGAAAAAATTGATGAACTCTTGGGTATTACAGAAAAGGCAGTGACCTCCACTACTGTCCCTGTAATCCCAAGGGTTCAGACTACGGATGAAGACAACGATGACTTTAAATACAGTCGAGAGAATCTTTATCATATAATTGAACGAGGTCAGGATGCACTTGACGGAATCCTTCAGGTTGCAAAAGAGACTGATCATCCCAGAGCCTATGAGGTTGCTGGTCAGTTGTTGAAGACCAACGCAGAAAATACTGAGAAGTTGGTCGGTCTACAGACAACTAAAAAAAAGGTGACGGAAGCCTCAGGGCCTAAGAACGTGACCAATGCTCTCTTTGTCGGTTCCACGGCAGAACTTCAGAAACTTATTAAGGGAAAATGAAAACATTTCAGCAATTGATGGAAGCCCAAGAGTCTTCAAATCAAGTAAAGAAGATTAAAATAGTGTTTGGTACTGGTGGATCTGCTAATGATGCAGAATGGAACTTAGGTAAGATTGAAACAGAAATAACTTTAGCAATGGGAGATCATAGTAGAGACTGTTTTGCTCTTGCTGAGGATATTAGTGAATTTAATGGAGTTCCCAAAAAGGAGGCAGACACATACAAAGAAACTCCTACAGATGCACTAATCTATGGTATGACCAATATAATGAATGGTGGAGATGATATTTACTTCTGGACTAACGGAACCAGAATGAAGGGAGCAGTTCAAAAACATGGACTATGGCCTGCTATATTTGAACAGGTATCACATGAGATGGTTCATGGTACAAGAGTATTGTTGACTAAACATTTACAAAAGGATCGAGGTAAGGATTGGTGGAAGGGTGATGAATGGCCATCTATTGGTGATAATCCTAAAAAAGATAAAATAAATGAACAGGCATTTGCCTTCGCACATGGTGAAGCGATTCAACAAATGATTACAGAGTTCTTGAAGATGTCAGAGAAATATTTACCAGAGTTAAAGAAATGAAAACATTCAGGGGATATATCACAGAAGTAGCATGGACAGGAAGTTTGTCTGCTACATTGTTTGACCTACCAAGAGCAGAGTTAAGTGATGTAAAGATTCCTATATCACCATCAATCTTCAAAAGAATTTTTCCCAAATCCATTCGGTCTACAGTATTTCATGTTACTGATTATGATGGGATAGAGAAATTGAAAAAGATGCAAAATAAGAAAAGGTCAATTTCTGCATTTTATAATATGTCTACAGAGATGATAGATTATGGTATTCAAACAGAAGGTGGTTATGTTGTAGAGATGGAAGCAGATGTTCTTGTCGCGTCACAGGATGATTTAGCAAGTGCACCAGATAAGTCAGGTAGAAGATGGATGACACTTTCAATGCTCATGAATGCTCCAGATGATTATCCAGCTGGATTAGGAGGTAAAACAAAACTCAAGGGGATGGAAAGTGATATAAAAGAAATGATGATAGACATTATTATGAAATATGTAGATGACCCAAGATTTATGCCAGATGTCAACAAGTCTTGGATACATCTCAGACAAGAGCTCGAAGGTGAAGGAAAAAGTATATCACAAGTCATCAGAGATTATATTGATGGTATGGAAAAGGTTATGAAAAAATATTCTAGGAAATTGGCTCCATTATTTAGAAATTATCTAAAGAAAAGAACGCTACAAGCAGATCCAGATAGCGGAGATATACCAGATTGGGATGAGTTGGTAGTTAATAATATTAAGATTAAAATGATTCATATTGGTGAAACGTATAGTGAAGATTTTGAAGGTGATGAAGATATACACGGATTGCCATTCAAAACATATAACCAAAGTTCTGATATAACGAAATATATTGAAAATATAGTCAAAAGAGGAAAATGAGGTTCAGTCAATATCTCAGAGAAGATGCACTCAATCTAGCACTACCAACAGATGTCAGGTCAGCTATAATCAATTCTGGTGGTAAGATCTATCAAGTCGGTGGAGCTGTTCGCGATGAAATGCTGGGTAAGGTTTCAAAGGATTTAGACCTACTTGTAGTCGGGGTTGAACTAAAAGACCTTGCGAGGACTCTTTCGCGGTTTGGTAAGACTAATCTAGTGGGAAAAGCATTCGGTATCATCAAATTTATCCCTACAGGGTCAGATGAAGAAATAGATATTTCAATTCCAAGAATAGACTCCAAAAGTACGGGGGGTGGACACAAGGATTTTGAGGTCAAGTTGGGTAAGGGAATCTCTCTTCAGCAAGACCAGCTGAGAAGAGATTTCTGGATGAACGCCATGGCACGAGATGTGGAAACTGGTGAGATTCATGATATAGACAAACAGGGTCAGACAGACATAGACAACCAACAAATTAGAGTTATTGGCGACCAAGCCTTCAAAGAAGACCCATTGAGGATGTTGAGAGCCGTCCAGTTTGCTGCACGATTTGATTTTACAATTGAATCAGAAACGATGAAACAGATTAAGAAAAATGTAAGACTCATCAAATCCGTATCTGCAGAAAGATTTCAAGAAGAATTCAGAAAGATGTTTGAAAAGGGTACACCGAGTATTGGTGTCAATTTACTCAAAGAAACAGGAATCCTCAAACAATTATTCCCCAAAGCTACTGGGATTTTCCCATTAGAATATGATAACTTGGACAAGAAAGCGTTTCCTGCGTTCTTAGCTGTATTACTCAAAGAACACACATCAAAGGGTATCCAGAAAAAGATGAAATTGTCCAATGACGATACAAAGGCTATTGCAGATGTCATGAAATATATGGCAATGAGAGACATAGATTCAGACCTTGGATTGGTAAATTATACTAGACATGCTACATCAAGAGGAATAGAAAATGTGGAGGCGATATTATCCGTTACTAGAAAATCATCAATATCCGATAGATTGAAAATGATGAAACGTGCGGGGAAACCAACAACTATGAAAGAGTTGGGGGTGGGTGGTAGAGATTTACAAAAGTTGGGACTACGGGGTAAAACGATAGGAGATACCCTTAATGATCTTTTAACACACGCCATACAAACAGGCAAAAACGATAAAGACCATCTATTGGGTCTTACTAAGGTAAAATATGGTAAAGGTTGAATCAATTCTAAAATGGAAAGTGGGTGGTTCACTTCTTAAAAAAATCAAACTTCTTAGAAAACAAATTCTAAGTAAAAATCCAGATGCAGTAGCAATACCAGATGACCAACTTCATGTTACATTAGTATCTGGAGACGCTTGGAAAGCGGTTAGAAAAAGAGCTAAATCAGCTGATTTTGACGAACCAAATTTTAATATCGAGATAGAGCCTTCTATTCGGACAAAGAAAGACGGAACAAAACAATCTTGGTATGTCAGGATGAGGAACCAGCGGGATTGGAAGGAATATGTTATGGATCTGTTACAAGGAGGCCATGACAAAGGAAGAGTTTATCACATTAGTCTAGCAAACCTTTCGGGTAAGGTTGGTGATTCAATAGCAATGGTGGAAGAGTTTATTACTGAAAATATTACCAAATCTGATTTAGACCAAGTAGAAAAATATGCAGATAAACTATTTGCAGCAGTGGGTGTCGATGTTGAATTTACTCGTCATTTTCATGACAGAGTGAACGATGCCAGAAACAAGAAACCGATTACTACAGCAGAATTGATAGGACTTTTTAAGAGGACTTACAGAAGACATGGTAAAAAAATTCCAATGTTAGGCCCGTCTGCTGAGGCTGTAATTAAGGACATGAAAACAGACATAAACATGCCGTTCGTTATAAATATTGACAGAAATGGTATGTTAGATCTTGTCGCCAAAACAATCATGAGAAAACATAATTTCAAGACTACCAGTATGGAGTTACCAGTATGAAACCATTTAAAAAACATGCAATAGAACGAGATCATGAATTAGCTCTAATAGAAGATTTCATGAGAGAGGGTGTCAATGATCCCGGCATCTTCAAGGCATTTTTTACTGCTGGTGGGCCTGGTTCTGGAAAATCATTTGTTGCTCAGAACATAGGTGCGGGTGGTAAGGGTAAAGGTATGAGTCCTTATGGTCTTAAAATTATTGACTCTGACCCCATGTTTAAGAAACTTCTAAAACAAGCTGGTATGACTTCTTCAGAAGAAGATATTTGGTCTGATAAAGGTCAAGCAGTTAGAAAAGTTGCTAAGGGATTAACCAGTAAACAACAGGCTGGATATCTGGAAGGTAGACTAGGACTTTTGATTGATGGTACTGGAAAAGACTATCCTAAAATTAAACGAATGAGTGATAAACTTAGAAAAATTGGATATGATACTTATATGTTGTTTGTGAATACTTCTCTTGAAGTTGCTATTGAAAGAGATAAGAATAGAGAGAGGGTATTAGGAGCTGAAGAAATTACTCCTATGTGGAAAGCAGTTCAAGCAAACATGGGTAAATTCCAATCCTATTTTAGTAGAGAGAGTTTTATTCTAGTTGATAATAATAATATAGCTGCACCAGTACCAAGAGGAGCTGCTTGGGAGAAGGGGGTATTTGACCAACTCTTTGTGGAGATTGGTAAATTGATTAACACAAAACCTTCAAGTAGAGCAGCAAACGCATGGATTAATAGTCAACGGCCTGGTTGACAAACCTACGAATATCTGTTATAATACAGTAATAACTGTATAACTGAGAATATTATGAGCATATTGACTGACACAACTTACCTGCTACAATTATCTTCACGCTTGGACAAATTCAAGAAAGTTAGAGATCATCTCTACAACTTTCGATGTCCACACTGCGGAGATTCCCAGAGAAATAAAAATAAAGCCCGAGGTTATGTTTTCCGAAAGAAGACAGACCTATTCTATAAATGCCATAATTGTGGCCTGGGGCAATCGGTTGGGAATTTAATTAAAGACATAGACCCATCTCTGCATAAAAGATATGTGATGGAGAGATACACTTCTGGTTCTAAGAAAAATAAAGAACCAGAATTTCAATTTGAAGCTCCTAAGTTTAAACCCAAAAAGACAATCATCCATCTGCCATCTATCGGTAGTCTTCCTAAAGAACACTATGCACGTGTCTACTATGAGGGGAGACAAATTCCAAACCAATTCATGGATAAAATCTTCTTTGCGGAGGATTTTAAGCAATGGGCCCAATCAGTATGTCAGGTTGACTATTCATCTCTTACAAAAGGTGAACCTAGACTAGTGATACCTTTTTTCGATGAAGATAACAAACTCATTGGAGCACAGGGAAGGGCCCTCAGAGAATCTAAAGTCAGATATGTCACTGTGAAAATACATGAAAATTCCAAGAAGGTTTTTGGGCTTGAGAGGTGGACAAACAAAGAACCTACATATTTGGTAGAGGGGCCGATAGATTCATTGTTCCTTCCAAACTGTTTAGCTATGGCTGGTGCAGATATGTCGGATTTGTCTTTTCTTAACAAGATAAACACAACTCTCATTTTTGACAATGAACCAAGAAATGATCACATATCCAATAGAATGATGGCAGCCCTCAAAAAGGGGTGGAGGATTGTAGTGTGGTCTGATTGTGGTAACAAATGGGATAGGCATGCTCCTAAAGATATTAATGATATGATCCTTAGTGGCAAGACTACCAATGAAGTTTTGAAAATCATAAATAAGAATACTTACTCTGGACAGAGGGGTGAGTGGGAAGTGAGAATGTGGAGAGTGTAATGATTGATGAAAGTGGCAATCACCTTGAAGGTACGCCTGTACACGAGCTAGGATTTGTAAAACTCTTAGATGTCATGGGCAATGATGAAGAAGTAGAGAATGCTGCACGTATTAGTTATGGAGCCGGAACACGAAAGGTATCACAGACGCGTAACCTCATACGCTACCTAATGAGACACAAACACACCTCACCCTTTGAGATGTGCGAGGTCAAGTTCCATATAAAGCTACCCATATTTGTAATGAGACAACTCGTTAGACATAGGACGGCTAACTTAAACGAGTATAGCGGTCGCTACTCAGAAATGAGTAACGAATTCTATCTGCCTCAGGGTGATTACCTGGCCAAACAATCCACAACAAATAATCAAGGAAGAGGGGAACAACACGGTTCTGGGGGCTTATTACAATATGAGTTCAATAGAATTTATGATAACGCCTCAATAGCATATCAGACTCTTTTGGATCATGATCTTGCTAAAGAGATATCTCGTGCACTTCTTCCTGTTGCTAACTATACAGAATGTATTTGGAAAATAGACCTGCATAACTTTTTTCATTTTGTTAAGCTTAGGTCAGATAGTCACGCTCAGAGAGAAATAAGAGATTATTCAGATGCTATGTATGAACTGGTTAAGCCCCATTTTCCACTATGTTGTGAGGCCTTTGAAGATTACAATAGAGATGCGGTTACATTTTCTGCATCAGAAATGGAATTTATAAGGGATTGTGTGGTAGGTGACCTTATTGATGAATGGGAAGGTTACAGCGATGAGGAATTTAATGATGAGGTTTTGACTAAAAAATATAAACTCTCAAAAAGAGAGATGAACGAATTAAAAAAGAAATTATCAAAGAAGGAGAACTAAGAATGAGATTACCAACCACATATCAAGAATACATCCACCTATCCAGATACGCTAGATGGGATTACGATCAAGGACGAAGAGAAACTTGGGATGAAACAGTTGAACGATATTTTAACTTTTTTACAGAGTGGTTGGAAGAAAAACACGATTACAAATTAGAAAACGGAGAACGAGTAAATTTAGAAGAATCAGTTAAGAACCTCAAGATTATGCCCTCTATGAGATGTCTTATGACTGCCGGCCCCGCACTCAAGAAAGAAAATGTTGCAGGATATAATTGTGCTTATATTAAAGTCGATAGTCCAAGGTCATTTGATGAAATTCTTTATGTACTAATGAACGGTACAGGAGTTGGGTTTTCAGTTGAAGAAGAATACACTAATCAATTGCCATTAGTACCAGAAGACTTTTATAAAACAGATACGGTAATTGTTGTTGCAGATTCAAAGTTGGGATGGGCCAGAGCTTTTAAAGAGTTGATATCATTACTGTATGGTGGCCATATACCAAAGTGGGATGTGAGCAAGGTAAGACCCGCTGGTGCACCACTAAAAACTTTTGGAGGAAGAGCTTCTGGCCCTGACCCACTGGAAGATTTATTTAATTTCACTATAAATACTTTTACTAATGCAAAAGGAAGAAAACTCAAACCAATTGAATGCCATGACATTGTTTGCAAAACTGCAGAAATTGTTGTGGTGGGTGGTGTGCGTCGTAGCGCTCTTATCAGCTTGTCTAACCTCAATGACAGGGAAATGCGATTCGCAAAACACGGCGAGTGGTACACACATAACGTGCAACGAGCACTCTCAAACAATTCAGTTAACTATAAAGAAAAACCAGACGTTGGCACTTTCATGCGAGAGTGGCTATCCCTCTACGATTCTAAATCGGGGGAGCGAGGAATCTATAACGGTCTGTCGGCCCAACGAACTGTAGAAGGACTTAATGGAAGATATAGAAACGATAGTGGAGATTTTATTAGAAGACGAGATCCCAGAGCGGACTTTGGTACAAATCCATGCAGCGAGATCATTCTTCGCTCCCGTGAATTCTGCAACCTTTCTGAAGTTGTTATCAGACGATCAGACACTCGCGAGTCTCTCAAAGAGAAAGTTAGACATGCAACTATCCTTGGCACATTCCAATCAACTCTTACTGAGTTCAAATACCTCTCAAGAGAGTGGAAAAGAAACTGCGAAGAAGAACGATTATTGGGAGTATCACTCACAGGAATAATGGACAATCCTTTGACCAGTGGTTCAAAGGGGAAGTTAGATGTCTTACTACAGGAGTTACGAGATGCGGCTTACGAAACAAATTGTGAATGGGCGGATAAACTTGGAATTCCACGGGCGGCAGCTATCACATGCGTTAAGCCTAGTGGTACTGTTTCTCAGCTTGTTGATTCTTCTTCTGGTATTCACGCCCGTCATAATCCTTTTTATATAAGGACAGTAAGGGCTGACAACAAAGACCCACTTTGTAAGTTAATGCAGGAAATGGGATTTCCAAACGAGCCCGATGTAACTAAACCAGAACACACAACAGTTTTTTCTTTCCCTATGAAATGCCCCAAAGATGCGGTATTTCGTATGGACATGACAGCTCTTGAACAGTTAAATCTCTGGAAGGTTTATGCAGAGAATTGGTGTGAACATAAACCATCTGTTACTATCTCTGTAAAGGAGGATGAGTGGGTAGAAGTAGCGGCATGGGTATTTGAGAATTTTGATAATATTAGTGGTATATCATTTTTACCATTTAGTGAGCATGTTTACAGACAGGCTCCGTATCAAGACTGTACAGAAGATGAGTACAAAGAATCTGTAAAGACCATGCCTAAGAATGTGAATTGGTCAGAACTATCAAAATACGAATCACAAGACTACACGGTAGCAAGTCAGGAGTTAGCCTGCACTGCGGGGGGTTGTGAGATAATTTAAAGGAACTAATGGTATCATTACTAAAGTGGTGGTTAATTTTTTGTCTAGTCATATTAGGAACAGGAGTAGCAGTACACTTTAATGTACATAATTTGATATATGATGCAGATGTGACAAAATTAAGTTTTTTGATTATTTCAATATTCTTTGGTACATCTATTTGGATAGGCAATAAAACATACAAGGTAGAAAAATATGATGATTATGACCAGAATACTAATGTGGGATGGTTTATTGCTGAATCTTGCTTAGCTCTTGGTATGGTTGGAACTGTTACAGGATTCCTTTTGATGTTAGGAACAGCATTTTCCAATATAGATGTGTCTAATTCTGCTTCTTTGCAGACGGCACTTGAGTTTATGGCAGTAGGTATGAGCACTGCACTATATACTACTTTGGTTGGATTGATATGTTCACTCATTATAAAGGTTCAACTTGTGAATCTTGAAGTAGCGATCAATGAACCATGAAAAATTTAAGTCTACTATTGGTTTCACTGATTTGCTTTTCAACATTCTGGTTGGCTTTGCTTTCCTTTTCATTGTGGCCTTTCTCCTTATCAAACCAGAAGCAAAGAAAAAGGATTTCGATAGAAGAGCCGAATTCATTGTTGTTCTGGAATGGGACGCCGGCGAACCCGATGACATTGACCTCTATGTAGAAGACCCACTTGGTGGTATAGCGAGTTTTCGGCATCCAAGGATTAATTTTAGTCATTTGGATAAAGATGATTTGGGGTCTAGAAATGATACTACTCTTTTAGCTGACGGAACGAGAAAAACTATACCAATCAATAGAGAAGTAATAACTGTTCGTGGTAACATTCCTGGCGAATGGACTGTCAATGCACATTACTATTCTGCATATGGTCAAACAAGAACATTGAATTCTGATGGTGAGATAAGGGTATCGGGTGGTAGAAAAGAAAAACAAGCCCTTACAGTGAAGGTTGAACTACATAAAGTTACACCATATGATATTTTGGGTATTTGGGATAAAAAGTTTCATTATAAAGGACAAGAAGAAACCTTTGTTAGATTTACCATGGACAAAGAGGGTAATTTGATTGGGCCATTTGAATTTCAAGAAAAAGATTTTGTTACTCCAAGTGGTCACAATCTTCAACCCGCCGAGGAGGAGGAATCTACAACAATTAATCAGCCGGGGGGTTGGTAATGATTGAATTTTTAATTTTTGGATTACTTGCTCTTTCAGTATTGTGTCTTTGGTTGCTGATTGAGGGAAGAAAGAATCCCAAATTTTTAGTTTGGTTTATACCAATACTTTTGGTTTTGACTACATCGACTTATTTAACGTATACCTCAATATTGGGATATCCAAAAGTAGCAATGCCAGAAAAAGGAGTTTATCTTAAACATTATATTGATGAACCAAATTGGATTTATCTTTGGATAGTAAATAATGAGAATGTGCCCAAAAACTTTCAGATTCCTTACAGCAGAGGAACACACAACTCTTTAGAGAAAGTAAAGGGGAAATCTGATGGGGGGAAATTTATGATATTGGGGAAAAATCAGGCTCCAAAAGATGGAGCGGGTGGTAATAAACAGGGGAAAGAGTCTGCTGGTGGATATACTATCGGTGGAGATATGAGTTTTTACGAATGGGATCATGAATCAGACATGGCTCCAAAGGAATAAACAATATTAGACTAGAAGGATTATATGCAAAGGGCATTAGTTGCTATAATTATGATAACATGGATTGTTAGTGGATGTACACACAGACTTGACCATAATGGATGTTATGGATACACGTATGATACAGGATTAAAAAGAGGAACATTACTAAAAAATCAAAATTATGTTACTCCATATAGACAATGTGTGGAAAAAGACCCCCCACATAGAAATCTAGAAAAAAGACCTTACGGATAAAGGATAGTGATGCCGATGTACAATTACAAATGTAATTATTGCAGTAGAGAATGGCAAGAAGTAGTAGACGAAGCGGACAAATATAAACCAACTAAAGTCATGCAACCAGAAGAGTGTGATATTTTTGTTGCACCACATGCAGGACTTGCAAAATGTGATGTAGAGTTAATAGAAGAACCTGATATATAATAAAGAGATAAAATATGAAAATACAACGAATAGAATTTCATCGACAACAAAAAGTATATGAGTGGATATTGACTGATGAACT
>Ga0098047_10000956_pt1 | contig 11768 bp, 14 predicted proteins | sample 12_taG_FD_92585 | JGI IMG/M metagenome (GOLD analysis project Ga0098047, IMG submission 92585) | Marine viral communities from the Subarctic Pacific Ocean - 12_ETSP_OMZ_AT15267 metaG | ecosystem: Environmental > Aquatic > Marine > Oceanic | place: Subarctic Pacific Ocean | collected 2015-01-16 | reverse complement strand
TTTTCACCGTCTTTAGTTTAACGCCAAAGCCGATGGCTGGAAAAATGCGTTCATATGAGGATGTACCATGTCTATGCCTAGACATGGGTTTGTTTGAGTGAGTTTTATTAATGTAAAATAACACAAAGCGAGACCCTATGACATATAGATCTCTTCAACGTATTCCACGAATTAATCAAGCCGTGTGTTACCCAACCTAATTGGTTGTATGTACTTTCAACAGTACAGGAATAATATCTATAGTTGAAAACCACGAATAGGGCTATAGATATGGTCGCTTCGGTGATATACTCTACCATCACCAAGTTTAATAATAACTTCCATCTAGTTTACCGTCCTAGATTTGTAATTGCTTGATTTTTACATCTGCACTAACAGCACAACTCTGCTAAGAGTTATGTTAAGATATTCAGTCTTAAATACTTTTACAGCTCCCGCCGTATTTGCACATATTAATCCCTAATAGCCCTACTTACACCATGGTGCGATTTCGGACGTGGAACAGGATTAATACGAAGTATCTTGTAGCCCCACAAGCTTGTCAAGGTTTGCAACCTTAATTATGGGAGGTTTTATGGCTCTTAGTGCGCCTGGGTTTTCTACCTCCAACCCTATATCATTATTCTCTTACCCCGAAGGGCACAGACCCAAAAAAGAAAGGTTCGTGTTTATTCGTTTCGCACCTCAATCAAGAGGGAAAGGAAAAACGGTCTGAGTTGGCAGTACAGAGAATACATTACTGCCACATTATAGAAGGGGTTTGATCTTTGAGTGGCCTACAACATTTACAGATCTGTACTCGTATCACGTATTGGTGTTGTCTTGAGGAGGAACGCAGTGAGTCCTCAATCATAATCTCGTCTCACGCAGTGAGACACCATTGTTTGTAGTGAGCGAGCGAGAAACCTTAAAGCAAACGTCTCGCATTAGCGAGCGCCGAACGCAGTGAGGTGAGTGACACAACTTGTTGTGTGCTTTAAAGTTTCGAGCGAAGCGAGATACTCATCATACCGTCGAGCGTAAGCGAGACACCTTTTATGAACGCAACCGTAGGATTGCGTGAGTAAAAAAAAGCCGTACCTGATCAAATGGTACGGCTCTTAATTAATGTGGGCAATCCACTGCGTGTTGTAGGTCTACACGGCTACACCTTGATTAAAAAAAGCCACCCCAATGAAGGGATGGCTTTAGGTTATTGGGAATAGGCTGTCTCACGCCCGTGTTCTTTATAGACGGTCACGGGCACACGTCTCGAAGCGTCGTTCGTAGTCCTAGACTACGTCGGGCTCAGTATCAGACTCGTCTTCGTCGTAGAAGTCGAACTCAGAACTGTCCACCGCAATGAGCATCCCTTTTTCAAGGGACTCAAGTACGGACTTAACGTCGTACAGGCTAAGGGTATAGCCCGACGTAAAGTCGTGTGCACAGTCTGACACGTCATGATCGTCAGCTTGAGGTTTGAACGAGATAATCACGTAGTGATTATGGTTCTTGCTCTCAAGAATGACAGGAGTATCCGAAGGTACGCCGTCGTTCTTGTAGCTGGCAGTCTTGAAGTGCCTGATAAAGCCTTTTACGACAGGAGAATCTTTAAAATTCACTGGCATAAAGCTTTAGCTTTGGAATAGAGAGGAACCCAATGGGGGTACTTCTGTCCAAACTTTAGAAGGGGTTCGATGTTTATGGTCCCCTACTCAACCGAATTTTTTCACATTATTTTTTTATTTTTATTTTTTTTTCTAACTTGCGGAAGTAACCACTGATACTTGAAAATATATTCAAGGATACCTCTCCAGGAAAACAAAATGGTGTAATGAAGAGAGGCCACTACGTCTCAGATCTATTTATTTAAACAAAAATCCCTGGTGGATTCTTAGCGGCAGTTGAAAGAGTCGTTGAGTTTTGGGAAATTCATGGCCGCAAAATTTGAGGGAGGGAATAAGGCGGTCTGACTTGTTGGGATATGAATGAAGATTTTACTAAAATGTTAGATAGGCTTACCGCAGGTATATTTTTTCTTATCTGTATAGCAGCCATTGCAGGTTGTTAATTATTATTTTTTGATAATATTTCTTATTATGCTCAATTATTGTATATTTGTGATATAGCATAATGGAATCTATTATGAAAAGAGTCAAGAACGAAGTAGTTAAAGCAACAGACTTCTATCCTAAATACTTAAAACTAATCAATGTAATTCTTCCTCATCCTTTAACTCAGAAAGAGATAGAGGTGTTAAGTGCATTCATGGAACTCAAGGGTGATTTAGTTGAAAGCAATAGGTTTGGCACTGAAGCTCGAAGGCTTATAAGGAACAAGTTCGGTTTCAAGACACATTCTAATATAGATAACTATATAAAGTATTTTAAAACAAAGGGAATATTGGTAAAGAACGATCAAACAGGATTACTGGAGATGAATAAGGTAGTATCTGTTCCAAATGGGGAAGAAGAGATAGAGTTAGTATTTCGATTTAGAATAGATCATGGAAATAATGAAGAAAGTAATTAAAGAGATAAGTGAAGAAACTGGTACTCCTATAGATATTGTGGAAGCTGCAGCCAAAGCTCAATTTGGATATGCAAGAAAGGTTATGCAGGAGGGTGAGATGCATGATGTCTTACTACATGGTCTTGGAAGATTCAAAGTAAAGAATGGAAGATTAAATCATATAATAAAGAACTTAATTAAGAGGATAAAGAAAGGGTATGTAAAACGTGATGAAGGAATGAAAAGACTAGCAGAGTTATGGAAGATAAAACAAAAGAGAATAAAGCGGTAATTAATATACTAACGGTATTGAAGGCTAAGGCCCATTGGGTTACTAAGCTAAGAAAACAGAAATATGTGGTAATGGGAATGGTAGAAGATTGGTATGAGATGCCAATCCAAAATCAGTGGGAAGAGCTCAATAAGGAGTTAACAAAGTATAATGAGATAGAGAATTTAGTTAATTTTTTAAATAAACAAACATAATTATGGCAACTGAGACAAAAGCACCCCCTATAGCAAATACAAATGGGGCACAAGATGAATTAAAGATGAAGCAGATGGCATTTCAGGGAGAGATGATGATGAGAACTGCAAATCTATTGATGCAAGGACTTTCTATAGGAGGAGAACAAGTAGAACCTCTCTTTGATAAAGAGAAAAGAGCTATATTAGAAGAAAAACTATATGGTATTCTGAAGATTCTATAATGAAAACAGGAAAAACAATAGCCTTATTAGGCGTATTAATATATATATTTTCATGCAGTGGTGAGCATGCAACTGAAGAGGAATCGGCTACAACTGATTCCTCGGCAGTTGTTAAAGTTGATAGTATAAAAGGAGATACAGCCTTTATAGAAGAGGATGTATCGAGGCCCTAGCATTATGCGTTATGACAAAGACACCGATGAAGAGTTAAAGATCACTTTCTGCAGGACATGTAAGACTTGTCCTTCCGTTGAGATCAGAGTAGACAGTAAGGAAGTTATTATCGGAGGGGAGAAAGAAGGAATATGTAGATTTGATAAAGAAGAATTTGAAATGTTGGTAGAGGCTGCTAAAAGCGGTGTCTTCGACAAGTATTTTAATAATTAAAATTTTTAATAATGGCAAGAGTAAAAATAGGTCACAAAACAACAACTTTGATTAGAACTAAAGTTGTAGGAGATGTCAATAATGATGGCACAGTTGATGAAAAGGATCTTTCTATTGTACATAAAGAGTACCAGAAAGCCAAATCTAAGACTAAGAAAAAACCAGCTCCGAAAAAGGCAGCTCCTAAAGCTAAAGCTAAAGCTCCAGCAAAAAAGAAAGCACCCGCTAAAAAGAAAAAGTAGTGGGCATAATAGGGGATGTTGCAGATGGATGGGGAAATTATCTTAAAGCTATTAAGTGGAAAGATAAAGCTGATCCTGAAATTGAAAAAGTAGCTACTGAGAGAGCGGAGATATGTAGAGAATGTCCTGAGCTTGAAGAGTCAGGATTGTTTTCTTTTGTAGAACGTATTATTACTAATGCAACTACGGGAGATAAAGTTCATAGGAGAACTAAAGTAATAGTAGATCCTGTAGATGCTAAAAAAGACAGTAAAGATATCTATAGGGGATATAAATGTGGAAAATGCGGATGTGGATTTCCTGCAATAGTTTATGCTCCTAAGAAATCTTGCCCTTTAGGAAAATGGTAACGGATGAAACTTTTAGATTTAAAGAATTCCAGGGTAATAATATCACCAGAAGCACTGATGATACCAGAATTCAAGAGTATCTGGGAAAAGGATAAATCTGAAGATAAAGAAAAAGCTTTAAAAGAGCTTTCATATATATATTTTACTTGTGATTACAAGTCTCCCTATCTTACTTCTATGGGAAAAGATAGGGTTAGGCTTGCAGTAGCTAAAGATTTTATGAAGGATTCTCATTATAAGCCTGGACCAGACATAGAGGAAGCAATTGAAAAATATAAAGATCTGCAGATTACTCCTTCTATGAGATTATTGGAAGCTTCTGTAAGGACAGTTTACAATTTGACAAGTTATTTAGAAACTGTAGATCTGCAGGAAAGAGATAAAGGTGGAAAACCAATTTATAAACCAACAGATGTTACAAACTCTCTTAAGTCGATTGGTGGGATTGTGGAATCCCTCAATAAAGTCCGAGAACAAGTTGAACGAGAACAGACAACTAAAGGTACACTTAGGGGGCAGAGGCAAAAAGGAAATAGAGAAGACCCAAATACATAAAGGAATGGATATATCAGTAAAGAATATTATAAAGGTTCTTAAAAAGAAGGGACATATGGTTTTTGAAGATGATTCAAAACCTTTTAATCTTAATCTCGTAGGAATACGAACTAAAGATGAGAGTTCAAATGCCTTTAATGACTGGATGGTGATCTTTTGGAAGTATGCAAAAGAGTGGAATAGCATGACATTTCCTATTACTACAGATCCAGGTCTTTTTTGGAGAGAATTTCCTATCAATACTAGGGGTACAGCTGTCCTAAAAGAGGGACAATACCGTGGAATGTGGAAAATTGCTAAACATCAGGGGAAATATGACGCATTATGCCAACGAAAAGCCTGCACAGTATTAAGAGATGATAATAAAGATGGTAAAGTAGACTTCACGGGTGAAGAGGATACGGGATTATTTGGAATTAATCACCATAGGGCTGGAAAATCCAGTACTCAGGTAGATAAGTGGAGTGCAGGATGCCAGGTGCAACCTAACAGAGCACTTTATGATATAGAAATGAGTATATTTAAGGCAAGTGCCACTATTTGGGGTAATAGTTTTACGTATACACTAATACACGAAAGGGATTTATAGAATGGCACATGACAATCATACAGATGTAAAGCATGGATTGGATTTAACAAAAGATACGGTTAAAGTATTAAGAAAAAAGTACTTGGAAGCGTTAGACTACAGAAGGAATTGGATAGATTTTCAAAATAAGAGGTTATCCAGAAATTTTGTAACTTACGTTTTAGCGTACTATGCAGAACCATGAGGTTCTGATGAACAACAAGGGAATAATAGTAGCTAAGTCCTGGGAAAAACTAGATCCCAAGATAGTGAGTCCTGTGCGACACACGGGTCAGGACTATCTTAAGTTTATCAATACTGATGTCTTTAGCGAGACCGCTAGATTCTACTTAAAACATAAAGTTTATACACATGCTCCTGAAGGCACAGCTGAATATAATGAGTTCTGGGATGAGCAAGAAGATAGATGTATAAATGGGTATATAGTTGGAGGAGTAAGGATCACGGGAGAGCATTATGCCTACCTTAACTTTGGAAGAATACTAGCTACAGTAAATACTGGTAAGCGTCAGCGTAAGATTGATACCTTTCCTAAGTTTCTGGACATGGATTATTACTGGTATCATGAACTAGAAGCAGCAGAAGAAAACGGTCAGGGGATGATCGTAGTAAAAGCCCGACGTAAGGGCTATTCGTATAAAAATGCCTTTGGTATGGTATGGCGGTACAATTGGTTTCCTAGTTCTATTGCTATATTAGCTGCTTTCGAGAAGACATTCTGGGCCAATACTATGGAGATGGCCAAGCACATGATCAACTTCTTGAATGATAATACTGACTGGAAGAAGGGATTTTTAGTTGACAGACAGGATTATGTTAAAAGTGGTTACATTGAGAAAGATCCGATTAGTGGAATATCCATTCAAAAGGGATATAAGTCGGAAATACTAGCTCTATCTTTTAAGGATTCTCCACATAAATCAATCGGACGTACAGCTGAGAGGATGTTGTTCGAGGAGGCTGGTGACTGGCCAGGACTCATGCAGGCATATCAAAGATCGTATCCATTATTTAAAGATGGTAATATAATGGTAGGTATCCCTATTATATATGGTACTGGAGGTAACAATCGAAGTGGTATAAACGCCGACTTCGAGGCTATGTTCTATAATCCATCGGCATATGGACTCAGATCTTATGAGAATGTATATGATGAAACAGCCGTCGGAGAAGCTGGGTGGTTTATTGATGATGCATGGTATAGAGAGCCTTTTGTGGATAAAGCAGGGAATGCTTTAAGAGAAGAAGCTAAAGAAGATATCCTTTTAGAGCGAGAGGAAAAGAAGAAAGCTGATCCTATGGCCTATAATCTTATGGTCACCCAGCACCCTAATAATCCTAAAGAAGCTTTTCTAAGAAATGAAGGAGCTGTCTTTCCAGCTGTGGAACTTTATAATGTGCTTGCCAAGCTTAAGTCTGATGAGAAGTACAGAAAAATCGCAACTCCTGGTATCTTATTTGAGGAGGAAGGAAAGATAAGATTCAGACCTGATCATGAAAAGAAACTAAATGCTATAATGAAGTTTCCTCACAGGCCAAACGATCCAGTCGATGGGGCTATAGTAATTTATCAACACCCTCCTGAAGATATGCCACACGGACTTTATAAGATAGGTCTTGATCCAGTAGCTTTTGATAAATCAGGAAGTAAATCACTGAATGCTGCTTATGTTTATAAATCTTATCAACGATTCGATTATGGATATGATGAGGTAGTAGCTGAATACGTAGGTAGGCCAGATAATATCGAGATATATAATAGAAATCTTGAACTTTTATCTGAATATTATGGTAGAGCAGAGATCATGTTTGAGAATGATAGGGGAGAAGTTTTAAGTTATTTTAAAAGGAGGGGTAAGTTGGGGCTTCTTGCCGATCAACCTGATAATGTAATCTCAAAAGTTATAGAAAACTCCACGGTATCTAGAATAAAAGGATGTCATATGAATGACAGAATGAAAGATGCAGGAGAGAAATACATATTAAGATGGTTATGGACAGAGAGAGGAAAGACAGAAGATGGAAGTTATATATATAATATGGATCTTATTCCTTCTGTACCTCTTTTAGAGGAATTGATAGCTTATGAAAGAATGGGTAACTTTGACAGAGTTATGGCATTCATGCAATTAATGTTTACTATTGAAGAACAGTATGATAGGGAAATAAAGAGAATACCAGATCCCCATCCTGCGGCAACTTTCTTAGTAAACAACATGAAGAATATGTTTAAGAAAAGATCTTTAGTAAATTAGCGAAATAAAAAATATATATAATGGCAACTTATTACTTTCCACAACAACGATTAACCAGAGCACAAAAAGTTAAAAATGATAATGCCTGGGGAAAACAAGTTCTTAATGAGGTAGAGAGATATTCTACTGATGTCTATTCTTCTTATATAGATGGTAAGTCTGAGTTTGAAAGAAAGCAAGTTAATTATGATCTTTTTAATGGGAAACTTGATGTAGCAGACTTTCAGTATGTATGTAATCCTTATGGGATGGGTACAGGAGGAGAGATGCCCGCAGAGTTACGACACTATGATATTATTTCTACCAAGTTACGGGTCTTATTTGGCGAAGAGATAAAAAGACCTCTTAATTTTAGGGTTATTACTACAAATCCAGAGGCTATAACGATGAAAGAGCAAGAGAAGGAAAGACTTTTAAAAGAGTATATAAATTCTCAAATAAATCAAAGGATAGAAGAAGATATAGCTAATAAGGTTTCTGAAATGGCTCCTGAAGAGTCTCAAGATCCTGAAGTGATGAAGAAAATCCAAGAAGAAGCTGCCAAAACCATGACTCCTCCAGACATAGAAGAGTATATGAAAAGGAATTATATAGATAATAAGGAGATTCTGGGCCAACAGATACTTAATTATCTTGAGAAACAACAAACACTGAGAGAGAAATTCAATAAAGGATGGAAGCATGCTTTAATATCTGGAGAAGAGATATATTGGACAGGGATAATTAATGGTGAACCTTCGGTGAAAACTGTTAATCCTTTATACTTTGATTTTGATAAAGATCCAGATGTAGAATACATTCAAGATGGAGAATGGGCAAGATATATAATGCGTATGACTCCTGGGTCAGTAGTAGATATGTTCGGAGAGTATCTTAGTGATAAACAAATCTCTGATTTATATACTGATGAAGCTGGAATGGGAGCATCTCAACCTTTGGGAAGTGAATCTTTTAACTATACTGATGAGACAGACTTCTTATGGGGTCAGGGAATTACTTATGATGCTTCTAATAATGCAAGATATATAAGAGTACTCCATTGTGAATGGAAATCTTTAAGAAAACTAGGATTTTTAAAGTACTTGGATGAGAATATGACTCCGCAAGAAATGATTGTAGATGAGACATATAAAATCAATAAGGATACAGGGGATATTTCAATTCGATGGGAATGGCTACCAGAGGTATGGGAAGGAACTAAGATAAGTGATAATGTATATATAAATATACGACCTAAGCCAAATCAATTTAAAGATATTGATAATCTTTATACCTGCAAGCTGGGATATATAGGAGTAGCTTACAATAATTTGAACTCTCGGCCAGTGTCTTTAGTAGATAGGATGAAGCCTTATCAATATCTATATGATATTATAATGTATAGGCTGGAAAGAGATCTGGCATCTGATAAAGGAAAGAAATTCTTAGCTGATATAAATCAGATACCAACATCTTTGGGTGTTGATATGGAGAAATGGCTTTACTATTTTGATACCATTGGGATAGCTTTTATAAATCCAAATGAAGAAGGAGCCCGAAACAAACCTTCTAATTTCAATCAGTGGCAAGCAGTAGATCTTAGTTTGGCCCAAACAATACAACAAAAAGTATCTCTTCTTGAATACTTAGAGGTACAATGTGGAGAGGTTGCAGGAGTAAGTAAGCAAAGAGAAGGACAAATAGGACCTAATGAGTTAGTAGGAAATACACAACAGGCTGTAGTCCAGTCAAGTCATATAACTGAAGAATGGTTTTATGCACACAATGCAGTAAAAGGTCATCTTCTAGAGGCCATGATAAATGTGGCAAAGGTAGCATGGGGAGAAGGAGAGCATAAAAAGATACAATACATTTTAGATGATATGAGTATTGAAATGTTAAGTATTGATCCTGAAGATTTTGTAGATTCTAGCTATGGTATTTTCGTTTCAGATTCTGCTAGGGACCAGGAATTGTTCTTAACTATAAAACAATTAGCTCATGCGGCTCTTCAGAATCAAACGGCAGAATTGTCTGATGTTATTAAGATGTTCTCTACTAATTCTACAGCAGAGCTTAAGGTTATTCTAGAGAAAGCTGAAGATAAAAGAAAACAAGAACAGGCCCAACAGCAACAAGAGCAATTACAGCAACAACAACAAATAGCTGCTGAGGTTGAAAAAACCAAACGACAAGAAATTGAAATGGATAAATATAAAGTTGATCAGGATAATCAAACTAAGATAGCAGTTGCAGAGATAAATTCTTTCAGAGGACAGATGGATCAGGATATTAATGATAATGGAATCCCTGATCAGCTTGAGATAGCAAAACTTAAAGAACAGGCTAGGGCTACAGATAGGAAATTAGATGTTGAGAACAGGAAACTAGATGTTAAGGAAAAGGAAATAAAAGGAAAAGAAGCAGTAGAGAAAGAAAAATTAAAGGTAGTTAGAGCAGAAAAAGCTAAAGATAGAAACGCTAAAATTAAAAAATAATGCCATACTCAAAATCACAACTCCGATGGGCTTTTGCCACTAATCAACCTTTTGCTAAGAAATGGGCTAAAGAAGTAAATTATGATTCTCTGCCTGAATCTACTAAGAAGTATGAGCATGGAGATAATGTTCAATCGGGATTTAAGAATGTTATAAAACAACCTGTAACCTTACAACAGCATAGAGAAAATCTAAATAAATTTAGAAAGAAAACTTATTTTGGTGAGAACTTTAGTGATCCTTTAATGAAGATACTCTTCAATCGTAATAATCAATTTATGTTACGTTCGGATCCTAATCAAAGATCTCATATGGCGGGATTTAAAAAAACTCTTCCAGGAGATATAGGAGCTGCTATATATGGAAGTACACCTGCAAAAAAGAATCCTTGGTATAAAGGCTTTATAGGAGGATCTATAGCTAAACAGTTTGGCGATTTTAATGCTAGTGTAGGATTAGAGAGAGAGATATTGTCAGGAAAGATGATACCTAAAGCTAATTTAAGATACACTAAAAGGTTTGATAAAGGAGGACATGCTCATCCACATACAGAGAAACCACAAATTAATTATGCTAGACAGGATAATACTAGACTTAGTGGATTTGGAGATGCTTATGCGGGAGAAACTAAAGAAACTGATTATACCAGCATTCCTACAATCCATGATGCTTTAGATCAGGCATCTTTTATTCCTTATGTTGGAGAAGCTGCCGATGTAGCTAATGCAGCTCTTTACCTTAAGAAAGGAGAGTATGAAAATGCAGCATGGGCTTCAGCAGGATTAGTATTGCCTTTTGTTGGAGGAAAAGCGTTAAAAGCAGGATATAAGGGAGCAAAGAAAGCTTTTTTAAAGCGTTTTGGAAAGGCAGATGATTTTGCTTCAGAAATAGACTGGGGAAAATGGCATAAAGAGATTCCAGGAGACGAAACATTAATGAAGGAATATAAGGCTATTGAAAAAGCTACTAAAGGAAATAAAACATGGATGACAAATCCTGATGGTTCTGCATTTAAAGGAACGCCTGAGCAATTTGTACAACAGCAAAGCAATAATTTTAAGAAAGCTTTTGGAGAATCTAAACTTTTAAATCCTGATGGTAGTCCTACAATACAATATCATGGTACAGCAAAAGAGTTTGATACATTTGATCCCAAGATGTTTCAAACAGGAGATAGTGGTTATTCAGGATTAGGAATATACACATCTCCTAATAGAGTAGGAGCAGAAAGCTATGCAGTATCTTCTGCTAAAAACCATACAGGAGAGATAAAGCCTACAGTAATGGAAATGTATGGATTAGGGAAAAATCCTATTAGAACTCATGATCTTCCTGAAGGATTTGATTTATTTGATTTTCATAGGCCAAGAAATTGGGCAGGAGATGTACCACTAGAAAAACAATTATTAGATCATGATGTAGCTATAAGAACTCAAAGAGGAGGTACACATATTGCTCCAGATCATATGTCTCATGAAAATGTATTTCCTACTAATACTCAATTAAAATCATCAACTGGAAATAGAGGAACCTTTGATATGCGTGATCCTAATATATATAAGAAGATGGGAGGACCCATAGAAAAGTATACTGAAGGATCTGATGTTACTCTTCCAGAAGCTAGTAGTATTTATGATCCTGATGCTACATATCTTCCTAAAGTAGATTATCTTAGTATGCCTCCTGCTACTGTATATGCAGATCGTACTTCAG
>Ga0098047_10000955_pt1 | contig 11769 bp, 17 predicted proteins | sample 12_taG_FD_92585 | JGI IMG/M metagenome (GOLD analysis project Ga0098047, IMG submission 92585) | Marine viral communities from the Subarctic Pacific Ocean - 12_ETSP_OMZ_AT15267 metaG | ecosystem: Environmental > Aquatic > Marine > Oceanic | place: Subarctic Pacific Ocean | collected 2015-01-16 | reverse complement strand
TTGGTGGGCAAGTTCATTATCCGCAGAAGTTGAAAGACTGGCCGGAATACAAGGTAGGGCGATTCCAGCATTAGAAGCAGAAGCCAAGCAATGTGGTCTTGAGATACATAACCTTAAAAAACTCGTTTCTGATCAGGCTAAGATTGAAGAGGCTATTAAAGGTCTTGATGTGATGCGCTTTCAAGTAGAGCAGATCAGCGAAGAACTTGAAAGAATTAGAGAAACAAACGCAGACATAGCAAACCAGCATGGCAGGTTGTTTGATGTGCTAAGAAACCAAGGTACGGCTGGCCCCATGCAACAGAACAGCAAAGGTAGTTACGGCTATGGATACGACTGATGAGCGATGCGATTGATGTAAGCGACCGAACTAAATTCGCTATGCCTATTCGCAACCTGATCTCACTGATTGCGTCTGTTGCGGTAGGTGTCTGGGCTTACTTCGGGATTATTGAAAGGCTAAATACCATTGAGACAAATTACATTCTCATGCAAGCCGATGTCTCAGAGAACACAATTTTCAGTCGTGAATGGCCTCGCGGAAATTTAGGCAGTCTACCCGCCGATTCAGAGCAATTCATGTTGATAGAACATCTTTCTGGGGAGTTCGACAAACTTCTGCAGAATATTGAAACGGGTAAAGCCCCTTTTGATCAACAGCAAGCACTCACCTTAGACTTCTACAGACAGAGGATAGAAACTCTTGAGGGTAAGGTGGAGACACTAAAGGATAACGTAGCAGAGTTGAAGGCACACAATGGTAATTAAAACAATGTTCGTTCTTATGCTATTCCTTAATGGCAACGTCATAGAGTTCATGGGTCACCATGAGAAAGATGGGGAATGGGTAGAAATGGGGGTGCCGGGATGTCTTGCCATGAAAAGGACACTTTCTCGGAACGGATGGAAAGATAACGCTGACACGGACACAAGATATGCTTGTGAAAAACACAAGGTGGCAGTGGAAAATAACTGGGAAGGCAGAGAAGTTGTCAGGAAGATACTCGATTGAGTTGTGATTGCAGAGATTGTTTAGCGGCGAATTGCGACTGCACTAATGTTTGCGGTGAATGCTTATCTTGCGATGAGTGTTTATGCGACAAATGCGGTACGCCACCGGGAGGAAATGATGCCGAAAGTGGGTAGAAGGAAGTTCGCTTATACGAAAACCGGCAAGAAAGCCGCTAAAGCATATGCGAAGAAATCTGGAAAGAAAGTGAAAAAGGCGAAAGGATATTGACCTATAACGTCATAAAGGACACGCCCAATGGGTATGTTCTTTACAACCAGAACGATAAGTATGTGGGTAAATCCATAGAAGCATATGGAGAATATCAGTTAGAAGAAACCAAGTTTTTTAGTGGGTTTATCCAGAAAGGCGATATGGTGCTTGATATAGGTGCCAATATAGGCACCCACACGCTGTGGTTTTCCAAGAAGGTGGGCAAGAGGGGTCGTGTCCTCGCTTTTGAGCCGCAGAGGCTGTTATTTCAGACCTTATGCGCGAATATGGCGATCAATTCCATCACTAATACAGACTGCAAACAGATGGGTGTGGGTTCGTCTCAGAAGTTAATCGAGATTCCGGTCATTGATCCCACCAAGAAGACTAATTTCGGCGGAGTAGATATACGTGGACATACCTCTGGCGAGAAAGTAGCGATTTGCAAGCTGGATGATGTCGGTCTTAAACGATGCGATTTCATCAAGATAGATGTTGAAGGCATGGAACCAGAAGTCCTTATGGGTGGCCTGAACACGATAGCTAAATTACGTCCGTATATTTATATGGAAGTTGATCGTGAAGAAAATAATGAGTTGATTTCGCAGATTCTTCAAGAACTCAAATATGTCATAGAAGAACACAATCCAACATTGTATTCCCCGGACTATAAAAGCGATAACATTTTCGGGGAAATTTTTTCTAAGAACGCAATATGTATACCGGGGGAGAGATATGGCGGGCCTTATAAGGGCAAGAAAGTCAAGCGAGTACAAAACAATGGGCGGGAAGCCGCGCAATTACAAGCATGAATACAAGAAATTCCATTCTTCTCCTAAAGCAGTTGCAGAGAGAAGCTCAAGGAACAAGGCCAGAAGAAAGATGACCAAACTTGGGAAGGTGCGTAAAGGAGACGGAAGAGACGTACATCATTCAAATCGTCGCCCTACTGACAATCGAGCGTCAAATTTGAAAGCTATGGCTAAATCAAGAAATAGGGCTATGAAGTAGGGGATATATATGGCTGAACTAGAAGAGAAGGGAATAATCACAACGCCGGTTGACGAGATGGGTATGTTGAAGAAAGGCACCAATATGCTGATGAATACAATCAGTAAAGCATCACTCCCAATAGCCCAAAATGATGCAGTTCTTATGAATCAGAATCAGATTCAACTTACGGGAAAAGACCTGCCGCCTCATATAAAAGGTGGCGTAAATCTAAGTCCCAAAGGCGTGAATATAGGGTATCCAACACAACAGAAGGCCGTAGGTCAGGCAGAGGGTGAAGGGTTTGACGAGATGACCAAGGAATTCATCCAGATGCACAGGATTGGAAGCAAAATGGAAGATGACACTGAAAACGCCCTCAATATGATTGAAAAAATGCGTAAAGACACTGTTCGCAAGGCCGAGAAATAATGTATAGCGCAGATTTTTTTAGAAAGTATCGACAACTTCTTCAGGCAGACGAGCAAAGGAAGATCGCGTCTGGTGAAATTACTATTGCGACCGGTGGTCAACCTCTACAGGAAGGCGAGAAAAAAGGAATTGGAACCCGAATACCTCATTGGGCTAGAAGCCAGACACAAGATGTGCAGAGGATCGTATATGACGTTCTAACAGGTAAAGCCTATCCCAATCCAAACGAGGCAAGAAAATCCGGTGTGGTTAATTTCTCTTACCAAGTCCCATCAGGAATGAATGTGGACTGGACATGGTGGGATAAATTTAAGACACCAGAGCGTACTGTTGCGGCAGAAGTACCACTGACCGACATAGATGTTACTGCTGACTTCACACCTGCTACAGCAAAGGATTATCCATTACCTGATCCTGTTGATCTCTCGTCTAGTGGTTCTAGTGGAGATTCTGATAATTCTGATGATTCTGATAATTCTGATGATTCTGATGATTCTGATGATAATGAGGATGAACCAGTTGAAGAAAAAAAATATACGCCAGTCAAAGTAGCAAGTTTGTCCGAATGGACTGATCAGGCTACATATTTTGGTGGAAAATTAGAAGGTCAAAAAGTGGCTGAAGGTGGTGGCCCTTCAGCTAACCTAGAAAAATATTACAAAAATTATGTAAAGGAAATAAATAAAGCTAATCGTCAGGAAAAGGGCAACAAGGCCAGAGCGATAAACAGAATCCACAAACTTACAAAAACAACTACCAAGCGCGGGGATTAAATGAAGTGCGATGAGTTTATTGAACGCGCTAAAGAATACCTCCCAAAAGCCACTCTTGAAGAGTCGGGGGTTTTCTATAAGAACTTACTAGAGAAGAATTACGACAAGGAACTAATAGGTGAATTGGCAAAGATTGACCGGTGGTTCCTTCTTGTAATTATTCTCAACAGAAAGGATGCAGTCCATCCTTGGATTTACGACCGCTGTAGGGAAGTTGAATCCGAGTCTGAAGGCATTTTAGACCTTTGGGCCAGAGGGCATTACAAATCTACCCTGATTACTTATGCCGGGTCTATTCAGGAAATAATCAAGAACCCCAATATAACGATAGGCATATTTTCACATACAAGACCTATTGCAAAGGGCTTCCTGAAACAGATCAAACGTGAATTCGAGGTTAATGATTTTCTAAGGGAACTGTACCCTGATGTCTGTTACCAGAACCCGCGTCAAGATTCTCCACAGTGGGGTGAAGACGCCGGTATTATCGTAAAACGACGGTCTAATCCCAAAGAGGCCACAGTTGAGGCATGGGGATTGGTGGATGGTCAACCGATTTCTCGTCACTACGATTTAAGAATATATGACGATGTTGTTACCAGAGACTCTGTAAACACTCCTGACCAGATAGCCAAGATTACTGAGGCACTTGATCTTAGTCAAAACTTGGGCGGTGGTCAAAATAGGGAGTGGTACATAGGAACAAGGTATCACTACGCTGATACTTACAGAGAGTTAATAGAGCGAGGTACTAAGACAAGAATATACCCCGCTACAGACTCTGGAACACCAGATGGAAGCCCTGTTCTTCTTGAAGAAGAAGAGTGGGCAAAGAAAAAATCCTCGATGGGCCAGTATGTACTCGCCTGTCAAATGTTACAGAACCCTATTGCTGGTTCTGAACAAGTGTTCGATCCAGAATGGATTAGAAGAGTAGAAATCAGACCTAGAGTTCTGAATATATATATTCTTTGCGATCCAGCTCATTCTAAAAAGTCCACTTCTGACCGCACTGCAATAGCAGTTATTGGGGTCGATTCGGCGTTTAATAAGTACTTGTTGGATGGTGTGTGTCATCGCATGAACCTGAGAGAAAGGTGGCTCGCCTTAAACAAGTTGCGACGAAAGTGGTTACGGCAAACTGGTGTACAGTCTATTAAGGTCGGATATGAGAGATACGGTAAGGATTCTGATATCGAACATTTCAAAGAGATGATGAAGATTGAAAATCAATACTTCCCTATCGAGGAACTAGCATGGCCAAGGGAAGGGCCGGGTTCTAAACGGGATCGCGTACAACGACTACAGCCCGACTTTGAGAACTGGCGTTTCTTCTTGGCCCCTTCTTCTGACAATGTAACTAAGTTACAAAAGAAAGCATTTGAGTATGGGGATGCGTCTCTTATTGTAAGACCTATAAAAAATAAAGATGAGAACGGAAGGTTATACGATCTTACTCAAAAAATGATTGATAACGAATATAACCTTTTCCCCGCTGTCCATGTTGATATGTTGGATGCTATGTCTCGCATCTACGACATACAGGCATCTCCTCCAATGATTCTTTTTCAGGATGATTTGGAGCCTGACGCAATGCCAGCTTATTAGGAGAAATAATTGGATTCATTACCAGATAATTCAGAACTTACAGCAGTTGTGTTTCTTGCTAACTTTATTGATGCACCGCATGAGGAAATCGTAGAGTTAGATATTACTAAAGCATTAAGTCAACTACTGTCCCGTGTTGTTATAGACACGGTAGAACTAATGAACGATAGAGAAACTGCGAGGACATTGCACTAATGGTTAGAAAGGTAAAAACCCGCGAATACAACTGGCGAGAACTGGTTGATAAAACTGTTGGAAAGGAGCAACCAATTCCTGTTTATACCTTTTCTAAAGGTGGTGTCAAAGGAAAAACTTTTTACGAGAATCCCAACCGGCCTTATGGCCCAAAGAGGTAATAATGATGGAACAATTTAAGAAACTTGTTGATGAGGTGAGATCGAAGCCGTGGATATGGGGAGTAATTATCGTCATAATTGCACTTGGTGTATTTGGTTGAAATGAAAGTTCTTGTAGATGAACATAAACGGGGCATGATGCATGAAGCTACGATAACTTCATTAGTTAAAAACGTAGCGGATACACTATATAAGCATTACCCCGGACACTTATGGGCTGTTGGCCCTAGCAATGATTATTCAATGCTGGCGATATGGAATGAAGCTCTATCCAATAAGTATGGAATGTGGATAAGAGTTAATGATATTGACCCTGAATACAGAAATATCATGCGTTGGGCAGGTGAGTTACTTGAGCGGGCTAAAGTTACTAGAGGGGCCGCAAATGAGGACGAACTAGCATCCCTCGAAAGAGATTCTTTAGGCGAAGCGAAGTTCTATGGATAATGAAGTCCCAATCAATAAAGATACGCTAAAGTCACCGTGGCTTAGACTTGCTGAAGACGCTTACACTTCTTCAACTTCTTATTTAGATTCAAATTACAGAAGACAGTGGGAAAGGAATTTATCATTATTCCAATCCCAACATCCTTCTGGTTCTAAATACCATACGTCTCAGTATACGCATAGGTCACGACTTTTCCGTCCTAAAACTAGGTCAGCAATAAGAACTAATGAAGCCGCAGTAGCGGCGGCATTTTTTGCCACTGAAGATGTTGTATCTGTTTATCCTCAGAATGATTCTGACCCAGAACAAAGGGCATCCGCAATCATATTGAAGCATCTTCTTCAGTATAGATTAACGAAAACTATCCCTTGGTTTCAAACACTTGTAGCGGCCTATCAGGAAGCCTTGGTATTTGGTTCAGTTATTTCGCATCAATACTGGGACTATAAAGAACGGAAGAGCAAGAAAAAGGTTCCCATTAAAGATGCGGAAGGGAATGCTATTTTCAACGAAGATGGAACTGAAGCCGAAGAGTCTGAAGAGGCTGTGGATGTTATAAGCGATGCACCATCCATCAGGTTAGTTGCTTCTGAAAACTTTAGGATAGACCCTGCTTCTGATTGGAATGATCCTATAAATAGTTCTCCGTTCGTGATTGAAATAATTCCGATGTACCTACAAGATGTTATTGAAAGGATGTCGGAGATTGATCCAAAAACTGAAGAGCCTAAGTGGAAACGATTAACAACTGGCGAACTCATGGAGACGACCAAGAGAGCCGAGTTTGATTCCACACGGCAGACAAGACAGGGTAACAGACAAGACCCTATATCTGATAGGACAGAAGAAATATCTGACTATACGACTGTATTTATTCATAAGAATATCATCAGGAAGGATGGCAAAGACTGGTTGTTTTATACGGCTGGCACTAAGTACATGCTTACTGATCCAAAGCCTCTTTTGGATGTTTACCCTCATCTTAAAGAAAATGAACGCCCTTATGTTATGGGCGGTGCGGTTATCGAGGCACACAAGACTTATCCAAGTTCCTTGGTTGAACTTTCCCAAGACCTACAGACAGCCGCAAACGATATTACAAACCAGAGAACAGACAACGTACAACTTGTTCTCAACAAGCGTTACCACATTCGCAGAAGTGCCAATATAGATATACACGCCCTAAAGAGAAGCGTACCGGGCGGTTCTGTGATGATGGACGATCCTATGACGGATGTTCAGATCGTTAACACGCCAGATGTAACCGCCAGTTCTTATGAGGAACAGGACAGGTTAAATGTGGACTTTGATGACATTGCTGGAAACTTCTCTCAGTCAACGGTTCAAACTAACCGCATGATGAATGAGACTGTAGGTGGCATGGAAATGCTGTCTTCCAATGCAAATTCTATTATTGAATACATGATTAGGACTTTTGCAGAAACTTGGATTGAGCCGGTTCTCATGCAGATAGTTCGTTTAGAGCAATATTATGAAACAGATGAGGTGGTTTTGAATGTTGCGGCAAATCGTGCAGAAGAAGAATCGCAAACTGAACCGGGCTTCTTTCAAAGGTATGGATCAGATGATGATTACTTGCTTCGACATGAAATGACTGTTGGGGTGAACGTGGGTATGGGCGCAACTGATCCAGTTAGAAAGATTGAAAGACTTCTATTAGGCATCAGGACTATGGGGGAGATAAATCCTGAAATTATTAGTCTTCTCAATCAACCGGAAATTACCAAGGAAGTGTTTGGCGCACTTGGCTATAAGGATTCCAAAAGGTTTATTACCGATCAGCAACCTGCACAACTTGAACAGCTTACTGCACAGGTACAGGAACTCTCTGGTATTGTTCAGCAACTTATGGAGCAAGGAGCATCGAAAGAACTTGATGTTAAAGGGAGAATTCTTACTGCCCAGATTAAGGCGCAAGCAGATGTTGCTTCCGCGAAAGAAAAGGCTCTTGGTCAGGTTATGTCTTCAAGGATTTCAGCAGATCAGAAAGATGGTTCAGAGATGCTTAAACAGCAACTTTCCCTTATTGATTCCCGCATAAAAGCAGAGAAGAATAACATTGCCAAAGGAGAACTACTTCTACAGAAAGAATCTCTCATTCATAAAATGATTATGGATCAGCCCGCTTTGGGAATAGACCCAGAAGGGAAAAAGATGAGTGAGGTAACTATGAACGATGCATACGGTGATATACCGGGGGCTGAAGGTTGAATCACTTAAAAGACGTAGGTGAAAATTATTTCAAGCATGGTCTTACTGCGTTATGGGTTTCAGCTAATTTGTTTTTCCTTTTTGTCGTGTCTTTAATACACGCAATTTTCCCTTTTATTTTTACTAATGAAACGTCCAACGGTATTTTTTCTTTAGCTGAACAAATGGAAGAAAGAAAATCTCAAGGTTTGTTACCAACCAAACCTGAAATCACAGATTAAATGGACGAAGCAGAACTGCTTATGGCTGAAGTCCGATTGGGTCTTCAGACCAAGGAATTTTTGAATTCCCCACTGGGTAAGTATATTTCTGGGCGAGCTATGAAGTCCAAGGAAGAAGCACTTGAGTCTATGATGATTATAGACCCAAACGATACTGAAACCATAAGGGAACTTCAATTCCGAGCTAGGTTGCCTTCTATTGTCTTTATTTGGCTTGACGAGGCTATAAACCAAGCAAAACATGCAGAGGAATCTCTGCAAGAAATACAGGAGTCGTAATGGACGCTATCCCAAAGGACGTGGACGAAGAACTCAAAGAAGATGAAGCATTAGAAGAGAAACTATCCAGACATGAATCTGAAATAGAACGAATTGCCGCTAATGTCCAAGAAGGACATGAAAATTTTGACAATGATATTACCGGCAAAGAAGAAGAACCAACTGTTACCGAAGAGGAATACCATAACCCTCTACTAAGGAAGGATGACGAGTGGTACGTTAATGCCAAGGTAGATGGTAAAGAGGTAGAGGTTCCGTGGAATGAAGTTGTTTCACAGTACCAAAAGAAATCTTCTGGTGACAAGAGACTTCAACAGGCCGCAGAAAAGCAACGAGAGTTGGAGGATTATGAGGCCAAGTTGAATGCATATAGGACTCAATTAGAGTCCCAAACACGCCCGCCATCTACGGACGCGGGTGAATCGCCATCCGACCCGGACGCGACTGACGCTCTTTATGAGCAATACCACGATGCCCTCTTTCAAGGTGATGAAACTAAAGCAAGTAAATTGCTGAAGAAGATTCGCACATCAGAAAAGCCAGCACCTCAAATTGATGTCAAGAATATCATTGAGCGTACAAAGACAGAGATGAGAGAAGAGGAGAAAAAGGCCAGAGAACGGGGTTATGAATCTCGTCGAAAGCAAGCAGTAGAGATGTTCCATAAGGAATTTCCCGAAGTTGCTCAAGACAAATCATTACTCGCTGTTGCTGACCGTCGTTCTGCTGAACTCTACGCAGAGAATCCTACCCGTGATCCTTGGGACATCATGCAAGAATGCGCTACATATGCGCGGGAATGGCTGATGCAGTATGTGGATGAACTGGGCGGAAAATCTAAGGGAGTCACGCGCCAGAAGCGCAAACAGGACATGGATGAGGTTGCGCCTAGGAACGTCAGAGGCCATCTCGGCGAAGACGAGACTCAGCCAACTTATTCCGACATCATATCGGAGATGAAGAAAGAAAGGGGTCAACCCTCTTAATCTCCGCACTTTAACAATCTGTAAAGGAGAAACAGCTAATGGCTGGACAGGTATGGGGAACAAGTTCCCTAGGTGGGTACATGTACTCACTAAACTTATCCAAGGAACTGCGTGTTTCTCTGCGACCGATTGTGAAGTTTCGTCAGTTTGCTGATGTTAAGGATGCCGCGCATCAAGGTCTTAGCAAGGGTGATACATTCCATTGGAATGTGTATTCAACTGTTGCGACCGGTGGTGCGGCATTAGTCGAAAATACGGCGATTGCTGAAACAAATTTCACGATCACGCAGGGGACAATGACTGTTAACGAGTTTGGTAATAGCGTTCCTTTCACCTCCAAGCTGGATGATCTGTCTGAGCATCCTGTCAAGGAGATAATTCACAAAGTCCTGAAGGTGGACGCCGCGCAGGTGTTAGATGGTTTGGTTGCAGATCAAATCGACACATGTAAGTTGCGTGTTGTAGCAGAAACATCAACCTCTGCTGTAACGCTAACTACTGATGGCACTGCAACGCTTACCAATACCATTGCGTTGGGCAAGGATCATATCAAATCTATTGTTGATATTATGAAAGAGAGAAATATTCCATCCTATGAAGGTGACGATTATTTCTGCCTTGCATGGCCTACCACTTTCCGTACCCTAAAGAACAACCTAGAATCGATCAATCAGTATGTCGAAACTGGTTTCCAGATGATCCGTAATGGTGAAACTGGTCGTTACGAAGGCGTACGTTTTGTCGAACAGACGTATCGTGCCAAAGGTGGCTCTGCCACTGGTATGGGTACACCTGCCGGTGCATGGGCAGGAGGATTGTCCGATTGGGCTATTTTCTTTGGTTCTGATACCGTTGCCGAGGCTGTTGCGATTCCTGAAGAGATTCGGGGCAAAATCCCAACGGACTACGGACGTTCGAGAGGTATCGCTTGGTACTACTTAGGTGGTGCTGGTCTTATTCACACTACTGCCGCAGAATCCCGCGTTGTTATGTGGGATTCCAAGGCTTAGAGGAGGCTTATATGGCACAGTCAACTCAAGGTGTGGGCGTAAAATCGGGTCTTTCTGATCAACAGAAGATCACTTCGTCCCTGAAGGATTTGGGTCTTGCCTCTTCTGGCAAGAATCAGGTTCCTATGGGAACTGGTGTTCCTTCTAAAGCCCCTAACGGGACTACGCTAGACCCAAAGCATTAACCACAACAGGGGAAGGGGGCTTCGGCCCCCTTTTTCTTTGGTAAGGAATTATGGCACATAAAAATTTATCGCAGTCGCCACTGCCAGAAATGAAAGAAGTCGATACTTGGCAGGGTGTTGCTGATATTGACAAATCTGATATCGCTTGTCGATACGGTGAAGACAATACGGCGCATCACGTCGAAGGTGATGAGTGGGTAACCGGTGCAGTTGCACCACAGGATATGCATTCCCCTACTCATATGCGTTGGACATGGCCTACCCGCGCTATCCCTATTCGCTTCGGTAGATAATCATGGGTACAGTCACCATCAATGGCATTGAATATATAACTGAAGACGAAAAGCAGCATGGCTTTCACGCTAAAGATTATAAGGTAAGAACTGCTAGAGATGTCCTTCGTGATATGGGTGTCAAGGACAGGGCTGGTAGAACTGCGGATAAAGCTGACTTTGATTACGAACGGGACAAAATAGCAGAAAAAATACTTGGGCCGATGCCCAATTATGATCTTGATAAACCATTCCCCGGTAAAGGTCAGTTTGATGAGTCTAGGGGGTATAACCTGCGTGGTTCTGATGTAAATAACTATAGTTATTACGACAATAATCGCAAAAAGGTTATCAAGTTAGTAGAAGCCAAGACTGATGATGAAGTTGTTACTGACTCAAGGGAAGATGCGAGAACTACTGTTACACCACGTCAGGAGGCGGATACTACTGCTACTGAATCAAGTACGGAAGCGGTTGCTACTGATGAAGTAGTTACTACTGCGGCAGTCGATGAAGCCGTTACTGAGAAGGAGGCTCAAGAAGATAAACCTTTTCACGGAACTCAATTGGCGGAAGATTCAGAAGATAAATCTTCTGATTATAGGATTGTTACCCAGCTTGACAAAGAGTATGAGGATGTTTATTCAGACGATTCAGCCCCTACGCCAAGAGAACAGGAATGGATTGATTATGATGCCAAGGTGAAAGCGTATCTTTCTAACGAAGACGCGGTTTCCGATGTTCGGTTCAGTGAT
>Ga0098047_10000953_pt1 | contig 11777 bp, 15 predicted proteins | sample 12_taG_FD_92585 | JGI IMG/M metagenome (GOLD analysis project Ga0098047, IMG submission 92585) | Marine viral communities from the Subarctic Pacific Ocean - 12_ETSP_OMZ_AT15267 metaG | ecosystem: Environmental > Aquatic > Marine > Oceanic | place: Subarctic Pacific Ocean | collected 2015-01-16 | reverse complement strand
ATCGTCCTGAAGAAAACCACGTTGACTATGCAAGAACGGCTACTGGAGTGATGAGCGGAAAACTAGATGAACTTACTCCCTACGAACAGGAACTAGCTACACTCATAAAAGAGTTGAATAGAATAGCTACAGAGGAAATAGCCTCCAGAAAGCAATCGAAAAGAAAGCAATCGGAAGCACCAAAAGTAAAAAAAGCCGCAGGCGGCTTCATTGACAAACCTTTATATCAAGCAGGTGGTATTACCTCCTTTACAAGAAATCCTTCTGGTCAGCCTCCTCCCGATCTTGCTCCCGAGGTTCATCCTCCTCTTTTCGATACGCCGAGGAAACCGGGGCAACCTCCTGGGGAGAAAATGCCGTTTATACCGGAGGTGCCGGGTCCGGGTCTTCCTCCCGTAACTTTGATGCCGCTGCCGAGTCCTCCGATGCCGAGTCCTCCGAGGCAACCTCCTGGGGAGAAAATGCCGTTTATACCGAAGGTGCCGAGTCCTCCGATGCCGAGTCCTCCGATGCCGAGTCCTCCGATGCAACCTCCTGGGGAGAAAATGCCGTTTATACCGAAGGTGCCGAGTCCTCCGATGCCGAGTCCTCCGAGGCAACCTCCTGGGGAGAAAATGCCGTTTATACCGGAGGTGCCGAGTCCTCCGATGCAACCCGGTAGAGGTTCTGAATTTTGGGATCAATATTTTGGACGCCCGTCTCAGGAAAGACTTATGGATATACCACGGGAACACATACCAGATTTTTATAATCTTGGTTATGGGGGAAAGCCGTTTAAGTACGGAGGTCGAAGATTATGGCACACACCTGCCCCCGGAACTGCCTACCTCCCGGTTATGCCTAGAAACCCCAGACATGGATATGCGTTTGATGAAACAGGGGGAAGGACTGAAGTTCCAATCGAGACTTTGTCGCCATACCCACAAGACCCGGTTTACAGGTACCCCTCCCCCAGCCCTCTAGGGTGGGGAATAGGTTCAGTATTCCGATAACTATTTCGCTAAACCCCAGTTCTCGCCTAACCCTACATCGACCTTGGACGGTATCGTCAATCCCGGAGCACAGTTCTCCATTAAACTCCTGATTTCTTCAACCTGCCCATCGTTCTCTATCGAAAAGCAAAGCTCGTCATGAACAGTGGGCATGGGCCAATGACCACGGTCCATGCAGTCCTTCATCGCCTGCTTGGTCTGATCGGCGGCAGAGGCTTGAATTAGCCTGTTAAGTGCCTTGTACACGAATGCAACCTGATATCTGTTTGGATTCATACTCGCCCAGTTATCCCACCGCTCTTCGACAGGGGTGTTGAGCACATCGAGCCACTGTTCTTCCAGCTTATCAACGTGGATCACTGCTTTTCTGTCCTTGGAGTAACCCCTTAATTCACGCATGGGAAAACGGCACTTTCTACCAAGCAGAGTGCGCACCTCGCATCTGCGGGAGGCCGTTTCCATCACGGCAGAAGCCAGCGCCCGAATAAACGGAACCTTCTCGTCGTAATCATCACGCACCGTTCGCGCTTCCTCAAAGGGTATATCACCAAGGGTCTGGGCCAGTTTGCCAATACCCATGCCATACATAATCCCAAGGTTAATCGTCTTGGCGTGGTTTCTCTCAACGCCGGCTATGTCAGCAATCAATTGATGAAAGTCCAGATCATCCTTCTGGTACTGGTCTACGATCTCTTTAACTCTCTCGTTATCTCTGGTCGCAGGTGTAAGGGATGCGTAATGCATCAACCATCGTGGTTCCTGGGAGGCATAATCAAAACTGCCCCAGCGACAATTCTCTTCCGGGAGAAACAGGCCGCGAACAAGTCTCCTTATTTCGGGATGACGTGACGGAACCTGCTGTAAATTTGGGTTACTGGAGGAAAATCGGCCCGACACAGTACCGGCGCCATCCGAACGTAGCTGATTAAACTGACAGTGGATACGCCCCTTGTGCTGGTGATTAAGGATCGTATCGACAAATGTTGTGTTAGCCTTGTTGTATTCCCGCGTCTCCAGAATTTTCCTGGCGATGGGGTGCTTGTGATTCCTGAGAAAATGTTTTGTAAAGCTCGGTGCCCCTGATTTAGCCGTATAGTCATAAGGCAACCCCAGGCTTTGAAATACCCGGGCCAGGTTTCTAGCGTTCCATGGCTCCAGGTGGATTCCTGTTTCGTCGTGTATCTGTTTGAGAAGATCGTGCTCCTTGCGCAGGAGAAAATCCTTGGTCTGTTGTGCCTGGTCGACATCTACACGAACACCTCGACACTTCATCTCGAACACCAGCGGCAGCAGAAACAGTTCCAGATCAAGGATCTTCTCGCAATTCTCTTCCACCAGTTTTTTATGGAGAACGTGCCACAGCCGAAGAGTGAGGACTGCATCCATTTCTGCGTAGGTTGCAACGCGCTCTGCCGGCAATTTCCACATCTCAGCCTTGGCATCTACACCATGCTGTTCAGCCGCTCTTCGGAGATCCTCCTCCGCTTTACCCTGACCCAGATACGTTGACCCGAGAGCGTTGAGTGAATAACTGAACCTGTTCTCGTCGAGAAGGGGAGCAGCGACCATGGTGTCCAGGATATTGCCTCTCACCTCAACACCCTCCGAGAGCAGCCATCCCAGATCGTATTGCGCATTGTGGAAAACCACAGGTTGGCCGTGATTAAGCTGGTCCTGGAGCCACCCGAGAACAGCGCTCTTTGCCATGTTCCCGCCACCCGCATGAGCGATGGGCAAATACGCGCTCCAGTCGGAGACCGCAACAGCAATGCCAACTAAGTTACCATCCCCGCGCACCCATCCCGGACCCAAGTCGCGCAGATGAGGGTCTCTGGTTTCAACGTCTACAGCAATAATCTTTTCCTGAGATAAATCAGGCAGATGTTCTGGCGGAGACCAGACCTTCTCATCAAACAAATCTTCTTGATATCTCATGATTCGCGGGACAGAGCCGCCCACAACGCAACATATGCGGCTGCGTCCACACCGTCGTCAGGGTTGTGTTCGCCGATTTCGCTTCTTGATATCTTTATGAGGGTCATACAAAACGCCACATTTGCCGCGCTCACCTCAACCCCTAGATAGGCGCTCCAGAGATCGGCAACTCTTTGGTGTTGCGCTACGTACTCCCCGTGTTTCTTCGACCGCTCCCCCCCAACAAGTCTCGCGGCTTCTATCAAAATTTCATCAGGAGTCATACCGCATAGCTCCGACTGGTGTAGGGGTCAAGGATGTGCAAGGACTGTTTTGCTCTCGTCACCGCCACATAGAATACGCGGTGCTCGGTAGCAGGGTTTCTCAGATACTCCTTATACGCAGCGTAAGGTAGATCAGGCACGACAATTATGTTATCTGCTTCCCCTCCCTTCATAGAGTGTATCGTACTCACTCTGATGCGAGGACGCCTGACGTTATCTCCCCTCTTCAAGGCGTTCAAGACGTAGTTCTTTGTGTCCAAGTCGATCTTCCCTAACGCCTTGTGCCATCTTACAGAAGCATTCATCAACAACCCCAGATTCTCCGTAGCATAGTCCATGGAGTAGCTTTCTTCCTCGGGCAGATTTATCAGATTCCTTGATCGAGGACCATATCCTCTGGTGAAACCTTCCCCCGGTAACAGGAAGGCATACACATTCCTGATCTTGACCAGAGGCAGCAACCCCCCTTTGCACCAAGCCTCCCAGTCCATAATCGCTTCATATGTTTTGGGGGGAATACTGGGATGTCCGTTTCGACTGTACACCCAGCCTTCATCCCGCAATTTCGCGGCGTAGTGTGACGCTATGCGATTCGTCCGCGCCATGAGGCACCACTCTCCGTCTTTAAGCGAAGAGATGTCTTCCAGTCTCTGGTGAAAACGAACCTCCCCCTCGTGAGGCTGTGGATACCAGTTCTTCGGAGCCCTGTCGTCAATGCGACTGACAATGGACTGTGCCTGCTTCCACACAGTCTTAGGCACACGATAGGACTGGTTCAGGACTATCTTTTTATCGGTCGCGTTCAGAAAGGCCTGAACGTCTGCCCCCTGGAAGTTCATGATAGCCTGATCATCATCTCCAGTGAAGACCTGTATACGGGGATTTTTTCGCAGCACATCGACCATGGACCACTGAAGAGTGGACAGATCCTGCGCTTCATCAACAAACAAGGCTTCTATTTTAGGACAAACGCCAGAGGCAACGAAGCCTTCGATCATGTCTGTGAAATCGATTTTTTGGTAGGCCTTCTTGTAGTCCTCATATGCATCCACCAGTCGGGATAGCTGGGAAAAGTTAACGTCGTAATCCCCTTCCAGGCGATATACTTCTTCGAGGGGTATTTGCGTGCTTCTGGCCAAGTGATACTGGTGCATATATCTGTCCCCCTGGGAGATTCCCAGGGTGTCAAAATCCGTTTCTGCGGCGCTTGACTTGGACCCGAAAACAATTCCTGTTGCGTCTCCTATAATTTTCAAATCCTTGGGACCCATCACATCTGTACGGGAACATCCTCCCGCATGATACGCCATTGAGTGCAGCGTCTGAAAGTAAGGGAGGTCCTTCTCGTCTAAACCCCAATCACCGCACACTCTCTCACGACTTTCCTGTGCGGCCTTACGGGTAAACGACACACAGGCGATCTGGTCAGGTGCTACGCCCTGCTCGATGCACTCCCTGATCTTGTTGGAGTTGGCTTGGGTCTTGCCCGTGCCCGGTGGCCCGAGGATGGTTTCGTGTTGATCAGACATCACATAATACCTCCTTTATACGCCTTAATTTCAATAAGCCCCCTTCTCGCGAATTAAGGCATATCAAAACGGTGGGTCCTCTGGTGTGAACGTAACTTCGGGCAGGTCAACCTCGCCCCGATTCATCTCTGGCACAAACCAGACACGCACAGATTTCCATTGATCCTGGGTGTCCTTGAACCGGTACGTCCTGTCTGCTACCACACCGCCGTTCATTTCTTTCAAGCGTTCAGTAATTTGACCCCGCGTATACAACGTAAAGTTGTTACGCTTCAGAAACTCCTGAAGAGAACTGAGCTTGAAATAAGTGTGTCCCTCCTCGGTCCATGGCTTGCCGGTCAGTAACTCCTCCGGGCTATGGGCTGCTAGACGAGAAGTGCAAAAAACTTCCACCAACTCAGCAAACAAACCCTTCTGTGTTAATTCCTCCGGCACCGAAATACGTGTCGCAGCTTCCAGAAGAGTGTCAATCAAATCGCGCCAATCCGCTTCCTTCATCTTCGCCGGCATCTTGTACATCTGTTCCATACAAGCACGTTGGAATTCAACCTGCATCTGTAACTGCTTGGTCGACAGTTCAAGACGGGCGCCATCCACGTCGACAAACCAGACAGGAGGTTCCGACTCCACCACGGTGAGACCACCTACCGAGACATGCGAATTAGCATCCCCCACCCCAAACTTCCTTGAGCGGCACAACGATTTGTTGCAGTGACTGTGCAGCGGCTCCTGCTTGCACGTATAATAATATTCTTTCTTGCCCAACTGTTCTTGGATAGTCACTATTTCCCGGGCAGGAAGAGGCGGTGTGCAATAGTCCTGATTGTGTTTCTCCAGCAAACCCTTCCAGTCGCTCGGCGAAGCCTGCTTGAAGTATATGCCTATATTCAGGATCGTGTTGTTCCTTCCTCCCTCCGGGATACCGAATTCCGTCAGTTGCTGGCAGCAAGGCGGTCCATCCGGAAGAAGATCCTCCACCGAACCAAGCTGGATTGCGGCCAATTCCGAGGCAGAAATACGCAAATTCTCCGCCAGAGACAGAAATTCCTCCAGGGGCAGACTGTCACCATCCTCCGCCAGAGCGTACCGCGTCGTGTGCTTTGCGTTCTGGTACGGGAGATTTATAAAGTTGCCCACATCTCCCCGGTCCGCTCTGACTTCTTCCTGCTTCGGGAAAATCTCACAGTTGCCCCAGCCCAAAAGTGCGGCGAACTCTGCCAATCGATCACGCACTTCTGCGGCAGCCACCCTCTCGGAAAGAAACAGAAACAGATGAGCACCGCCGCTCTTCGAGCGGCAGAGGATTAACGGAAGATTAAATTTCTTGACCTTGCTCAGAAGAGCAGTGAGGTCGAGTGCATAGTCATCTATGTCCAGGGCACCAAAACCGCATCGGCTGGTCTCATCAATGGGGATGGAACCCACACCAAGCTGGCCGGCTAGATGCTGCTGGATACGCTCGACGGTTAACGGTTCATGAACAATCTGGTAGTTGGCTTGCGTCTTGCCGTGTCGGGTGCGATCCAAAACAGCAGTCTGCCCGTGGGTACCGGCGGCACCCTCGAACAATCGAAAAAATCTTTCCGCTGCGCTCTGCATAAAAGAAAATGACTTCCCCGCGTGCACACGGGGAAGCCGCAGCCCTCTAGAACGGAACTTCGTCTTCGAAGGACTGAACCGCAGTAGCATCGACAGGAGGAGCGATCTGAAGCTCCCCCTTTCGGATACTGCTGTGGAGATTTTTGCACTCCTCGTAAGCCGCCATGCTGTGAATTCTCTCGCCCAGCGCCACTGACCACGAATGCCAGCTACCCTTGTCGTTACCGTCTTCCACAGACTTCAAACGATAAGTGTTCGCAAATGAGGGCAACGTCTTCCCGTTGTGCTTCTGCATCATCATCATAGCCAGCCAGAGACGCGACTTCTTTAGCTGCGTCTTCTTCATATCCACGATGGCATTCTCAAGACTGCCGTCCTCGTGGACAATCTTGACGTAATGCTGGGCAGTCCTTACGAGTTCGTTGCCGTTGATCAATAACTCCATCCCGGTATCCTTGTCGCGCACCGCTGTCCTCACATCGGCGGACTCTGGCGACAGTTCGCCCAGAAATCCGCCGCCCGCCGCCCGCGGAACGAACTCAAGAAGCTTCTGGGCGAAGTGAACCGGGATCACTAAGACACCCTCATCAGCACCCCACACCATACCGGTGACGGTGTTGAAAATATCGCCTTGCACGGAGCCATCAAGATACGCTGGGTCACTCTTCTTCAACTGTGGCGACAATGCCTGAATAATCCTCACAAAAGGTATCTGGAGGTCAGACGATTTTACTTCTTCAAATCCATAACCGACATCCGCTTCAAAAGCTTCTGCCAACTCTGTCGATAGCTTTCCATTCTTAGCCATGATTCATTCTCCTTTTATCCTAGCAAATGTTCCAACGTGTGCGTCAAAAATCTCCAGATCGATTTCTTGACTATTCTCAACACGCTCTCGAATTAGCTTCTTGAGTGTCTGAGGTTCGACCCAGGTTTTTGCAACGGTTTCAAAACCTTGATTTTCAAGATCCGCTTGCAGTGCTTTTGCACGATTATCTTCACTCATGCCAAATCGGACGCTGACATCATTTTTAATAAAGTCAGATGCTCCGATTTGTCTTAAATGTTGAAATGCAATGTCGCGTTGCATTGGATCTTTAGGCATTGTACCGCTGACAAAAGTTGTCAGGCTTACCTTGTTACCGTTCACCTCAACCTTATCAAGACCCATTTCCCGCATCTTCGCCGGAATCAGGTCGTACAGATAACGCTCCCGCTTTCGCTTGGCGTCTTTGAGCACATCTTCCGCAAGCTTAACTTCCTTATCAACAGACTGAGCAGTCTTGATTAATCCAGATAGCTCCTGGCCTGTCTCGGTTGTAACATCGTCAAACGCTTCCGCATCAGCGGCAATCGTATTCCACAAGTCGTTATTACTCATCTACGTATCTCCTCGTCAGGGTTCAGATTCTCAATGCCGCCACCACGCAAACCTATCTTCACGGGATAATAGGACTTCTCCGTCTTGTCCCACTTCAACAGGTTGACACGGCCACGGTTTACTTCAGCAGCAATCGCGAAAGCAATCCCGATGATCGCCGGATCGCCCATCGCCAGCAGCCAGTCGTCATCACCGAAGCCGCGAAGCTTGCCGCGAATCGACGCAACAACTCTTCCCGGATCCAGATGAATCTGGTCGAATGGCGAGGTGAGAGGCTCCAGGTCACCCCACTGGAGTGCGGATACGATGTTGACGCGGGGATTCTCTTGGGTGACGTAAACGGTCATCAGATATTCTCACTTTCTGCTTCGTCTCTTCTCCTAGCACACCAGTTGGTGCTAGACAAGTGGAATATTTGCTGCTAGTTTCCCATGATTATGCCAATGGACTACATATATCGCACCAAGCCCTATGCTCACCAGCATAATACGCTGATGCACTCATGGGATGCGACCTGCTGGGCATACTTTTTAGAGATGGGCACCGGCAAGTCCAAGATCTGTATCGACAACGCCGCCATGCTGTTTGAGAGCGGAAAGATTGATACATTCATCGTCGTGGCCCCGAAGGGTGTTTATCGGAACTGGGCAAATCTTGAAATTCCGGCCCACATGCCGGATCGGGTTCGGGATGGGTGTTTGGTCGCCGTATGGCGCCCAACGCCGCCACGGGCGCTGAAACAGGCTCTGGTGAGCTTTATGGAGCCGGCAGATAACTTTCGCATTCTGGTGATGAACGTTGAAGCACTGTCCACGGTCAAAGGACAAAGGTTTCTGGTCAGGGTTCTCGAGGCATCACAGGCTCTTCTGGCGGTCGATGAGTCAACAACAATTAAATCGCCCAAGGCATCGAGGACAAAGGCTCTCATCAAGATGTCTGAACTGGCGAAGTACAAACGCATTCTGACAGGCTTCCCGGTAACGCAATCGCCCATGGATCTATGGGCGCAGTGCCGGTTTCTCTCGCCACACCTACTCGGCGACTGCGGCGATAATTTTTTCCAATTTCAGCATCGCTACGCAGTCATGCAGAAACAGAGTGTCGGTACACATTCTTTTAATCGGGTTGTCGGGTACAGAAACCTGGAAGAACTATCGGGACTTCTTAAAAGTTTTTCCAGCCGCGTAATGAAAGAGGAATGCCTCGATCTTCCCGCCAAAATCTATACTCAAAGAAATGTTGCTCTGTCACACGATCAGGCAAGAATCTACGGTGAGCTAAAGAAGTACGCCCTGGCGCACATCGAAGACGAAGAATTTATGACCGCTAATAATGTTATGACACAGCTTCTGCGGATGCAGCAAGTGCTCTCTGGTCACACCAAGTCGGATCTCGGAGAACTCATCGAGATTCCCGACAAGCGGCTCGAAGAACTCATGAAATGCCTCGACGAATGTGAGGGTAACGTCATTATCTGGTCGCGGTTCCGCTATGATGTGAGACGGATCACCGAAGCACTGCAAAAAGAGTACGGGAATACGTCCACAGTCAGTTATTTTGGGGACACGTCCGACGAAGCACGGTCCATGGCTATTGAAAACTTTCAGAATGGCGAAGCAAGATTTTTTGTCGGCAACCCACAAACGGGTGGGTACGGAATAACCCTGACGGCAGCCCAAACAGTAATTTATTTTGCAAACAGCTTTGACCTGGCAATTCGAATGCAATCGGAAGATCGAGCGCACCGAATAGGACAGACTAATCACGTCACCTATATCGACCTGATCGCGGAAGGGACAATTGATGAACAGATTGTCAAAGCCTTACGAGCAAAAATGAACATTGCCAGTGTGGTAATGGGAGAGGAGTTTAGGGAATGGCTGACATGAGCAAATTCCGGTGCACTCGGTGCGGCAGGTGCTGCGACAACGCGTCGTTCATGGGCAATATGACGGCGTCCGAGGAAGACCTCCGGCGCTGGGAGGAGGCCGACCGCCAGGATATCCTGGCCACCGCCTCCATTTTTGACTGGCCCGACGGTACACGCACCGCCGACCTGTGGTTCAGCAGCCGGACCGGAGAGGAAGTCCTGACCGGGAGGTGCCCTTGGCTGCGGAAGCGGCGAGGCGAAGACATCTGGGACTGCCGAATCCACGAACTGCGGCCTGACACCTGTCGACACTATCCCCTCGACCGCGAGCACCGAGACCATCTCCCGTGTCCGGGGTCATGGGAGGATGAAACGTGAGTAAAATCAAAGGAGTAGAACCGATGTATGAAATAAGACTACGATTAGGCGGCACAAATAAATTTGTGTCGAAGATAGACCCTAATTATGATCTCTGCCGTCCCATCGGCAAGGTCGATTTTGTAGAGGGGTGGAACAATCCGGAGGCGATTGACTTTGAGACCGTGGAAAGGGCTCAAGAAGCTAAACGGGCCGTGCTAGAGATCGAGGGCTTCCCAACAACTATCGAGGAATGCCGTGTGGGAGAGCACCATGGGAGCCGTTAGACAAGCCGTTACAACTGGAAAAACATCAAGGAGTTAGTAAATGCCTGACATCAAGAAGTACAAAAGTGTAGCTGTGCCCATCCCGACCTGGGAGAAACTGTTGGAAATGGCGAAGGAGAATTACAGATCTCCAGCGCAGCAAATCACCTTCCTCGTGGAGGTCGCCCTGCAAACACCTACCGATGCGGAACTTCGCGGCAGACGCATCGGAGACAGTGCATGACCCAGGACCTCGATTGCGAATCATTCTATCAGACGGTGTTCAATGCCGCTGCCTGCGCTTCCCTGTCGTCGCCGGCCAAGGTGATCGTCCTGTTCCGAGCGACACTGGCAGTGGGTGCGGCTGAAATGGGCCTCACACAATGCCTCTATCTGCTTTCCAGACTCTACGAAAGGGTTCTGATGGGTATCGCTTCAGAAGAGGGAAGCTTCTCCTTTGGGGACTTGACAGATTTGCTCGAAGAACTCGACACCACGGATATGTCAAAGCATTGAACGAGAATTATGAGCAAGCACTGGTCCCTGATTCTGTCGGAAATCCGCAAAGAGGCGGGAGTAACACGCGCCGAACTATCCGTACTTTCGGGGGTCGCCTCCTCGACCATTGAGAATTACGAACGGCAAATAATCAAGGAGCCCTCGATAGACAAGGTGGAGAGTCTCCTAGAGGCGTTGGGATATGAACTCGACGCCATTAAGTCCGGAGATTCTGACGCTCCTCCTCCATCAGCCGCACCGCGCCAGCCAAAATAGATTTCCCGGCTTCCTGGCGACCAGCATTCAGGCTGTGCTGTAGCTGGGGCAACGGCAAACCATGCTGCAGCGCCAGAGACATCAGGACACTCGCGTCATCAAGCAGTGCCTCCATGTCGCTGCCGATTTTGGCCCCCCGAATAAAAACCTCCCGAATCTCCCCGGTGTGGGGGTCCAGACCAAAACTCAGGTAGTAGCGATCCGTCAACGTCTCAAGCACTCTCGTGACACAAGGACGCCGGTTCGGCAGCTTCTGCCGCGGTTCATCCACCACCGCCCTGGCCCCTTTTCCTCTTGCGGCACCTCTTCCAGGGAGACTTGACGCCCAGCTTTTTACACGAGTGCCGCGGATAGGGCTTTCTGCGCCGCCTAGTTTTTGAAAATTCGCTCATGGTCGATGGTTCCCTTTGGTTTGGTAATTTCCCAGCCCGCCTCGAGCATTGTTTGTCTCAAGCTTCTTATGCCCCGGTCTATGATTTGAGACACCCGGGTCGGCGACACCCCTATGGTCGGGCCGACGTTGCCGCAACATCCTACACAATTGCACTTATCGCTGTGGGGCATCCTGGCAGCAATCTCCGTCATAGGCACGCCTTCAAAGAAATGCTCCCGTATGGCTTTGGCATCGCGTTTTTCTAATAAATCGATGGCATCTGACAGAGTATTTTGGGCGTCCTTTGCAAGAAGGAGCGTCTCCCGGATGGCCATAATTTGATCAAGGCTCATCTTTGACGAGCCCAGTAACGTTTTTTCCAACAACCTAAGTGGGCCGGAATCCTTCATACGCCGCACATGCCTTCGCATTCATTTT
>Ga0098047_10000951_pt1 | contig 11785 bp, 13 predicted proteins | sample 12_taG_FD_92585 | JGI IMG/M metagenome (GOLD analysis project Ga0098047, IMG submission 92585) | Marine viral communities from the Subarctic Pacific Ocean - 12_ETSP_OMZ_AT15267 metaG | ecosystem: Environmental > Aquatic > Marine > Oceanic | place: Subarctic Pacific Ocean | collected 2015-01-16 | reverse complement strand
GTAGGTTGGGAAAAATGGTCAAATAGTAAACGATATACTATGATGTGTCATTTTCATAAAAACAATCTTACATGGAGAGAGGCGTTATATGAAACGGTAAAAGACATTAGAGCAAGAACAAATAAAACTCTAGTTCTCCCTATAAGTGGAGGAAGCGACAGTATGTTGTTATACCATGTGCTTAAAGATTTAAATATAGAAGTCAAGACTATACATCAGCGGTACTGGACCAAGGATCCCTTTCCACTAATGGAAGGTTTTAAAACACCAGGGCTTATTAATGAATATGAAAGCAGGCATGTCGATCCAGAGATTATAGACGTATACCAAGACATTGATGTAAATGATTTTCAAAAAACCGAGTGGTTCAAAAAAAGATACATTGACTATTGTCCTATGCCTTGGTTTGCTGGTTTGATACCATATCTTACAGTTGCACTTGATCAAGAAAATGACTTTATTCTTTTTGCTGCTGATTTTATTGGTTATGGTGTGTCATTTAACGAAGAAGATAATACAGTTGATTTTAATATAAGAATGGGTGATAATATGGAGTATACAATTGGACTTGATGGATATGAATATTCAGCTGTTCTTAGTGACAATGCTACAATAACATACTGCCGATTTCGAAATACTCCAAAAGATATCTTGTGCCGCGAAAAAATAGATCGATTTGAATATTTTTTTCCAGAGATTGATCATCTACCAAAATTTCATCAAAGAGAGTGGCCTGTTTTTATAGATTTATTGAACAAGCGTAGTGATTATAGAAAAAAAGAATGGGTTGCTCATCAAACCTATTTTGATCCGACTGGAGATTTAGATTTTTTTAATCATTGCGTAGATGATGGTTACCCACTTATATCATCTTTTGATTGGTACAATCCATTAAATATTAAAGTATTTTCTGATAAGACAGAATATCATACACCAACCACAATACCATCAAAAAATCTCTAATAACCGTTGACTTTTACATAAATATATACGATATTATGTATAAGGCGTTGCCAATAATGGGACGCCAAACTTGAACTTGCTTTTAAAGGAGTATGTCAAATGAACGCATTACGCGTAAGCCCATTCAATCACCTATCAATCGATGAATTATTCAGTCCTTTTATGGAAACATCCGTAGGGTTTGAAGACCTATTTCACCGGATTAGTCATCAACATAGGGCACAGCCCTCTCGTGAAAAGTATCCCCCGTACAACATTACCAGGGGAGAAGATGAAAACAAATATAGCATTACCGTCGCTGTTGCAGGATTCACACAAGAGGATATCACAATTGAGCAGAAAGAAGAAACGCTCACTATTTCAGGTAAGCAAAAAACGGAAAGCGAAGACGACCGCCATGTCTTTAAGGGCATCGCTGCTCGGAGCTTCGAACGGCGCTTCCAGCTCTCGGAGCACACCGAGGTTAAGGAAGCCAAACTTGAGAACGGACTTCTCGTGATCGATCTGGAGAGAATTATTCCAGAGGCAGAGAAACCAATCACTATTCCAGTTAATGGAGGTATGGTTAAGGGTAAGCAGAAGCTGTTACAAGAGTAATAAACACTAAGAAGAGGGGATTAATCCCCTCTTCGCTTTATAAGGAGATTTGAATGAATGTTCAAAAGCTACAAGAAGATTTAAAAATTGATGAAGGAATCATTTATAGGGTTTATTTAGACCATCTTGGTTATCCTACTTTTGGTATCGGTCATCTTATTACAGAGTCTGATCCAGAACATGGTATGGATGTCGATACGCCCGTATCTCCTGATCGAGTTGATGCAGCATTTGAAGCTGATGTTGAAAGTGTTATAAAAGACTGTAAGCGGCTATATGATCAATGGGAAGAATTGCCTGAACAGGTTCAACTTATCATTGCAAACATGATGTTTAATATGGGATATACCAGATTGTCCAAATTTAAGGGCATGAAGGCTGGTGTTGATAACTGTGATTGGAAACGTGCGGCCGAGGAGATGGTTGATAGTAGGTGGTATGAACAAGTAACCACTCGAGCGGAACGGCTCGTAACAAAAATGAGATTGATAAACTCTCATGATATATACTTAGACAGGCCACCAACAAACTGGTCTATATGATAAAAAAGGTCTTGTTCGTTGTTTTGTTTGCAGGGCTAGAGGCAGTGACAGTTGTGTACTTCTTGTAGAAAACACTGTTGACCAATCAGTGTAAATATCCTATAATATTAGAATGTCAAACTTCTATACAAACGTAACAATCTATAAAAATCAAATTTTGTCGTCAGGTTATTTGAATGGCAAACGAACTAGGACGTCTAAGCCCTATAAGCCTTATCTGTTTGTCACTAGTGACGTACCAACCAATCCACAGTATGTAACTGTTGATAATATACCTGTTCGAAAGATAGAGTTCGGTAGTGTTTTCGAAGCTCGTAAGTGGACCAGGGAAGTTAAAGAGACCCATGGCCGAGAGTTTTGGGGATTGACCAACTTTCTTTATACCTATATCAATGATACATTTCCTGGAGCAGTCAAGTACGATGCATCCAAGATAAGAGTAGGTACCATTGATATTGAGGTTGCTGCTGATGAAGGATTTCCCAATGTTAGGGCGGCCGAAAAACCTATTACTGCAATCACACTACAATACAAAAAGCAAATCATTGTATGGGGATGTGGTAAATTTGAGAATCCAGATTCTGATAAGATAAGATACTTTAAATGTAGGGATGAAGAAGACCTTCTTTTAAAATTTATCAAGACGTGGCGATATTTAGATCTTGATGTTATCACTGGTTGGAATATAGAATTCTTTGATATGCCTTATATCATCAATCGCATAAAGAATGTGTTTATTGATGGTGTAACATTTACAGAATATGATAAGGAAAGCAATAGAGACGTTGTAGTTGCTGTTGCTGGTGGTTTCGATGTAGCCAGATTATTGTCTCCATTTCGGTTACTAGAAGAGAGAGAAATCGGTCCGAACAAACAACAGACGTATCACGTACTTGGTACGAACATCATAGACTATCTTTCTGCTTATAGAAAGTTTACATACACGCAGCAAGAGAGCTATTCACTAGACAATATTGCCAATGTTGAATTGGGCGAGCGTAAACTTGATTATAGTGAGTATGATGGGCTACTGGGTTTATACAAAAATAATTATCAGAAGTTTATTGAATACAATATTCGAGATGTGGAATTGGTTGTACGTCTTGATGAAAAGATGAAGCTGTTAGACTTAATATATGCAATCGCGTACGATGGTAAAGTTAATCTTAATGATGCATTTACTTCTGTTCGTATGTGGGACATAATTATTCATAATTATTTGATGAAAAACAACGTCGTTGTTCCTAACAATAGTATTCAAGACAGAGAAAGACAAATTGAAGGAGCTTATGTAAAGGATCCTATTATAGGTATGCATAAGTGGATTGTTTCATTTGATCTTAACAGTCTGTATCCTCATTTGATTATGCAATATAACATCTCTCCGGAAACATATATTAGAGTTATTCCATCCGAGCTAATTCAACCGAGAGTGTCAATTCCAGAATTGATTGAAGGTATATTAGATCGACCAGACGTAAGAGAGTACATCGACAAACATGATGTTACTGTGACGGGAACTGGTGGAATGTATACGAGAAAGCATAAAGGATTTCTTCCTCACTTAATGGAGAGGGTGTATACAGATCGATCTGTGTGGAAGAATAAGATGATCAAGGCACAACGGGAGTATCAAAAAAACCCATCGAAAGAGCTTGAGTATGAAATAGCTAAATGTAATAATATGCAGATGGCTAAAAAGATTCAATTAAACTCTGCTTATGGTGCGCTTGCAAACCAATATTTTAGGTGGTTCGATAATAGATATGCAGAGTCTGTTACAATGTCCGGACAGCTATCTATTCGTTGGATAGAAAAGCATATGAATAGGTATTTGAATGAGAAACTTAAAACTAAGGACGTTGATTATGTTATTGCGTGCGATACAGATTCGATGTATATCACTCTTGACAAGTATGTTGATCAAGCAATTGAAAACAAAGAAATTACACCAGAGGGTGACATGGTCTCCTTTTTGGATGATGTGGCTAGAGAAAAACTGGAACCTTTTATTGATCTATGTTATAAGGACCTTGCTACATATGTTAATGCCATTGACCAAAAAATGATAATGAAGAGAGAGGCAATTGCAGATAAAGGGATATGGACAGCCAAGAAGCATTATGTATTAAGTGTTCACGATATGGAAGGGGTAAGATTTAAGACTCCTTCATTGAAAGTCATGGGCATTGAAGCTGTTCGTTCATCTACACCAGCAGTGTGTCGCTCTAAGATTAAAGAAGCTATTGCAGAGATAATGTATCAGGACGAAGACAAGTTGATCAATTTTGTCAGTTCTTTTAGAAAACTGTTTTATTCATTACCATTTGAAGACGTAGCCTTTCCAAGAGGAATATCTAATCTCGACAAATATATTAATGGTAAGTCATATAAAAAAGGTACTCCTATTCATGTACGTGGAGCAATTGTATTCAATGGAATGTTAGATGAATATGATTTAAAAGGACAGTATCAAGAAATTTTTACTGGTGAGAAGATTAAGTTTTGTTACCTAAAGCTCCCTAATCCAGCACGTGAGAATGTAATATCTGTGGCAAGTGCTTTACCTAAACAGTTTGGTATAGATAAATATATCGATTATGAAAAACAATTCGACAAATCATTTATAGAACCTATGAAAACAATAACAGATGCTATTGGGTGGAAACTAGAGAAAGTTGTCACCCTCGAAGATTTCTGGAACTAGGAGACAATTATGGCAGTCAAGAACGATCTTGGGCTTGAAGATTTTGATTTTGGATTCACAGCAGTTGATGAATCAGAACTCGAATCAGTACAGGCTTTGGAGAAAAAAGCTGCAGAGACAACAGATTCTGCGTTGACTATACAGCAGAAATTGGATAAGATGTATAATGCAATACAGCCATTGCTTACCAACCTACAGAAAAATCCTGAGAAGGATTACATATACTGGCCTTCGCGGCAAGATAGAGTTGAAGAGTTTAGAGACAAGTTGACAGAATTATATAAATCCTAGGAGTTTCTTATGGGTGACTTTTTTCGTAATTTGGTCGAAGACCTTAAAGACGAAGACACAACAATTGCTGCCGATGGTTTAGGAGCAGCAGAATACACTGGTACAGTTGATACTGGATCATACATTCTCAATGGAGTATTGAGCGGCAGTATATATGGTGGTGTACCTAATAATAAGGTAACTGCCTTTGCTGGTGAAAGTGCAACCGGGAAAACGTTTTTTGTTTTAGGTGTCGTTGGACAATTTCTTAGCGACAACCCTACTGGCGGCATAATCTATTATGATTCTGAAGCTGCTGTTACAAAACAGATGATGGAAGAAAGAGGCCTCGATCCAACTAGGGTTGTTATCTCAGAGCCTGACACGATCCAGAAGTTCAGGTCTCATGTTCTTAAAACTCTCGATATGTATGAGAAGACACCTGAGAGCGATCGTCCACCTATGATGATGGTTCTTGATAGTCTAGGTCTACTATCGTCAGAAAAAGAAGTATCAGATACACTCGAAGGCAAAGACGTACGTGACATGACTAAGTCACAGTTGATTAAAGGTGCGTTCAGAGTGATTACATTGAAGTGTGCCAAACTAAATGTTCCAATGCTGGTTTGCAATCACGTATATGAAATTATAGGATCATATGTTCCTATGAAAGAGATGGGTGGTGGCAGTGGTCTAAAATATGCAGCATCGACAATTGTATATCTTTCGAAGAGAAAGGTAAGAGATGGTACAGAGATTATTGGTAATGAAATCAAATGCAAGATGTATAAGTCTAGGCTTGCAAAAGAAAATAGTGAGGTTACAGTCTCTTTAGATTACAAGAAGGGACTCGATCGATACTTTGGGTTACCAGAGCTTGGAGAAAAGCATGGTATCTTTAAAAAGAGTGGAAACAGATTAGAGCTTCCAGATGGATCTAAAGTATATACGAAGGTGATGTTAAAAGAACCAGATAAGTACATTGTTCCATACCTTGAACAATTAGAAGAAGCAGCTCAAAAAGAATTTAGCTATGGAGGGGAAGGTTGATAGAACAAACTATCATCTCGAGCTTAGTTAGTAATAATGACTTTATGCGGAAAGCTATTCCGCATCTTAGGGAAGAGTTTTTTCACGATGTATTAGAGAAAACGATTTTCAACCTCGTTTCTGATTATATTCAGAAGTACAACAAATCGCCAACCAAATCTTCCTTGCAGATTGATCTCTCTAATATGGATACCCTATCAGAGGATCAATTCAAAGGGTGTGAAGCGATAATAAATAATATATCTAATGAAGTATTGGATTTAGATTATTTGCTTGACACTACAGAGAAGTTCTGTAAGGACAAGTCTGTATATAATGCGTTGATGGAATCAATCAAAATTTTAGATAGTAGTGAATCGAAAGACAGTATTCCTGATCTATTACAAAAAGCATTGAGTGTAACATTTGACCCATCTATAGGACATGACTTAATAGAGGATTGGGAAGCTGCGTATGAGTTCTATCATAGAAGAGAAGAAAAAATTCAATTTGATATCGATTATCTCAACAAGTGTACACAAGGTGGTCTCCCTAGGAAATCTCTTAATGTCGTTCTTGCTGGTACTAATGTTGGTAAGTCTATGGCTCTTTGTCATTTTGCTGCTTCTAATCTTTCTTCCGGTCATGATGTTTTGTACATCACTATGGAAATGGCAGAGGAAAGAATTGCCGAACGGATATACGCAAACTTAATGGATATCCCTATCAGACAATTGTCTGATTTGCCTAAGCAAGACTTTGAGCGTAAGATTAATCAAATAGAACAGAAAACTCAGGGTAGGTTGGTTATTAAGGAGTATCCAACAGCAAGTGCACATTCAGGACATTTTGAAGCATTATTACAAGAATTGAGAACGAAAAGAAACTTTATTCCCGGCATAATTTACATCGATTACCTGAATATTTGCAGCTCCAGGAATGTTAAGTTTAGTTATGGCGCCAATACGTATGTCATTGTCAAAGCAATAGCCGAAGAGCTTAGAGCAATCGGGCAAAAACACAATCTTCCTATTGTAACAGCTACACAGACTACTAGGTCAGGATTTACAAGTTCTGATCCTGGACTAGAAGATACATCAGAGTCGTTTGGATTACCAGCTACAGCAGACTTCATGGTATCAATGATTAGAACAGATGATCTCGATGCTTTAAATCAAGTTCAATTCAAACAGTTGAAAAATAGGTATGGAAATCAAAATCTATATAAACGCTTTGTTGTTGGATTTGATATGGACAAAATGAGACTGTATGATGTTGAACAGAATGCACAAGATGATATCATTGATGATAGTATTCCAATTATGGATGAAAAATGGTCACCTCCAAATAGAAGCGAACTTTTTAAGGAGTTTAAGTAATGGCTAGAAAAAAATACAAGGTGCTATCCTATTCTGGTGATCACGTTGTGCATGAAGTTAAAACATCACAAAATATATTTAATTCTTCACATTTGAAAAAGGCAGAACGAGTTGCAAAAAATTGTAACGCAGGTGGTGGATTTAACGGACACACTCCTGGGTTTTTTATGTACCCGATAGATTATAAGTATGGTGAAGAATTATACGATGAAGAATCCAGGTAATTATTTTTATAAATTATCCGATGGCAATGAACGAATGGGTGGATATGAAATTCCACAGACTAGCTTCAATGGGCCAGACACAAAAGTCCTTTTCAAAAAAAATCTAAAAACAAAACCGATAGATTGGCACTATAGAACAAAAGAGATAACCTATCACCTTAATTCGTATAGGTATAGGCAAATGGAAGAAATTCCAGATGATGATTTTATACTGTTTTTAGGATGCTCTCATACATTTGGCGTTGGGTTAGCAAACGATGAAATATATTGTAAGCTAGTAGCCGACAAACTTCAGATGCCATATGTTAATGCTGGCGCAGGCGCTGCTGGAAGATATCTAAACACTATGAACTTGACGAAGATGTTGCGAGCCGGAGCCAAGCCAGCGTTGGTAATTAATCAATGGCCTTCGTGGGGCAGAACATTCCTCATAACTCCCAGACAAGAGATTATGTGTCTAGGCCCATGGATTGTTAATGATGCACGGAACAAGGAATTAAACATTAGGTGGGATGATAGATTATCATCATTCTATAAATCGTGGGTAGAATCCAATAGACATGATATTGAATCAGAATATTATGTTAATAATGCAAGGCTATTATTAGAAAGTAATGATATTCCATATGTCGAGTTTGGATTTTATTCAAGTCCGAATCAAGTAAAGGATATAAGTGAGCTATCTGGAATTGAATGTATTAGTTTGGATAGTGAATTTATAGTTGATTTTGCTAGGGATGATATGCATTTAGGTCCAAAAACACATGAAAATCTTGCCGAATTTGTGTGCAGTCGGCTTCCACAGGGTTATAAATAAACCTATACCTTATAACTTGTTGAGTGGGGGCTCAATGGGGAGGATCCCGGCACCCACCTAAGATCGGAAAGACGATAGCCATAGCAGCTCATCTGTTTGAGATTTGGGGGATGGGGGTTCATAGGGTGTAAACGCATAAAGGGGGTCTGTCATTGGACCCCCTTTTCTTTGCCATACAGTGTACTAATAGAAATCATGGAGAACCTTTCTCTGCTTCTGTTGTTGACTGCACTGGTCATTCATAGTATATTTAGTATAAGATACTTTGCAAGACAGGAGCAAAAATGCATCTTTCCGTAAAAAATGCGAAAAATCCAGACCTGGTGAAATGGCTTAAAATTGCAGCACAATTCTATGCAAAGGAGCTCATGCATCCAAACCTTATTCGAAGGCTATCACTTAAAATAGAAATAAGCGACAAGCTAGCGGTCTTAGGAATGTGTGATTGGGATGACGATTTTGGTGAACGTATCAGAAATTTTCACGTCATGATAAAGCGGCAAAAACGAGTGCCCCTTATGATTAAATCATTAGCACATGAATTTGTTCATATAAAACAATATGCTACTGGAGAGATGAATGGGATCATTGGAGCCTATAAGAATCATAAAGAGTTTGAAGTAACTAGGTGGGCAGGTCCACAGGTTAAATTTGCGAGTAACAAGAAGCCAATATCTATAGACAAAAATAAAGTGATGATTCATCGTAGAGGATACGATTACTACTATCACCCATGGGAGATCGAAGCATATGGGCTAGAAGTAGGCTTGTATGACTTTTTTACCAAGACTTACGGCGAACCATACAGGGAGTTTAAAAAGCAATATGGATCTATTTCCAGAAGCGCAAACATTTCTTGATGGAATGATTGTAGCTAAAAAGCACAATGTTATTGAAGAATACACTCAGGTGTTTTTACATACGTACAAACAAACCGGAAATGCAAAGCACAGTAAGTTCAATGCATTAAAGATAGCTCTCAATGAGCGAGATACAGAGATTTTACCAGTCTATCAAATTTGAGGAAGGAATACATGATGCAACGTCGAGGTAAGGCTCATAGAGCAGGAATGGGTGACAAAGATCATCTTAGCACTAACATATTGATTCACTTTTTTGATGAGTGTAAGAATGCTCTAGAACATCAAGGTGAGCCAGATTCTGCATTTTATTTCGAACAAATGTCGGACTATTTTAGATCTCATTATAGTCCTTCGAAAGGACTTGAACCCCCCTCTAAGGTATTGGGGTTATGATAAATACTCTCTAAAGGGGAGTATATTATATGGCATCTAAAAATGTGCACATGGAGCACATTGAAGATTTAATCTTTAATGAAGGCGTTGTTGGCGCGCGCAAGGCGGTGTTCTTTCTTAGAGATTTGAAGAATATGTTGGGCGGTCACTCACACAGGGAAGTTAATGTAACAGTTAAGTGGGATGGAGCTCCGGCAATCTTTGCCGGGATTGATCCAGCCGATGGCCAGTTTTTTGTTGCTAAAAAAGGTGTTTTCAATGTACGACCAGACATATATAAGACGCCGAGTGACCTAGCTAAATTATCACCAGAGTTGAAATCTAAGTTCACTGTTGCTCTTAAAGAGTTTCCCAAGCTAGGCATAACAGAAGGCGTATATCAAGGTGACCTCATGTTCACTAAAGGTGACTTGAAGGTGGAAAGAATAGATGGTCAATCAGGTATGCTCGACCAGTATTATACTTTCCAACCGAACACGATCGTCTACGCCGTTCCGGTCAAGTCCAAATTAGGTAAGTCAATTAAAAGAGCTAATATCGGTGTAGTGTGGCATACCACATATACTGGAGATAGTTTACAAACTATGCGAGCTTCGTTCGGGAAAAATATTGCTAGCAAATTAAAACAACCAAACTCCGTGTGGCAAGAAGATGCAACATATAAGGATGTAGCAGGTACTGCCACGTTTACAAGAAGAGAGACAGAAATTTTAAATAAAATGTTATCTGATGCAGGAAAATTGTTTAGATCAACACCAGCATCAATGTTGAATGCAATTGCAGAAGATGAAGATTTAAAGATTAGAATTAAAACGTATAACAACTCGAAAGTGCGTGAAGGAAAACCATTTAGTAATCCTAGGCAGCACGTACGAGGATTGTATGATTTTATAAATGCGTGGTATGCAAACGAAATTAGTAAGAAGAAAACGCCAAGAGGCAAAAAAACATGGGAAGACAAGCGTACTGTAGTAATGGCGAAGGTGTTTTCACGCGCAAACGACCTTGTTAAATTGTTTACATTGATGAATCAGTTGGTTGTAATGAAACTGGTGATTATAAATAAGCTAAATAAAGCATCAGACCTTGGTACATTCCTTCGGACAGCCTCTGGCTTGAGAGTAACAAACCATGAGGGATTTGTAGCGATTGATGATATCAATGGAGCGGTTAAATTAGTTGATCGCTTGGAATTTAGTAGAGCAAATTTTTCACCCGACATATTGAAAGGGTGGCAGAAATAAAATATTAAGGAGAATTAAGAATGAGTATTCCTGTTTCAGCAATGCACGAGACTGTAAAAGACGCTCATATGTCGGCTGCCGAACAGATGATTGAAGCTGATCCAACCTATTCCCATGCCGTGGCAAATCGTGACGCAGTACGATTGGCTTACATCTTGTGGAATGAGGCTGGAAATGCCGATCTTTGGGACGAAGCTGTTACCAACTATCGCGGCGGTTAAAACTTCCCACCATTAAACAATGAAAAAAGAGGGGCTCGCTCCCTCTTTTTTTATAAATAGATGTAACCATAAGCCTAAGGGAAACTGGTATGACACATGCTGTAATGGCCTTTGGTAGGATGAATCCTCCCACGACAGGCCACGAAAAATTGATAAAGAAAGTCCACAGCCACGCCAAGAAGGTTGGTGGTTCTGCACATATCATAGCATCACATTCAGAAGGTTCTTCTGATAATCCAATTCCCCAAAAACATAAAATAGGTTATATTAAAAAGATAGCTCCAGCTGGAGTTAATGTGTCCGGTTCTTCCAAATCCAGCCCAAACCTTTTACATCATGCAGCAAAACTGCATGGGGAAGGCCATGAACACTTAACTGTTGTTGCTGGTAGTGATCGTAAGAAAGAGTTTCATTCTCTGTTGCACAGATATAATGGTAAGAAGGGAGCTCACGGACACTACAATTTCAAATCAATTAATGTTGTTTCATCTGGTAGGAGAGATCCTGATTCACATGGTACGTCTGGTGTGTCTGGT
>Ga0098047_10000949_pt1 | contig 11787 bp, 4 predicted proteins | sample 12_taG_FD_92585 | JGI IMG/M metagenome (GOLD analysis project Ga0098047, IMG submission 92585) | Marine viral communities from the Subarctic Pacific Ocean - 12_ETSP_OMZ_AT15267 metaG | ecosystem: Environmental > Aquatic > Marine > Oceanic | place: Subarctic Pacific Ocean | collected 2015-01-16 | reverse complement strand
GATCAAATGGACGAACATTCCCGCTAACATCGTAACCAACAAGCACCTGTGCCATTTGGTTGTAAATATTAATCTTTTTAGCTTGCTGTGGATTGGTGGTGCTACTTGGGCTCGAAGACGACATAACGGAACTCGCAGCAAAGCCGACCGTTAAATCAAAAATATGATTTGCGGAAGAGCTTAAATAAGGATAATCATATACCGACTGAAACATGCCGTGAGTATAGTTTTTAATATTGTTGTCGCTATAGGTCCCGGAGACGATCGTGCCCGTCAGCGGAATAGCCTCGTGAAGCATCGTGCGCGTAGAAACCGCGTCATTGTTTAAAAGTGTTTTAAAAGTACTAGCCATTTTGTTGTCCTATATTCTCTTTACATATCTAATGGGTATTTCAATCCGATATCCCGTTGTAATCCCGGTTACAGCAATAAATGAATCGATAAACCTATAAGTTTCACTGTCTGTCACCGGCTTCATCTGTCCAATGTTTTCTGTGCCGGCCGTTCCCAAAACATTAAAAAGATAATCACTGGTTTTTAATGTGGTTGAAGAGGCTATCCGAAATTGTATGAAGGTGCCGCGCGGACCGATGATGCTGCTATCAACACCGATTGACTTCACGAAATCACTATCTCCCTGTGTTAAATAGTAAGCCGCAATGTTGTCATCGTCAATAAAGCTAACATCGGCCGCGGCTGAGTTCCCGGCTGCCACTAAAAATCCAAGTCTGTTGTCCATTTCCACCAAATATTGTGTTTCTCGCAAGTCCGGATCCAAACCTAGTGTATTAGGTATCTCGGTAGTGTCCAAGCCCTGGTCTAAACGAATTCTGGGTGTGCCTCCCATGCCGGTACTCGTGGCTTGGGCCCCGTTTATAATTCCAGTACCCGTCGTAACAACATCCTCGTTGCTTGTGGCACTGCTGTTAATGGCCTTCACTGTGGTATCATCAACCGCAACAATAAATGTGTTTTCTCCGGAACCATCAAGATCGAAAAGCTGGTATCCATCATTTGTAAATAGCTTAAGCATAGGCAAAAAAAGCAGATCATCTCTGGCAATGCTCAGGAGTTTTGATTTTACGGAGGAGGTATTATTGGTGAACGCCTCCAAGACTGGTGTTTGTAAAATCTGTAAATCATAATAGGCAGAGCCGCTAGGATTGTTTTTATCATAGAGGTTATAGTTTATTTCGTCGTCTGCTAGGGCAAACTTAGTGATCTTAAATGAGCCGTCGCCCTTGGCTAATCGCATTCGTCCCGTATCGGTTAAAACGGCGTCTAAAATAATATCGCCGGAGTTGTCTAAAAATGCCATAGTGTTATTCCTTCTCGTTAATTAGTCTTTAATATTAAATAAATCCCATATTAGGAGCCTTCAGTGGGATTAATGATTGGAAGCTCTTCCAATCTTACATTTAAATCTATTTTTTTACCTGTGTTCTTTGATGTTAGTCTAATCTTAAATACTTTTTTATTTGTCTCGGTCGACCAAACTGAGTCTTGCGCGGGTATACCACCGGTCATTCCGGGCGGTGTCGCACCCAACAAGCTCGCCGGGGGGGCTTCGCCAGGATATAAATCTATTGGGGCGCCGCCAGGTGGACTAAGAATGTCCGGAGAAATAATCTTTTGCGCGAAAGCGGCGCCAACCTGAAGATACTTGCGGAGCGGCTTCATTACCTTTTTGATAGCCTCGCTATCTGTAGTGCCGTTTATTATGTAAAAAACTTCTACAATGGGGAACATTCTCCCATTGTCATCCACTATTTCCACATGATAAATGGGCGACGGAATGGAAATGCCCCCATGATAGTCTATACACCTAAAAGTATAATAATAGCTTGTATTAGGTTTAATATCATCATCGTAACCCATGCTCACCACTCTTTGTCCTGTGGGCATAACACCCTCAACGGTAGCATGCAAGTGCGGCGCAAAATCTGTATAGGAGTGCGGCTTTGTAGTCATTCGGAATATCTCAAATGTTATCTCAGTGTCGTCCGACCCATATACAATCGGCCCCGTGGGTCTCTGTTGATACTCTCGCTGCAAAAGAGAGGAGGATATCTCTACCTGCGGGTCTATCATCAGTTTAACAGTTCCTTGCTCAGGATTAAATGCATATTTTACATTTTGAGTTTGCATTAAAAATCGTATCTTATTGTTAATGCCCTTAAACGGGACTGTTTCTATCTCAGGAAACACCGGCGGCAAGTCTCTAACTTGGGCTGTTTCAAATTTATAATAAGGAGTTTCGATTATTTTAGCCGAAATAAACTGGTGTGTATAAAAGGGCTTCATATAAATATCAGGATCTTGTGTAAAGTGCATTCCGGTAGACGCCAGATCGGTAAGTTCTATATTTTCATAGCAATATTGGTTTCCAATCACAAGATTATAAGCATATGCTATGTATTTATACTTTACTCCGTATTTGACTTGTGTATCGAAATACCTAATCTTGCTCATCTCTTTAACGTTTGGGAAATAAAAGCTCTGGATTAGCTCGCCCAATTGGTCCTCCCCGTTGCTGTCAGTGACGACCCGATGTTTACAAACCTTATAAGCCAATGTTTCTGTGTAAGCCAGCCCCCCGTTTATCATCTCATAATATGATCGAGAGTTCTTCTTAATAACTTTTGCAAAAGCCGCCATTAGTTCTTCAAACCCGGTAGGTTTGCTAACTGTTGCTGTGCCGCCACAGCCAGGGCCCAGCTCATCATAAGCTTGTTTGGGGCCCCAATCATCAATATCAAACTTTCTGTTCATGGTCCGCGGGCCCACAAGAGACCCATAGCGCCGTGCGATGCCGCGGCGTTCTACTTGGCCGAGGAGCGCGTTTGGTGTAGTGCGATATGTCGTAGAGTCTGCGTTGGCTGTCTCAGTGCGTGGCACTTTTCGAGAGGTATTGGCATAATCAAACATTCTTCCCACATCTAAACACCTAAGCGTATAGTTGCCAAAATCCGTATTGTTTTTAAACCCAATGCCTTCTGCAATGGCTTCCTGGCCCTGATTAAAGACCGGAGCATACCCCCAGTAATTGTTGCCGTCATCCTCTGGCGGGGACACCCAATCGCATCCATAGTATGTACGCCTAGGCTCTAAGATAGAGTAATCATTATCGTCGGTAGGCAATGTACCGGGCACATACTCAGTAACCTGAGCACTAAACTTTATTTGTTCATTATATGTGGCTGCTCCCTCGCCGCCGCACGCGGTACCCCATTCGTCATCGACAGAAAGGACCCCTTCGCCTCTTAGGTTCATGAAAATTAAATTATTGATAATAAAATCATATGCCCACGGCATATCGTTCGGCCCAGAATCAAAGATATTTCGCAACTCCTGTTTATCTCCGGGCAAGTTTGTATCAAACTCCACTGCGATGCCAAACGGAAAGTCTTTGCGCTGTCCATAATCCTCAAAATCTGCCTTAACCATTTCTTTTGTGAAGCCAATATGCATGTTGGCTTTTTTGATGTTGGTTTTCATCCAGCTTTCGACGTCGTCGGGATTGTGAACCGAATACCTATGAATATAGGACCTTTTAGAATCCCAAACGCCAGCGACTTTTATCTTATATCCGAGCTGACTAATTTGATCACGCGACGAGGGCATCCATCCCCCTTCGGCATGCTCGCCGCCCCACCAAAAACAATTAAGACGACGATACCACTTGCGCATCTTTTCGTCAATTTGTTGTTCCTCGGCGTCGGAGCCGTGATACTCTATATAGTTATAGATCATATACGCATTAGGAAGATACCTCTCATCTAAGTTGGGATTCTCCATAGCCTTTTCATAGTTTTTAGAAAAATAATTATACTTTGGTTCAATCTTCGCTACTTTGATCCCGACTGGCGCGCCCATTGTGCTTATAGGATCATTCAAACTATAAGGAGTCTTAAAGGAATGAGCATGGTCCGTAAAGAAACCATATGCGTTACCAACATAATTGTGCATAAATCCTCGATACGGATCGGGATCTGATAGTTGATTATTCCATGGGATGGGCGCGCCAGGGACGCCGGCTTCGTGTGCACCCCAGTAGTTGCCCCAGACGTCTCCCGGGGCACAACCATCATCGGTAAGATAATATGGCGGGGGCGAGTCGGTCGGATCCCACCCAAGCTCGGCTGAGCCGGCAACCCACGGAGCCTGAAAAGAGTTTATGATGATATACATTTTTCTTGCCATGTTGTCAACGTCGGGAGTACCGTCGGCACCGACACCATGATAAGGTCCAGGCAAAGAGGCGCCGGCGCTACTCAGGTTAGCAGGATATCCAAAATATGTCCAAATCGGGTTGAGATCATTCCATGGCTCCGCAACATTATCAGGAATGATCTTGGTTAGCTCATCCTGAAAGGCTGCCATACTCACTTCTCCTATTTCTTCTGTGAGCCACTCGGAGGCTGGGCGTACCGGAGTGTTTGCCGGCAAACTTGATACCGGAATGTTTTGTGTTGGCTGTTTGTCCCCTCCTATTGTTAATGCAATCTTGTTTTCTTCACTATTCATATTAAGAACTTTAATGTCATAAGGTTGGAGAGTGCCTTGATATTTGGTTCTATTAAGATATTCAAACTTATTATAGGTTGTATAATCACCTCCTTCCCCAAAAGACCAATACCGCGCAGTGGCTCCTCGAAAGAAGTCTTGATCCTTATGCACATCATAGTCGCTAATATAAGTTGTTCTTAGGCACCAATGGCCGAGCGCAAACTGATCGCCGCCGGCTATTCTTTCCGGCTTAGAAACCCCTACCAAGTATCGCCTGTCTACTAAAAGATTTTCTTTACTCATCTGGACACCTTACAGTATATAGATTTTTCTTAATATTTTTAAGCATATCGATTAGTAATCTTGTCCGTCATCGTCGACGTTAAAAACCCGAGGAGGGATGATTTTTCCTGTTGTGCTTTCATACATATTAATAACATTTCGACGTTGCGGTCGGGCACGCCACCCAAACCATAGCATTTTAAGAGTTTTTACTCCGCGGTCACGATCGTTATTGGCGCTCCTGGGCGGATCCCAGCCAACTCTAGAGTTTGGATCTACAGGATATCCAGGCCGATGCGAGCCCGGCTCCCATCGTCGCTTGCCGTTCGGCATTGCCTTCTTATACCATCGATAAAAAGCCGAATATGCCTGTGATCTTTCCGACACCGTAAGCGGCGCCGGAAGGGCAGCTGTTGTCACTGTCATCGCCGGCGTTGCCGCGATAGTAGCCGCGGCCGATGTCACCGGCGTTATGGCTATTTCCTGAAGGGCAAACTGGGTTGAGCCCTGTCTCGCATTGTTATTGGTGGCCCTGGCGCGAGACGGCACGGGACGAGTGCTAACTCTGGTATCGGTGTCATAAGAGTTGGCAAATTCAATCGAATCCGCATATTGATCAATATTATCTGCCAAAAAGGTCGGCAAAGTATAAGGGGTAATATTTCCGTCAGAAGTTGCAGGCGGTAGGTCTAAGGTGTCGCCGGGATTGCCAAGAATAAATATCTCATTATAGATAGGCATTTTCAAACCAGCAAAAGTGGCTAAATATGTTTTATATTTTTTAAGGCGACACACCAAGGCCCGATTGGCCGCCAAGGCATCTTGCCACACCGATCTGGCCAAGGGAGCCCATACGGGCGTAGAAACCATAGCGCCGACGCCGGCGGTCATATATGTAGCCATATATTCTACCTGATATATAAACCCAAATCTAGCGGCCAACAGCGCCGTATCTGCTGGCTCTATGCCGTCTGAGGAGGCCGCTTCCGCAATGAATACTTCCTCAGAGGGTGCAGGACGCAGCCCCGGATCGATTAAAGCCGGATTAGTCATAGCCGGCAAGTTTGAAATGGGAGGCGGTTGATTGTCAGCAAGAATATTTCGAGTATCTACTTGCTTTTGAACAGCAGAAATAGACATGTTGCCTTGAAAATAGTTCTTAGAACTAAAGGTTTGTAGGGCCGGCTTTGTTGACAAGGATGGTTTCCCGTTAAAAAAGTCCCCTTGTGTAAGATAGTTTGATATCAAAGAAACGTTGGCAACAAGTTGAGTCACCAAGTTCGATGTACTGGCTCCGGCGCCGGGCTGCAAAAGATTTATGGCCGAACTTCCACTCAGGGCGTCCAAAACCGCTTGAGTCTCTGGTCCTATAATAAACTCTGAGTCTCTCGATAGTGGAATAGCTGCGTCGAGGCCCTTTCTAAAATCTTCGCTTATTGCTTCCTCAGCGTCTGAAGGCTCGAAAACATCAACTATAGGATCTTGAATGACGTCCTGAAACACCGTAACTGTGCATCCATTATAGTTTAGTAATGCATTTTGTTGTTGCGCCACTTCCACATCTGTATGAGCTAGCTGCGGACTTCGAGGCCTGATGGCAGTATTAGCGCCAAATACAACGGGCGAGTTAGTGTGCATGTTTGCATAAAGGATCTGGTAGAGGGCGGTCGTTATCTGGTTTTTAGTCTGGTTGTCGTCATTGAAAAGATTAATCGGCGCTTTTCCAGGAAGTCTTAAGAAATTTGGCGTTAAATATGTGGCGTCCTCAGCAATAATGCCATTATCCTTACCGGCTTGTGTGTCCAATAGCTTTTTCCAATGATCAAACGTTATTTCTTTAAATATTTTTTGGGTTCCAGTATTTGTGCCTGGCATATTTAGAAAATCTAAGCCATAATCATGTAACTGATCTGCATTCGCCGATTCTAAAAAGTATTGTCTAATGGTGAACACCCTTTTTCCTAAGCCGGTGGGACTAGCAGGCTGCGGCCATGTACACCCGGCAGCACCTCCCTTTGTAACACCTATTACGCTTCTCAAAGACGAAGAAAAGTCCTTAAGCAGTCTTATCAAGTATTGTATGCCGGCGGGGCCCGAAATCAAAGGGCTTGTGGCCACCCACAAATTTGTCAAATCTCTTTGTGAAGGGGCCACAGAAAAAAAGTTAAGCGCGCTCGAATATTGCGCAACGCCAGTTAGCCATGGCCCTTGTACGACAGTAACGCTTCCCCCTCCAAACTCCTGCGAAGCTCCCTCCTCAAAGGTGCCCAGCGCGGTACTCCCTAAGTCAGTAATGGTCTCCAATCCGGTAGTAATCATTTCTGCCGCAGCGGCACCGAGATTGCTTGTAGAGGTTAGGCTGTAGTCAAACGATTGCTGTCCGCCAAGGTCCGCATATAAGCCTTGGTAGATTGTGCCGCTTTTAATTCTTTCTCTAAACACCGGTGTATATTGATTCGTTGTAATGTTGTAGTTGCCCGGCAACAGTGATTCTGTCAAAAAAGCCTCTAATTGGGTAACTATTAAATCAATCCCCGGACTTTGCTGTGACGTGCTCGTTAAAAGATTTAAAAGTCTGTCTCTAGAATTGTCCTGTATGGTTATCTCAAACCCATATTCATAAAGGCCTGTGGTGATGTCTTTCATCTGTTCATCTTTGATAACGTATTGCATCACGCCAGTTGTGGTGTTATAGTCCCTTCGAGTTGGGGTGCCTATTACTTCTATTTTATTATCATATATCCGAAGCGGTGAGTCGCCGCCCGTTAAGCGATTAAACACATTAGGCTTATTAACTCTACGTCTTATAACTTTTGTCGATATTACCTCGCAGCTAGTTAGTTTGTCGGCCGTGTTTGTACACAGCGCTTGATATTTGGCGCCATTCACTATGGCTTCCAAATAGTCAAATCCAAAATAGAGACTTAAATCATTGTCTTCATTCTTTGCAAAATATAAAGGAGAGAGATAAGATGGCTTTTGTTTTTTAATATTTTCTAAGGCTTTTAGTCTATCTCGGATAGATTTGTTGGTGGTAGTTAAGCTATCGAGCTTATTAAAATTAAACTCTATTCTTTCTACCCGAGCCAAATTGCGTTGATCGGCTATTTTAGAATTAGTTATTCGTTCAACTCTTAATGGATAGCCCCCCCCATTGGAACCGTTGCCAGTATACCACTCTCCCAAACCATTTTGATGCACTTCTCCTGTCCATATTCGATCATCTTCAACCGCCACGGTAACAACGTCTCCTTGGGCATTAGTAACTTGGATGCTTTTCAGATAAAATAGATTTGTTGCCAGGTTGAGCTCCGACTTTTTAATAACCATTTCAGAGGCGATCTTGCCCAGTGTAGCATCTTGCGGAGAGATATGAGGAGTGGGGTCATCATCGTTTAAATCAATAATCGGCGCGGCAAAAATACTCAAGTAAGCGGGGTTTGCGGTAGGAATCGTAAATGTCTTTCTAAACAACAAATCCGATCCATAAAGTTCTCCGTATTGCTGGGCCATCCTAGCCGACTCGGTCGCCTCCTGAACCGCACGGTCGTTACCCAATATCGCCTCTTCAACCCCATAAACCCCGCGGGAGACCAACGGGTTATCGTTGTTGCTATTCAAGTAGTTTTTAAGATGTTCGCGATCGCTAAAAATATTTAGCGATACTGCGTCATCGCTACTAACCACAACAAGAACTTTTAATTTATCAAAAAAGTCTTCTCGGGTGCTCATCAAAGAAGAGACCGACGTGTTGCTAGTAAAAAACTGTTTTAAAACGAACTCTACATCAACCTTTAATGTGTTGGCGCGGTTATACAACGTAATAGTTTTAATGTATACCGGGAAGACATTGGGGCTGTGACCCACAATAGCGGGAGGCGGCGGCAGCGGTGGCGGCGGTACCATAGCCATTATTCACACACCTCCTCTTCTGGCTCATAGAGCTCCCTAATAAAGTATTCTCTGGTACTCACAACTCGGGCGCCCGGCTCTGTTCCCAAGGCGGTGAAGTCTCTTATGTTAGCCTGCTTAAGCAGCTCATTGCTTATCTCGTTATCGGCATTAAGATTTAAATAGTACTCAACATTGATGTTTTGATACGTTGCTTCTAGGTTGTTATTAAATCGAAGCGACTGTAGCCCCCCCGGGTAAATATTGCCAGATATATAAACCTCAATGTCAAAGTTCTCTTTATTGAAATCAGCATTGTATTCTGTCACTTCGACAATCAAATCTTCCGGACTAATCACTACATACTTTCCGTCCGAAGCTCGAACTGGTGACGTTATTGCTTGCACATTGTGGGTATTAACTTCTTCTGTCAAAGCTTCATCTGAAAACTCCGGGCTATTTGCCATCTCTGGCGACCAGTCCGGGATAGCCGCGGCGTATGTTCTATATCTGATTTTTATATCCACTTGAGGAATTCTTTCTATGCCCGCAGAGCTGGAATAGAAAAACGCAGATGACGATACTTGTCCTTGTCGCGCGACGACACCCCAGGCCGGCTGCTTATCGGATGCAAGTCGGGACTTTCCTAGCGGCTTATTGAGGAAATCAACCTTATCTAACACAGAGTATTCAAGATTGTAGATTGCTCCCGGATCCATAAATAAAGGATCATCTAGAAGAGTGGGGTCCGCGGCAAAAGCCTGTCTAATCAAAGCCGCACTTTCACTTTGTGCTGTCTGAATACCGGCATAAACGTTAAGCGCTTTAATAGAGGGCGTGCCCTCTTGTATTCTGGGCTCAATACTGTTCTGAGACTCCGAGGCGCTGCCGGTCACAAAAGCAGAGTTGTATATAACGCCCTCGTCAAAAAAAGCATAGTAGACAGGCCTGAGTCGCCCCTTTGAAAGTTTGTGCCTTCCATAGGGAGTCAACTTGACTTCGAGAACCTCTTCCTTTTTATTAAAAAATTCCATGTTTCTTTCTTATGATAAAAGTGCCAATGCCTGTTCTTGGGACAATTGGGCCGCTTCCCCAATAGAGGTATCAGTCTCCTCTAAGGCCGGAGCAGATCCGCTAGAAGAATATTGCAGCCCCATATCAACCTTAACTAGCTCCGCCAAAGAGAAATAATCATATGGCCAGTTGTAAGTATATGGAGAATCAATACTATCCGGCACTGTTGAAAGGTCATCAGATAGATTTCTTACCTTATATTTGTTGTAGTTACTAGCGGCGCGCTGCTTAACCTTAAATATCATCCAGCGCAGTTCAGCATTAACCTGTCTATTGGCATTGTCAAAAAAGTCCTCTGCCAATAACGAATGCTGGATGGTTACCGAGGCAGCCTGAAGATTATCCCGGCCGCGAGACAAGGGATCGGCTTCCTCTAGTGTAACATCCGGGGGCAAGTTTTGCCATATATCTGCCAAGTCTTGCTGAGAGAGCTTCTTTTCAAACTCAAAAACAAACATTACAAATGGATCAACTATTTCGCGGCCCGTTTCAGTAGTCACAAAATCAAACTTCGGAGGAAATACATATTTCCTCTGCGCTTTGCAGATCTTTAGGACGTCCGGTTTTACGTCAACCCGGGTTGGCTTCCCGTCTAGGGTGCGCAGGGCGCCGTTCCTTTGATTTTTGCTAAATCGATAAAACTTTCTACGGCCGTCTCTTGCAACAGTAAATGGAACTGCTACAACAGCCTCGGATACTATTTTGGCATTTTTTATGCTTCCGACTCGCTTCACGCCGGTACTAAATTTGCACACATCAAGCAACGACTCAACACCCTCATAGATTTCCCCCTCGGGACCGCCGATAGTGGTGTTGGGTTTATCCAAACTCATAAAGACGCCTTCATTGTCCTTACACAGAGAACCATATTGGTGCCACATCCCCTTCGTTGCGCTGACGACACCCGCGAAACCGGCGCCGTCCCCGGTGGAGATATACGCTTTGGGCGTGCTAGCAGAGACGGTTGCAAAATTCAAAATAGGAGTTTCAAATCTCGTTTGTATCACCCATCGCTGGACGGGAGAAACGGTACCAGGAATCACCGCGGGCAGGCTCCCTTTTAAGTTTATGCTCGCCGTTAACTGTGTTGCCATATCCCGCATGCGATGGAGCTTATCGTAGTCGGTGCCAATCTCATTAATCAGAAGATTGTTGGTTGAATAATCCGCAGATGACCACTCACCAGAACGAATATAACGTATTTCACTCTTAGTAAAAATATCCTCTATAGATGGTTTCCCATCAATGGTTGGTTTGAAAATAAACACAGCTTCGGATTTTCCATAAAAATATGGCGGCGTTACATGCACAAAACTGGGTACCAGGGTGCCGGCCACGTTGGTCGCGCCCGAAAGTGGCCTCCCGAAGGCACTGGGGCGATTATACATGGAAAACGTGCTGGTGTCAGGCATATCGCTGAAAAGAAAACTGTCGTCGTAGGTGGTCTCGGAGGGGGTCTGGTTCTCGAGAGTTCGGTGTAGCCTAACTTTCATAGCGTATACAGTACCAGCTTTAACCTTCTCAAACTGGTCTTCTCGGGCCGAAGCAAAACTCTTCAGATCATCTTGAAAAAAATCAACTGTCTCACATGCAAAATTGTCTATGGCCAGAACATAGTTCTCTTTTTGATCTCCCGCCCAGAGCACCGAATTTACACAATTCGCCGGCTCGTTCGCTTGCCCCGAGATACCAAAGATTGCGCTACTTCCATAGCTGGCCGAAATACTCCCAGACCCTACCCCTCGATCAAAAATATACCCGCGCGTGCTATTCAGGTCTACAGTGCCCGGTAAGAGTTCAGGCGGCACGCGTCCGGGGGTGAGAACTGGTGAGCTCATATACTCACGTGGATTTAATACCGCTTCGAACGGCAACTTATGAAAATAATAATAGCCGTCGCCGGTTTGAGTGGCCGGGACCCCTGTGTCAAAAGCCCCCGAAGGTCTTATGTTTAGCAAGCCCTTTGCGCCATACCAAGGCAAAAAGCCACCCTTCACGACCCGGTTGCCCGTTTTGTCGATCCGGCTCTGG
>Ga0098047_10000941_pt1 | contig 11817 bp, 3 predicted proteins | sample 12_taG_FD_92585 | JGI IMG/M metagenome (GOLD analysis project Ga0098047, IMG submission 92585) | Marine viral communities from the Subarctic Pacific Ocean - 12_ETSP_OMZ_AT15267 metaG | ecosystem: Environmental > Aquatic > Marine > Oceanic | place: Subarctic Pacific Ocean | collected 2015-01-16 | reverse complement strand
TGATTATAGTATCCCGGCTGCTTCTATTTTACATTCAGCTAATTTTGTATCCGGATCAGCTGGTTGGCAAATTACTGGTAAGGGTAGAGCTGAATTCCAAGAGATTATAGCTGTTGGTACAATCACTGCTACTTCTGGTGCGATCGGTGGATGGACAATCACTGCAACCACAATACAAGATTCAGCAGCTACTGTTGGTTTATCATCAGCTGTTACTGGTGGAAATGATTTAAGGATATGGGCTGGTGGTGTTTTGGCTGCTTCTCCTTTTACTGTTTATGAAGATGGATCAATTTACGCTACCTCTGGTCGTGTAGGTGCTTGGTTTATGACAACAACAGGTTTGAGGAGCGGAGCAAGTGATGCAGCATCTAATGTCTTAATTGATCAATCAAATACTTTAATTAGACTAGGACCAACATCAGGTGATTATTTAACAATGGATGGAGCTAATTTAAGAGTAAGAAGTTCTAATTATGTTACTGGTACTAATGGATCAGGATTTACTCTTGAACCTGATTTACTGGAAGTCGGTAATATAGCTTGTAGAGGAATAATAAGAACAGCAGTTTTTCAAAAAGATGTTATTTCTTCTGTTGGTGGTAATTTTGCAGTAATAGATAGTGATGTATTGGCAACTGATATGACTGCTTTAGATGCTAGTACACTAACTATTGATGGTAATACAACTTTTGCAGTAGGTGATATTTTAAGAATAAAAGATGGTACTGATGATGAATGGCTAGAGGTCACTAATATTGGCTCTGCTCCAACTTATACTGTAACTCGTGATAGAGGTGGTGATTATACAGCTGATAATAACCCTGCTTGGTTGCAAGGTGCTACTGTAGTTAATTATAGACAATCAGGCGATGGTTTAATATATATGACGGCAGGAGAAACAAATGCTCCGTATTTAGAGGTTCAAACTCACGCTGGAAGTCCGTGGACAACTATAACTCAGGAAGTAAGAGTTGGTAATTTGAATGGTATTGGTGGTGAAACTAGTGATAAGTACGGGATATTTATTGGAGATAAGGACGCTGGTAACTATTTAGAATATAATTCAACTGATGGTGATTTAGTTGTAAATGATAGTGTAATTTCTAACCAAGATATTTATGGTGATGGGGATGATGGAGATGTAACTATATCTTCTAATACGACTATTACTAGAGATATGTACTATAATAATTTAACTGTAGATAATACATACACTTTAAAATCAGGAGGATATAGAATTTTTGTAAAAGACACATTAACAAACAACGGAACTATAAGTCAGGCAGGTAATGATGGTAGTAATGGTACAAATGGCGGTCAACCTGGAAATCCTTTTGATGCTGGGGTTGGCGGTGCAGGAGGTGCAGCATTAACTTCAGGTACAGTATTTGGTGGCTATGTAGGGATAGCAGGTGGAGATGGTGGCTTGGGAGGAACAGAATCTGGTAACCCAGACGGACAACCTGGAAGTCCTGGAGCTAGTGTAGGTGCTAATTCTACAAAAGGAATAACTGGGGAAGATGGTGTTGCTGGTGTAGCTGGGGGGCGTGGAGGAGATGGAGAAGATCCAACTTATGACGATGGTCCAGGTGGTGCTGGAACTGCAGCTGGGACAAATTCAGGAACTATTTTCAATACACCTCATAACTCTTTTCATTGTTTAAGATTATTTGATGATTTACCAACATTAACACAATTAGAAGTTTCTGCAGCTAGTGGTGGCTCTGGTGGCGGCGGCGGCGGCGGTTCAGGCAATAGTTTTTCTGGTACTGGACCTGGCGGCGGAGGCGGCGGTGGGGCAGGTGGAGGGGGAAGTACTGGGGGGATACTACCAATTTATGCAAGAATAATTATCAATGCTGGAACTATAACTACAAAGGGCGGAGATGGCGGAGATGGCGGAGATGGTGGCAATGGTGGTGGTGGTGCTACACAATATGATAGTGGTGGTGGTGGAGGAGCAGGAGGCGGAGCTGGAGGAAATGGCGGTGTTGCATTACTTGTTTATTCTAAATTAACAGATACTGGAACTATTACTGTTGTAAAGGGAGATGGTGGCTCAGCTGGTTCTGGTGGTGCAAAAGGTGGCTCTGGCGGAGAAGATGGTGTAGCAGGAACTACTGGAAATGATGGAAACGATGGTTTATTAATCCAATTACAAGTTTAGTATGTATTATATTTACAAACCTACAATTAATATGAAGAAAGAGTCTGATATTTCAGGAGATTTTAAAGTAACTATGGAAATGAATAATATAGTTGTTGAAACCACAAGAGAATTTACAGAAGCTCAGATTATAAACTCCCAAACTAAACTGAAACAAATATTAAAAAAGAACTTTAGTATCAAAAACCTTGATATTGAGTTAATAAACATTATTAAGTAATATGCCTAAACAATTAACAAGTGAACAAAGGTCATCTATACAAAAAAGCATAAACCTCAATAGAATGAACCACAATCAAAAGATAGGTGCTTTTGTGGATGCCTACGGTAAAGGTAAAGAATATTTTGAGTCTTTTGTTGATTCAGCCTCTTTGCCTCAATATATAAAGAAATTACCAGATATTTTAAAAGGTAGCGGTAATGACCAGTTTAATACCTCTAGACAGGATATTAATAATATTATGGGCGGTTTTGCAAGAGGTGAAAGACATCACGGTTTTAGCCAGCTGACATCAGCTATAAAATTTGCTTCCAGTAATTTATCTGAATCCTCTATTAAAAAGAAAATTTCGCCAACTGGAGATTCGAAGGCAACATTTAAGTTTGACATCAACAATATCCCACAACAACAACAAAAGAAATATCCATCTAACTTTGATCCGACAAAGCTTACTTCAGCAGGTGGTCAAACAATAGATAGAGCTACTGGTAAGGCTATACCTGATAACACACCTACAACACAACAGTCTGGTGCTGTTCCTGGTACTGTAAAAAATGGTCAATATACTATAATGGGCGGTGATACATTGTCAGCTTTAGCCTTAAAACACGGAACAACTGTCGCAGAACTAATGAAAATAAACCCACAGATCTCTGATCCGAATATGATTATTGCTGGTCAGGGTATGTCAGTTCCGGGGATACAGCCAACCATGCCTGACAAAAGAGCTGCTTCTTCTGCTTCACCTGCTATTGGTGCTAGTGGAACTGCCGGGGCTACAGGGGCTACAAGTGGTAGCACAGGGGCTACCGGTAGTGGTGATCCATTACTAGATGCTTTCTATAACAGACTTAAGGGCAGTGCAGATGGTCAATCTGATTTAAGAAAAAAGTTGGCAACAATGATTGAAACACAATCTAATTCAGCTATTCAGTCTAGGATAGATGCACGGAATACACAGCTTGATGACTTGGAAGAACAAATTGAAGATGTGCCAGAGGAAATGCGTGATCGTGTAAAAGACTTTGTAGTCAATGCTACTCAACTTGGTAGAATTAGTGCTGCTGAAGCATTACCACTAAGTAAGTTATTTACTAAAGTGACACGCAATGTTAAAGCTCTTGAGGTTAGTTTGAAAGCTAATAAGGAAGATCAGGCTGCTGTGATTGAAGCTATGAAAACAAGAATCACTGCAGGAGAAAAGAAAGAAGCAGCTGCTAGAAATGTATACAATGATTATCGTAATTTATTAACTACTAGAAAATCAATGGAAAAGAAGTTGAGTTCTAGAGATGTTAAAAGTTCTGATGGCAATACATATCGTGAATATTATGATTCGTCTGATCCAACTACAGTTACTCATAGAGTAAGTTTAGGTAAAACATATAAATCAGGTGGTGGTGGATCTACCACTCTTGCTGGAAAAGAAACATACTTTACTAGACCAGATAAAGATGGAACAGTTAAGTATTATTTTGGCGATAAGAATAAACCAACTACTGCACAAGAGATTACTTCAGAAGAATATTGGAAAGGTAAATCAACATCCAAAGGAGCGTTAGTTGATGATACTAAAGATTTCTTAGATGATAACTATATTAAAACAGAGCTATTTAATAAAGCCGCATATCAAGAATCAAAGAGTTGGTATAAATGGGATAAGTCTTTTGATGACTGGCAAAAGGAAAGTTTAGATGCTATTAAAAAACATATCAAACTATACAAAGATCAAGGTATGAGTGATCAAAAAATCTTAACCGAATTATTAAAACAAATGCAATAATATGGGTATATTAGACGCTCTCAAAAAAAGACTTGAATCAATCAAAGCTGGTACTGGTGGTAAACAAACTGTTGATCCGGCACTAGCAAAAAGACTAGCACAGATGGGTGCTACCAGTATTTCTGGTAAGCCAATTGTTGATCCACAATTTGTAAGAGAACGTGCTTCCAAAATTAAAGGTGGTCAAATAGAACCCATTACCGGATTGCAAACTGGATCTGTCATTCCACCAGGACCAACTAAACTCTTAGCTAGTTTGTCAGAAGACAAGGTTGATTTTAGCCTTGATCCTACCAAGCAAAAATTAAGTCCATATGCTAAAGGAAAGATAGTCACTGATAAAGCTATTGAAAGACAGGCACAGGAAGAATTCTCTCCATATAAAACATCACCACTTGATACATTAAGTGAGGTTGCAAAAAGTACAGCTACTGCATTGATTGACAAAGAAGCTAGGAAATATGGTAAGACAGGATTTCAATCTGGTACTCTATCTACTGAATCTGCTTTTAAAACTACTGGTGCTGTTATTGCTCGTCAATTGGCAAAACTAGAACGTGTTGAGGGTGGTGGAGATAAGTTAAGAGATTGGTCTGATAAAATGTTTGAACAAGCTCGTGACGCACAGACTGGAGCTGATTATATCAGCAAGATAAATGCTCCTATTATTAAAGGTGAGACATTTGCTGAACGAGTCAAAGATCCAAACTTTATTGCCTGGGGTATGGGACAGAATTTACCTAATATGTTATCAGCATTGGGCATTGGTTTTCCTGCTGCCGCAATTGGAGCTCCTGCTTCAATAGTTATGGGACTTACATTTGGAACTGCTGCTTCACTAGAAGGTGGTTTTGCTTATGAAGAAGCTAAGAAACACGGGGCTAATGATAAGACAGCAGAAAAAACAATGCTTTATACTGGTGTTGCTAATGCTATTCTTGAAACTTTACCAGTTAATCGTTTATTAAAATATCTACCTAAAGGTGGTCAGGTAAAAAAGAAAGTACTGACTGAAGTTGCTAAGAATATTGCAAAGCAGTCTGGGCTTGAAGCTGGTACTGAATCAATGCAAGAAATTGTATCTAACGCAGTTGCTAAGGTTTATTATGATGAAAAGCGTGGATTATTGGAAGGAGTTACTGAATCAGCGTTTTTCGGTGGTCTAATGGGTGGAGGAGTTGGAATAGCTACTGAAGTTGTCACTGGCCCGATTGGCTTGAGTATTGAAGAGGTTGTAAGATATTCTGATCCCAAGTATACAAACACAGATAATTTTAGGGGGGGGACTTGGTATACTACACCCGAAAGTGATGCTTTTGATTTTGAAAAAGAATTTGTAAAGCAAGTTGGGGGAGCAAAGAAGACAAACAAAGCGTTAGAATATAATAACCCGCTTGTTATTGAAGATGCAATATTGGAAGATGGCTCTTTTTCAGTTATTAATAGTGGGTATGAAAATTTTATTCCAAAGAAATATGTAAATCTGGCTGAAAGTTTCTATCGTGATTCTATGGATACAGAGAATGAAAAAGAATTTGAGAATTTGACAGAAAAAACATTACTGGAAGTTGGCATTAAAAAAGACCACATACAAGCTGTGTTAGCTAGTACCAATCAAGCTGATGTTACTCTAGACCTGATTATTAGTAAAGCCTTGAGAGAAGAGGGGTATGATGCATTGATACTAAAAAGTTCTTATAAAGGAAAAACAGATACACATATCTTAAGCATAAAAGATAGTGACCCAGTTTATTCAGAAAAGAAAGAGGTTGAACCAACAAAAGAAGATATTACTAGAGCAGGTTTCTTCGAAGATAAGTTTCAAGAAATGAGTGCTAAGGAGAAATCCATATATAAGAATAAATTAGCTAAGGAGCGAAAAACTGGTACTCCATACGGAGAAGCACAGAAAATAGCTTATAAAAGAGCAATTGTTGATAGAAAAACAAAACTGTTAGCTACTAAAGAGTATATAGAAAAGGGTAATTTAACAACTAAGATTTTAAAAGAATTAGAGGGGAAATCAACTGTATCAAAACAGTTTGTTTCTGATTTAACAAGACGAGCTGATATTAAAAAACAAGAGAAGGAGATTATCAATAATGTTATTGAATCAATGCCAGAGGGTAAAAAGATGAGTGTTGAAAACTTTGCTCGTAAGGTAAAGATGGAATTATTGCCATTGACTGCAAAAGTTCAAAGCGGGACAGGTCGAGATGTAGGATATGAACATACGGTTCTCCCTATAGAATCAAGAGGTGCTATTGCTAAATATTCAGAACATATTTATCAATCACCAATTAAAACACAGGCAGGTGAACATCACTTCCCTGATGTTAAAAATTATTTTGGCCACACTCGTGTTGAAGATATGGTAAAAAGCCTTGTTCGTAGGGTTATTGAAGTTCAATCTGATTTATTCCAGAGGGGTAGGTTGGAGAAAGAATTGTCCGACTTTCCTGAGGTTATAGAAGCAATCAAGGCAGGGGATCTTTCACAATTAGATGACGAACAGTTGAGTATAGCAAAGGAATTCCAAAAACTAAATCAATACAATGATCCAACTGCTCATTTAAGGATGGTTAGAGAAGAAGTTAAAAGAGCTGCTACTGATGGCAAAACAAAACTACAATTCCCAGTTGGTGAAACTGCTATGAAAGTTGAGGGGTTGGGAGCATATGGAGGTGGTCATACTTGGGAGACTGTCGGTAGAAAAGGTGGAGATACTAACCTAACTCCAGAAGAACTTGCTAAATTAAAACCAGGAGATGAAGTGTATGATGGTGGTGAAAGTTGGTTAATAACAGAGATTTTAGAAGATGGTAAATTTAAGGCTGTACCGAAAAACAGGGTCAACAAGTACACAGAAGAGTTTTTTCAAATGAAGCAAGACATATTGGAGCGTGGCTTGGAAACTGTCATTGATGAATGGGGTGATGATCTTGGCGGCAGAACACAAGGAAGTGATTATGTGAAAGAACAAATTTATTCATATGAACAAGAGATAGGAAGTTATGAAGAACAGTTTGACACTTCATTTGAACTAGATAAATCAAATCCTATATATAAGTTCTATGAGAAAACTCTCGGTAGATATCTAAAGCTAAAATACAATGCTAAACGAATTACTGATAAGCAAGGTGTTGAGTGGTATGAGGTTGATATTAAACCAGAACATAAGACAGCAGTGGAAGCATTTGTCAAAGATACATCTACTAGACCAGATATATTAGATAAAAAGAAGATTGCCGGACAAGAAGCTATTGATAATGCCAAGAAATACATATCCAGGTTAAAACTAAAGAACGTCGATCAACAGATGGTTGATTTAATATTTGATGATGGTGGAGCTGAAGCTTTCGCTGTTGCCTTAAGTAGTAAAATTTATCAGACTAAAAAAGTACCAGAGTTTTCTGGGGAACACGAGCTTGTACATATAATTCACAAACATATAGATAAGATAGACTTATTTAAACGTAATGGAATTACTAAGGCTAAGTTAGACGAGGCACTTGGCAAGATAAGTGGTGATGTTGATATAAGAGAAATATTGGCTGAGAACTTTGAGCTACGACTACAACATCAACAAGGATTATCTAAGGATAACATTCTCTTTAGATTCTTACGAGTTATCAAGCGATGGTTCAATAGAGTGTTTATGAAATCTAACACAAATATCATTAACCAGTTTTATGATATTGTTCAGCACGGGAAAGCTGAAGTTGATACTATAATCAAAGCAGAAAAAGCACAGGCAAAACCTAAGATAGTTGATGGCAAGAAAGTGGTTAGATTTGATGAGGGTACTGCTATTAAAAAGAAAGATGAATACCCAGAGGATTTACAAAAGCAAATATTAGAAGAAGTGAGTCTTGTTAATACTGAATTTAATGGTGAGATGGAGAATAACTATTCTAGGTTTATTGATATATATGAACAGTTGAAAAGAACTCCTGGATTTTTAGGACTAAGAGAAAAAATTGATGGTGGTGATGTAGAAACATTTAATAAAATCGCTAGGGAGCATACTGATTATGATCCCGTTAGTGGTGATATATTCGGTCACGAAACTCTACACGATAGTGATGTATTTGAAATGTTTAAGGATAGATTATTAACAGAATATCCAGAGCTTTTACTTGGAGTTAAGACAGCAAAAGAAGCAGGGTTAACTGGTAAACCACCTACAAAAACTGAGCGTAAGAAGATAGATGAAAAAATAGAAACACTTGATCCGGAACTAAAGAGAATAGCTACTCCATATTTCAGACCACCACGATCATTAAATGCTCGGGCATTTCAATTGCTTGGTAATAAAGACACAACTGTTCCATTGTTTAGCTCAATCTTTAATAGGTGGGTGAATAACGGGGTTGATACAATAGTTGAAGCATACGCTGGAGCATTCACTTTGGGAGCTCATTCTGTTCAAGGAGCTATGCGTAATGGATTAAAACGCTACTATGCAAACATATATGATATTGAAAAACATACAGTTGTTGAGGCTATTCAAAACGGAAAATTAGAAGAGGTTAAAACACTAACAAAACAAGCTGCTCATAATCTTAGTAATAATATAATGAGAATAGCACAGACTGAAAATTATGATGCTTGGAAAGTGTTCAGTGATTTCTTGAAAGAAAATCCTGATAGTTACATTGGCTCTAATGAGTGGAAGAATTATATTAGAAAGAAGAACATTGGTAAAGGAGTTACTGTTTATAAAGAAGATTTTGCCAAGTTCAAACCTGTATTTGATCAGGCTGTAAAAGAGATGGAGAAAATACCTGTTACTGATTTATCAAGTGCTGTTAATAAAGCTTTCATTGATAAGGTTGCGATGCGTGGTAATGAACTTATATCAAAACAAATTGGATTCCAAACATTTGAAGATAGGGTGTTCGGTAAATATGGTATGTTAAATGCCTTTGATGATATTGCTAGTACTTTTAAAGTAGCTCAAGAGAACAATGTATTGGTTGACATTGGTCAAGGTAATGAGAATGGATGGGACTTTATCAATAGAATAAACATTGAAGATCCTAAGAAAACTGGTTTTTATCTTGATCCACCATATGTTTTATCATCACAAACATACAAAGGAGATCAGGCTTCTAAAGACTTTTTACAAGGTCACTTTGGTAATCCTGATAACTTTATCAAAGAACATTCTAAAGCATTTGAAGCTGTTAAGGATGGAGCTGAAATAGTATTGACTAATGATGTTGAAAACAAATATATCAAAGGAGTACTCAAAGAAGTGCCTAATGATACGTTCCAGGTATACAAAGAGGGTATGACTCCTACATCTTTACTTACCTCTCCTGCAACCACTCCTATGGTAGATGATTTCTTCTCTACTTCATACAATAAGAAAGCTAAAGAAATCTGGGCTGATCTGGAATTCTTAGCTGAACAAATAGTTCGTGGTGGATATACAAAGAAAACATTTGAAAGATTAAAAGAACACGGAGTACCACAAGAGACTATTGATATGCTAAAAGTTGAAGATCAGTATTTCAAAAATCTAGTGAAGATTAAAGTTGAACCTAATGGTGAGGTTTCTGCTACCATATCAAAACAGGCACTTGATTATATAGATCGTACTAGCAAAATAAAAGATGCTGATAAGAAGTGGATCAAGAAGCAAAGTTTTGGGTATATTAAGAGAGAGGTTGGAAGTGCTTTTCAAGGATATGAAACTGGGGCTAGATTCTTTACAAGACTCGGTGCTGGTTTTAAGAACCTATTATTTGATCCAATACTGGCTGGTGAAAGACTCGCAGCTATTCGTGAAAACTTCATAAAGAAAGAGAAAATCCCTACTGTAATGTCCTTAAGTAAGAAAGAAGCTGAACAACTATGGGCTTTCACTGCTAAAAAACAGGGTAAAAAGGTAGTTAACGCACCAACATTACAACAATTAAATGAAAAGACTCGCAAAGCATATAGTGAGATACGAGCTATTACTAAAGAACTATTCCCAGAAGTTAAGAAGGTTGCTCTTAAAAATGGTCGTGAAGTAGGAGAGATTAAAAACTATTCTCCACTATATACCCGGGATGATATAGAAATTATTGATCAGGGTGGTTTTGATTTCACTCGCAAAGATCCGTTCTTCGGTTCTATTAAAGAACGTGTTGAAGATGTACCACTTGATCTATATGAGAAAGATTATCGCAAAGTTATGGAGATGTGGGTTAGTGCTGCTTCTCGTTTTGTAGATGTCGGCAGTCGAACACTCCCAGTCAAATATTTAATTGATTCACTTGAACTTCAAGGTATAGCTGGTAAAGATGTTCATAAAAAACTATCTGAATGGTATGCAAATATTGTCAGTCCACCACGAGTTGAGGGTGTAATGAAAGGGCTAAGATTTATTAGAAAGCTCAATGCCTTTGGTATATTGGCTATGAAATATACTGTTATATTGAAACAGTTCTTAAATATTATTGACTTCTGGACACTATCATCTGTTAAGCAATTTGCAAAAACTGGTGTAAAGTTAGCCAAAAAATCTCCTATTGCTCGTTCTGCTTCATTGTCCGGATCAGTACAACAAAGAGCTCTTGGTTATGCTATTGAAGATTTGCGAGGAGCTATTATGCAGTGGGTACGTAAACCATCAGAGTTTACTGATAGATTAACTGCTAAGATGGGAAAGGTTGCATTAATGGATCAGATGATAACTAGACTTAATAAAGAAGGTAAAAAACTAACACCTAAAGAATTCAGGAGAATAGAAAGATTTTCTGATGATATTGTTGATGCTGTTATGGGAGCTATGTCTAGAGCAGAAAAACCTCGGTACTTTAGATCAGAGGGTGGCAAGGCTATCAATATGTTTTTCTCACAGTTGAATTCTAAGATGCAGTTTTACTTAACTGACATTTGGAAAAACGAGGGACTAGCTGAATTGTCTGGTAGTAAAAAGAAATTACTTGCTAAGGCTTTTGTTGCTTTAATCATCACTGGTTATATGGAACAACTGATCAACAAATTATACTTTGATGATGATCCTGATGAATTGGTTAAGGATATTGTTACTTCAGTACTTGGGAATATCCCACTAGTCGGAAGCTTCTTGTTTGCCATTGAGAGTGGTCAGCCTTATTCCCCTACTCCTATACTTGGAAACTTGGTCAAGCTTGTTACTCAAATCAGTCGAGGAAATCCAGTTGCATCTGCCTGGGCAGCCGCCGGGTTCTTCGGATTCGCAAGACAGCTTGAAAACATATTGAGAGGTGGAAAGGTTATTAAAGAGGGCGGTGTATATGACAAGAATGGTAGATTGTTATATAGAGTTGATAGTTTACCGGAACAGATACGAACATTGTTAAAAGGCAAGTGGGGTTCAAAAGCCGGACAAGAATACTTTAGAAAAGGAAGTAAGAGAACTACTAAACCTCTTGGATCATTACCAGAATTGCCAAAGCTACCCAAACTCCCGAAACTGCCGAAACTTCCTAAGATATAATAAAAGAATAGCGACCAATTAAGGTCGCTATTTGTTTTGGCTTTTATGTTCCCGGTTACACCAAGAACAGAGCCAGACTTGTCCAAGCTTACTTTCATCCTCACGGATGATTGTAAACAATTGAAACCAAGTCTTGGTTTTACAGCAGAAGCAGTACTTCATCTCTT
>Ga0098047_10000940_pt1 | contig 11821 bp, 22 predicted proteins | sample 12_taG_FD_92585 | JGI IMG/M metagenome (GOLD analysis project Ga0098047, IMG submission 92585) | Marine viral communities from the Subarctic Pacific Ocean - 12_ETSP_OMZ_AT15267 metaG | ecosystem: Environmental > Aquatic > Marine > Oceanic | place: Subarctic Pacific Ocean | collected 2015-01-16 | reverse complement strand
AAATGGTGCTGAATCAGTATCGGCTAAATGCCAATCTATTACCAACCCTGCAAGGTTAATATCCTCGCCAACTAGGTTTGTGAGTCTTTTGTTACGAGATATACTCAATCTCTGCTGCACTTATTATTAATATACACCTGTCGATACCGATCAGGCCCATATAATTATTCATTTTCATTAACAAATTGATCATCATCTTCATCAATATTATATAACTGTTGTTCATACTCATCAGGATCTTGTAATATTGCAATTACTCGTTCCACTAACTGTCTGTCATCTGTATCAATAAAATCTTCAAGTAAATTTATCATATGTCTAACTATTTCTTGAGAGAAGTTCTTAACGTCTTCATTATCATTAAGACTCTCCCAGTGTCCCCGGTGTAAACTCATCTTCATATTTCTCCAGTTCTTTTTGAAGTTCCCTAAGCTGCTCCATTTGTTCAAATAAGAACTTAGCAGCTACTGTGCTATCTTTAATATATACTGAATCAGTTGATTTTTTTTCATTTTTTTCAAAGATATCAGGGGGAAAATCACTGTCATCAAAATCAGAAAAATCGGGTGTTGATGTAAGCATTTTAAAAAGATCATCAAACTCATGTATTAATTTATGTAAAACTCGTTTGTTCTCATCAACACGTTTATCTAATACACCTAAGCGCTCGTTTATTAAAGTTATTACTCTCTGAAATTCAAGTTTATTCATAGTATCCTCTTATATAAATATCACAATAAATGTGGTTTACCCTCAATTATTCCAGCATTAGTAATACTTACCATATCGGTGTTAGCTTGAAACTCCTCAATGTTACTTGAATTAGTATAGCTCATTGAACTTCTCAACCCATCTAGGATGTCATTAATTATTCGCTTTACTTTTCCTTTGTATGGAACAGTTCTACTATAGCCTTCTATATTGTTTGTTTTCTCACCCCTATCTAACTTTGATTCTATAGAAGCACTGCCTCTATATTTTTTCTGTAATGTTTCATTAGGCCATATTCCATTTTTTGTAACCGTTCCGGGAGCCTCTTTTGTGCCTGAAAGTAGGCTTCCTATCATAACTGTATCAGCACCGCATGCTATCGCTTTAGCAACGTCACCTGGTGTACGAATTCCTCCATCAGCCATAACAGGGATATTATAGGAATCGCAACCAGATACACACTCAATAATACAGGTAACCATAGGAATACCCACCCCTGTTTGAAGTCTTGTTGAGCAAAGCGACCCACCGCCAATACCAGCTCTAACACCATCAGCACCCCATTCACACAAATCTCGTGCACCATTTCTAGTGGCGACGTTCCCTGCAATAATGTCATAACTTCCTTTAACTTCATTTTTTAGTCTCTTTAGAGCATTTTCTACCAACACGTGGTGCCCGTTGGCGACATCTATAAGTAGTACCTGACAATTGCTTTCAACCAGTTCTTGGGCTCTCTCAATAAAGTCACCTGCAACACCTATAGCGGCTCCAATCTTAAAGTTATACGCAAGCCTGTTTTTACGAATAATACTAGTTTGTTTCTCTATGCTCATAAACCTATGTACAAACCCGATACCACCTAGGTGAGCCATTTCCCAGGCCATTTCAGATTCAGTAATAGTATCCATAGGTGAGGATACTAGTGGCATGTCTAGGGTTATATTTTGTGTTAGTTTTGTACCAGTGGCACACTCCGTGCGATGCTCAATAGTTGAATACTTGGGTACAATTGTTATGTCGTCATATGTTAAAGCTGTTTTCATGTCACATCTAATCTCTATTATTTATCTTGTACACCTTTTTTGTTCTTATCGGATTTTTTGATTCCAAAAATTTTGTCCCATCTATCTGACCATTCCTGTAAGGAGATATTTGTTCTTGGGGTATCCCCTTTACCGGCCTCTGACCTAGAATGGAATATTGATTTATCTTTTTTCTTTTTTGGTTTTTCATTTTTTGATTTTGTCTTTTCTTTGCTCATTTGAAGATAGCTATCCTTATTTATAGTGTGTGAACTGAACCTTCTTTTTAATATACTTTCCTATTACACTGCTCCATTCTTTTGTACTCATTAATGTACAGTGCATATTCTCACCATCAATAAAGCTATTTTTTGAAAGTGTTTTTGGTACTGTAATGATCACTATACCGTCAACTGACACAAAGCTGTTTATATCTTTCAATACTTCTGGTAATTCATCTAGGGGCACGTGCTCCAATACATCAGCAACAATAACTATATCATATTTAATGTCTGGCGGTCTTTTCTGATACACAGGATGGTATGGATCATATCTGTGGAACCCGCTTAAATTTGAACCTAAAAATTCTAAAAATGTCATTTGTTGTTTTGGACCACTGGGATCTACTCTCACTTTCATGTGCCAGTATCTAGCAGTCCCACAGCCATAATCTAACAATATACAGCCTGGGTTGCTGTCAATAAAATTCTTTATATCGTGTCTTATTCTGCTTAACCCACCACCGTCAAATATAAATTCTGTTCTAGTTGTTTTCACCTCACCGGTTTTTAAGAACTCTCCACCCTCAAATATTTTTTTATATTTTTCTGCGTATCTCATAATTGTCTTAGCTTTTGTTTAAACAACACTTCTTATATTTTTTTTCACTACCACATGGACATGATGCGTTTCGTTTAATTTTTTTTTCAACTCTAATAGTGATATCCACTTCTCTATCAAATATTGTCTTTCCATTTAGGTGATCTATTTCATGTTGAATGGCGACAGCTTCTAATATTCTTTGTTCTCGGTCTTGCTTTTTACCATCTTCTTCCCACGACCCTTTGCCTTCTTCACCACTTCCTGCTCCGCTAAAATACCAGCCGCTCTCTTCTTGTTCAGTCTTTATTATTACATTTGTGTATCGTTTAGTGTGAGCACCCCGTTTTGGATAGCTTAGACATCCCTCATAATATGGTACCTCATCCCATTGTTCTTCGATAACAGGGTTAATTAGGATAAGTGGCTCCCTGACATTAACCACAGCAACAGCAGCGTCAATACCAACTTGGTTAGCAGCCAGCCCCACGCCATTTTTTGTTTTGTTAAGAATAGTAAATAAATCTTTTGCAATGTGTAATCCCTCATCTGCTGATACCTTTCTGAGTTTCTTATTAATAACTGAATTGTGCTCTTTAAAGCAATCTATTATTGTATGCTGGTGATAGGAGAATCTATCCATCTTTACTTCACCCACATAGTTGTAAGCTTAGGAGCATGATTAAAATAAATAATATAATTCCTAAAATCTTACAACTTGCTTCTTCAAAGTGTGTCATATAACTTTATTTTTTTTTTGTTTGTGAGCTACTTTCTTTAGCTCAGCTTTCTTCTCTTTATGTCGAGCAATTAACATTTGCTGTTTTGTTCTACGTTTTGTTTTCTTTCTAGGCGTTATTTTCGTACTTGGGAGTGTGCCCTTTAATTTGGGTACTTCTTTACCTTTATGAAAAACATTACCATCTTTATCCACAAACTCCTTCATCCAGTGCCACCCAGCTGGTCGACCAGTGGGTTTATATGACACTGTTTGCTCTAAAGGACCGGTTAATGTCTGTACACATTTACTGCATTTAACACTGGTAGTCTTTTCATCAACCCTTTCATAACTTCCACACACCATACAGCTCATATGTCTTTGATTATTTTCGTAATAACTGTGATACTCTGGTTGCTTTTTTCTCATATTAATAAGTAGTGTTTTTACTTACTTTTTCAATTTCTGTAAAATCGGCTTCTAAAACCACCCTGCAAAGATACAATGTATTTCCGTTACGTAGGACTGTATCAGCTCTATACATTTGTTTTAATTGTTCATAACCATATTGTGTATCGCTTGATGCTTTTCCACACACTTCATACATTGTATCCTGCACGGTAATTAAACGCATTAATTAATCTTAATGAATTTCTTCTCCGGCTTTGTTGGCTCTATCTTTGGCACAGATATAGATAACACACCATCCTTAAAGTTAGCGATAATATCATCACCATCTAACAATTCACCAAGCTCAAAAGATCGCTTAAAAGACGATTGTTTTAACTCACGGCGAAGAACCTTAGCACCTTCATCTTCGAAAGTACTATGTTTATCACCACTAATGGTTAACACGTTGTTCTCAACTTCTATGTTGAGTTGTTTTTTATTTAAACCTGGAATCTCTGCAACAATACCAACTTTATCATCGTATTCATATACGTTTACTTTTGGGTATGCTGATCCAGCGTATGGTTTAACACCTACTGATTTTACAACATCAGGGAACTGGTGCTCCACTAATGTATCAAACATTTTATCAAACGGTGTTAAGAATTCGTCCCTATCGAAAAAGGGGACTCCTGGGTGAAATGCAACTTTTGTCATTTTATTTCTCCTGTAGTTACGTTAGTCAACTAATAAGTACCAACCTCATCTGAACCTTGATACTTGCATTTACTAATTACTCTCATATGAGCAGTAATTGTTTCATTATATATATATTAATATTTTTCAAAACCAACAAAAAAAACGTTTGTTTAATATAATACATGACTAATTATATTATGATTAATTTTTAATTTATTAATAATTGACATTGTTTTTAATAATCATATAATTTTTCACTTTTTCACTTACCTGTCCCTAATACTATCCTCTATCCAGAAACGCTGCATTCATTGTCCTGGCTACATCCATCATATTTGTTGGGTTAATAAACCGAGAGTCAGGCCCGTACATTTTTTTAAAATCACTATTTGCTCTATCTCTACCATAGTCACTATCTGAAATGAAATAGCTAAGTACTCTTATACCATTTTTACGAATATTATCAATACTTTTTCTAGTATGATTTATTGCTGTTGTCCCAGAGTAGTAAACTTCATCAGCGCTAAACATTGGCATGCCGTCTGAAAAGTTAATAAAATAAGAATCAATGTTCTTATCACCAGGTATTAATTCTTTTTGTATTGCAGCAAATGTTAACCCTTCAGGAGTCGTGCCACTTGGTTTTAAATATTTAAATAATGATTTAACTTTATTTAATTTATCCTTTCTAGAATCATACACTGTCATAATAACAGGTACACAACTGCTACGTGAGCGGGCAGATTGACCAGAATGTGTGGATCTTATAGTTACAACAACATCAATATTACCTGCCATCTGTGCTGCTTTAATCATTGCAACTGCAGATGTCATAGCTTTATTCCACGGCTTTCCATTCATTGACCCAGATGCATCAATTGATAGATGTAAATGAGCTTTGTTATATCTCTCTACAAAAGTTTGACTAAATATATTTGCATTATCAAAACCAAGCTCTGCAATAATACGGCGATCTATTTTACCAGAATTCTTTCGAGAATATTTAAGTAATGTCTCTTCACCGCGAACTTTTAATTTACGTCCAAGCTGTGTTCCTAATCTAAGGCCTTCTTCTACGTAATTATATCCATTGTACTCATTTGCATAACTACTACCGTTCCATTCACTAGCCATTGAAAATTGACCAGAGTCAACTAGAGCTTGTGTTAACTCTCTAATTACTAAAGTCTTTACCTTTGCTGCTCCACCCCATCTATCTTCAACAGCGACATCCTCATATGTTGCACCAGATGAATCTAAAGTATCTATAGTGCTAGCATCCTTTTTACTAAGATTAGTCTTCTTAACTTTATTATCAATAAAATCTTTTTGTTTTTGTATAGCCTTGGATAGCTGTTCTTTCTGCCAATTAGACAATTCTTCTGTACCTGATGCATTATTATCAGATGTCATCTCAGCATTACCGGTATCTATGACAGTTCCTTCACTACCACTATCGCCAGATCCACTTTCAGTTGACTCATTATCACCTTCACCATCCTCTTTATCTGAGCCAGTTTCAACAACTTTAATATTACTTAAGATAATTTTGTAAACCTCAATAGCAACACTAAATGCATGCTCTGTAGTTTTTAGTCTTGAAATACTCTTTAAATTAACAGCTTTCCATATTTCAATAAGACCATTCAAAGCTCTTAAATCGCGATTTTTATTATGAAGATTAATTAGTCTAAATTGATATGAATCCCAATCTTCATTTCTATACTCACTGGACTTAAGAGCTTTATCAATTACTTTATTGTTAAAATATTTACTATACATTGAATTGTAATAGCCTCTATATCCAGGAGATGTAGCATAAATATAATGATCGATTCGTCTATCTTCCACATAATTTAAAATAGACTTAATACTGCTAGTTGCATCCCATCTATCAATACCTTTCTTTTCTGCAGCATCAAATATATCTGGTGTTATATGAGAATCAAGATCCTTTATAAAATCAAAACTTGATAATTTAATGTGTGACCCTTCATGAAGAGCTAACCCTACAGCAACATCAAAATTCTTATCATTTAAATTAGCCCCGATAGTTACGGTTTTGCCATCAGTATAAGATTCACCTGTTTTAAATTTAACCGGTATATATTTACTAGTTACAATGTTTACGAAATTACCAATAGCGCGCTTATATCCAGATAATGCAATAAGGTCTCTTCCTTTTTTTACTTCTTTATCTAAGCCAAGAAGTTCATCAATAGTATCATTTTCAGTACTATACCAACTATCTCTCCCAGTCCAGAAATTTGAATATTTTGTGTAGTTTTGATTCATTTTAACTCTTTTCTATTTAATCAAATATAGGCAGAAAACCCGTGCGAGGCAACTGTTTTTTTCATTAAATTACATCCGTTATATTTATAATTATAATTACAGCTGCCAATATTAGGCTAATAATAATTCTCAATGTTGGTATCTCACCCAAGAGCCCCCATGTCAGCAAACCAAACGTTATTGTAGCTAACCCAAACCCTATAGGTCTGATAGCCCAATAATATCCAAAATGTTCGTATGACATTCTAGTACTGTAATAAAAAAGAAAACTGATAGGTATACCTCCTATCAGTACCCACCAATTAGATTTCATCCATTCGAACTTATCAATAAATTGTCCATTCATATGAAACCATGCTATGATGTTTCCAATCACTGATAGTATCATTGCCCATGCTAATTTATTCATAATATTAAAAGACGAGGGGTGCTCTATAAACTGTAGCACCCCTCTTTGGAGTTAAAAAAGTTATTTTGTAGCGTCCTCTATCTCTTCATCAGTAAAGAGCTCTTCATCAGAACCGTCGCTAATAAACTTCTGTATAATTTGCTTTACAAATGTGCGTTCAGAATCTACTCCACCGGTATCATCATACTGAGGGTAAATAGTAATTTCAGCTGCTTCAAGTAAGGCAAACCCATCATAGAGTAGACTAGCAATCTCAACTGATGTTCTAGTACTAATACCATTATCAATCCGCGGATTTTCGTTTTTACTCTCAACCCTGGTTAGATGAGCTATCGTGCCCACATCTTTAAGAACGCCACCATCAACATTTGGATACATATAAGTAAGTAATCCAGTTTCCTCTTCTGCATTTAAAAGATCCATTTCAACAATGGTGAATCTATCAATTAAGGCTTTGTCTAAAACTCTAGTAGCAGTATACTCATTACCAATATTAGCAGTTGCTACAAAAGTAACACCAGGGGCTACTGAAACCGTTTCACACCCATCAGCTTCATCTAATCTAAGATAACGCTGACCTGAGTCAAGGACCGTCATTAAAATATTCCAAGCATCTGGATGTGCACGAGTCAACTCATCAAGCAGAACAACTGCGTTAGGAGTTCTAATAGCTTTAACGAATAACGATTCAGCAAAGTAAGTACCATCTTCTTTATTAAAATGAGTATTACCGATTAGAGTGGATCGGGGATCCTGAGTTGCTCCTAAATTAAAATAAAAGTCTGGACGGTCAAGAGCAGTAACAAGAGCTTTACTAGCCATCGTTTTGCCTGAGCCAGCTGGGCCAGTCATCATAATGTTCTTACCACGAACAGCAGATCTAATTAAGTATTTCCATTTCAGCTCAGACATTACTAATCCGTCTGGCTTCAAGTCATATGATTCATGTATAAAGCTAACTGCGTCAGTATGCTCTGATGGAACATCGACAGATTTTTTAACCTTAGGTACATTTTTTGCACTACCATAAACATCCATATGAACAGGAGACCAACGCAACTTACCAGTTGATGTTTCCACTACCGATAAAGCACTGTTATTCTCATGTGCTTTTTTTCGAGTGTTAGTATAGATATATGATGTATAATCAACACCTTTAGGATCTGTAGCAAAGTATCTACCACCTATGGTGTCTACTTTAACAACCGTGCCGATCATTTTTTTGTTTAGTTTTTTCACTTTTTAACTCCTTTATTAATTAATCAAATATAGGCAGAAAACCCGTGCGAGGCAACTGTTTTTTTCAATTATTTTTCACTTTCTAATTTATCTAAAGCTAACTGTAATCCCTGCTCAGTAACTTTAACTATCGGAGACCCGTCTTCTTCTACGTCAACTATTTCAACTAAACCTAATTTAAGTAATTTACGCACTCTCTTTTCAAATTTATCTTCTGTTAAAAACTCTTTTATGTCTTTATTAGTTTGCTTTATTGTCTTGCTCATTTCTTTTAACTAAAAGTTTCCTTTATCTACTTGAAACACTGTAAGACCTAATGAGCGCCACATATCTACCACTTGCTGTCTATCATCCACCACTAAGAATACATCATTTATATTGACATGTTCATCTAAGAATTGTTTCTTTAACTCATTGTCTGGCATATAATGCCTTTTATTATCTCTCATAGCTAACTTATGAAATGGAACTCTATTACGAGTTAACCAAGAACGAGTAGTTTTTTCTGTCTTATTAGATCTGCCAGAAAATATAACAATAGTAAAACCAGCCTCAGCAAATAACTGAGCCATTTTAACAACTGGTTCATTAGGCACATCTAACTTAATATTCTCAGGATTAAAGAAAACATCCCAATTAAACCTAGTGTGTCTCTTTTGCTCAGATGTCATGGCTAAATTTCTTCTCTCATCGATGAGAGCGAGAGTGCCATCCAAGTCAAATATAATAGTCTTTTTCATTTTTTAATTTTAACAGTACCTATAATTATTTCAGTACCGTTATCTAGTACCATAACTCGGGTACCATCTTTTCGCCAATATATTGTCATAATTACCCTACACCTATTACAGATTCTAAATCACCATACATAAGTAAAGCATTTGTAATTTCATCATCCGCATCTGTATACTCTTCTTCATATGGAGTTTCCCAATAAATTTCACCAGTATCGTGATCATATATTTGTGTGATATAGATGTCACCAAAATGTATATACCATACAACAGCTAAACTATGAACAGGTCCAGTGTGATCAATAAACCGTAGCTCTCTCATATAGTCCTCGAGAGTGATGTTTAGTATTCTGTGCTTACCATCAACGTAGGTATCTTTACCAAGTAGGTAACTGTTTCCGAAAATTGTTTCATTTAAATCCATTGTATAACCATTTATTTATTATATCAATATAGGCAGAAAACCCATGCGAGGCAACTGTTTTGTTATGGTTTCTTTAACGCGTGTTTATATGGGAAAGCAAGTTTTGAAATTTTTTTTTTTGATTATATATGGATTTATTAACCCAAGAGCTGTAACCTATTAGCTATTTGTATAGTGAGTTATCTTTTCTTAATTGGATGTCCAAGTCTTGATCTACCGACTCTGCCGCCGCTCTTAAATCTTTGTACTCCACTAACTTCTCCACCTCTTTCTTTATCAATAGGCCCTATGGATAATAAGAACCCAAGAGAACAAATTAGTTGTGTTGAACCAGGTGGTCCACAATCTTCTTGTTCAGTTCCGTTCGGAGGAGTCTCTCCGCATGTCCACAAACTCGTGACCATCCCTTGTGCTGTCTCAGCCGCGGAACATGGTCCCCACATTCCGAGCACTGACGGATGGGGAGCGGTGGAGAGTTTGCCAACAGAAGATTTCGGTTGGCGGTGCACCTTTTTACCTCTTTTAAATTTTTTCATACTCCCTCCCTGTCTATCCCATCCAGGACTAGTTGTCCCAGGCAGTGCTGGCTCAACACAATAAGTTGACCCATCAGAAGTTGTTTGAGTTCCCCATGATGCATATTGCTGTTCATTAGGTGGTGGGCCGTATGGGTTATTCGGCATAGTACTTTGACACGGGCCGGAATGACAAGCTTGAACGGAAGGGTTACCTGAATACCCACTTGGACTTTGAAAACTACAATTCCAATTTACATTAACTCCCATTATGTGTTACCTAACTAAATCATAAAGTTGTTTGAACATTAACCCAATAAACCCTGCACCGATAACGCCACGCCATTTAGTTGTATTATTTCTAAAGTCAGAGTTTCTATTAACGTCTGCCCACAATCCTGTTTTGGGATTAAATAAGTTTTCTTTTATAAACTTAATATCATTGTGTATCTTAGCTCGATCAGTATCTGCTTGATCCATTCGTACTAGTATGACGTTTAAATCCTTTTTATCTTGACCGTTCATTAATAGCTCTTCTTTAATGCTTTTACTAACCCAGCCAACATTTCTTTAATAACCGTGTCTTCAAATTTTTCAAAATCTGTTATTCCAGCATCTTCCATTTCATCCCAGCCATCAAACCCGTCAAATAAAAAGGTTGATAAATGATTATCAATGTACTTAACCCACATCTTTGTATAATGTAGTTTGAGTGGCGACACACCCTCATCCAGTTTATGAATTTCTTGTTTAATAATTTCTCTTAATTTAGTTCTAGTTAGTTTCATTCTATTATCCTTCAGTATTAAATCTTCGTATCCTTCCATCTTCATCTGTATAGAATACTATTGCTTCACTAATCTTATTTCCTTTGCGAGCTCTAATTTCATAATAAGTTCTAGTATCTAGTTCTTCTTTAATCATCTCTCTAAGTTTTGATTTAGTTAACTTCATACTATCCGATTGCCTTATATACTTTTTTAAGTGATGCAAAGAAGTTATTATAGTCTTTTAAAGCCTTTCCGACTAATCTATTTTCCTGACTATCAAGGTCACGTGATACTGCGTGTGCAAACCCTTTAAGTAGTTTGCCTAGGGACTCAGCCTGGTCAGCGATATTGAGTATATCTTCTGCTCCATACTCATTTAATCTTTCAATCTCCTCTTTAATTATTTGCTTAAGTTGTAGTTTAGTTATCTTCATTTTATCCTTTCTTAATTGGATGCCCAAGTCTTGATCTACCGACTCTGCCGCCGCTCTTAAATCTTTGTACTCCACTTACTTTTCCGCCTTGTCTGTTAGAAGAAGGTTTTTCTACTTTCGGACAACGACACTCAAGTCCAACACCCATGCTTATGTTTTTACATCCCCTTTTTAGTTGTTCTGCACTACATGCTCCTAGTGTCTTTGTCTTCCCACCTCTTTGGTGTGCGCGAGTGAGACCTATTGGAGAATTTTCATAATCAAATGGCATATAATTACCAGGAGCATTTACATTTTCAACTAATGGTGCGCCAGTTATATCATATAGAGGCTGAGCAGGGCCAGATTCTACATCTTCATACTCCGCGTGGCGATGTGTGTCATGGACATGAGTATGTGCACCATAAGGTCCAAACATCCAACCATCACTTCCCACACTCTGAAGAGCCTCGGATGCATATACAGGTTGTTTAACCTTAGGTGGTTTTATTGCACTACCCCCGCCTTGAAATCTCTGTCTCTTTGTTCTTACCTTTTTATTTCTATGTTTTGGCATTTAATTATCCTCACAACATTTACAATTTTTACAATCACAATTTTTACAATTACATTCTTTACAGTCACAATTTTTCATTATTT
>Ga0098047_10000939_pt1 | contig 11825 bp, 13 predicted proteins | sample 12_taG_FD_92585 | JGI IMG/M metagenome (GOLD analysis project Ga0098047, IMG submission 92585) | Marine viral communities from the Subarctic Pacific Ocean - 12_ETSP_OMZ_AT15267 metaG | ecosystem: Environmental > Aquatic > Marine > Oceanic | place: Subarctic Pacific Ocean | collected 2015-01-16 | reverse complement strand
TTGGCTTTATAAAAATATATTTATATTTGTGTGAAATAATCATTTGTTATTGTTTCTCCTTTCGTTGTAAATTGCTTCTTTTAGTTTAGTTGTCGAATAGTCGTGGTTTCTTTCACAATAATATGTGGCTTTATCCAATTCGCTGCCAGTATAATGCTAACCAATTGCTTAAATTAGTTTTTGGTTCCCATTGTAGCATATTTTTTATTTTTGTTATATCCGCTAAGGTTTCCCTAGATTCTCCAGGGCGAGGTGGAATAAAAACATACTCATGTTCAAGTATGTTTGCTAAATCAAGAATATTATAATTTTTTCCTGTACCAACATTAAATATCTCACCTAAAATTTCTTGATTATCCGATAAAGCTGCTAATATATTTGCTTCTGCGACATCACCAACATATGTGAAATCTCGCCGTTGTAAACCATCACCCACAATCGTACAGGGCCTTCCTGATCGTTTTTGTTTTGCAAACAAGCCGACAACGGGGGCATACTGACCTCTTGTTGGTTGTCTTTCGCCATAAACATTAAAATATCGAAATATAACTGTTTCCAAGCCAAATAAAGTATAATACATTTTACAGAACTCTTCACCTGATAATTTAGAAACAGAATATGGGGTAAGGCAGTCCGTTTTCATTTCTTCTTTGTGAGGCGGTTCATTTTTTCCATATGCTGAAGATGTTGAAGAATAAACTACTCTCTTCACACCGTGAGTCCGTGAGGCTTGTAATATGTTACACGTACCAAGAACATTGACTTCAGCCGCTAAAAGTGGGTTCTCAATTGATGGTTGTATTCTAGATTCCGCTGCTAAATGGAATACAACATCAATATTTTCAAATAACGAATTTATTTTTTTATATTCACGTATATCATATTTATAATTTTGAGCTTTTTTGTTCCAATAGAATTTTTCATTGTTATTCGAAGACTCATTATCTATAACAGTAACCTCAACCTCCTTCTTTATAAGTTCGTCAACAAGATTCGAACCTATAAATCCAGCACCTCCAGTAACTAACGCTTTTTTCATTTTATTCCTTCGTACAAAGATATGATTTTTTCTGCTCTTTTATTATATGTGTGCTGTCTTGATAGATTATAGCCAGCTTCAGAGATTTTGGTAATTAATCTAGAATCAGATTGACATAATTCTATCTTTTTACACAACTCTTCAATATCCCTGTACATCATACAATTTACACCATCTTCGAACCCTAGCTTTTCATACTGAGGATTATAATTTGTTAATAACATCGTATTACACGCGATCGTCTCAAAGCTTCTATAGTTTATGTCATTTGCTAGGTTTATGTTAAAATGTACATGATATGAAGAGACAGTCTCGACCATATCATGACCGAGAACCCATATGTCTTGCTTTAGACCATATTTTTTAGTTAAGAAATCTAACAGTTGTTTTCTGTTTAGCATAGAACCACAAAACCCTATAAAGCTCTTCTTTTCTGAGCTTGGTAAAAACAGAGAATCATCACAACAATTTGGAAACCATACACTATTTTCATTAACATAATCTAATGTAGACTGAAGTATCAAATCATAGTTTCCACGGGTATACGTGTTAAGGAACGGTTGTAACCCCACACAATGTGCATCAATACTCCATAAAAACTTTTTTGGTCTTTTTGTGGAATGTAGGCTCGGAGACCACCCTGTTGAATCATAATTTTCAAAGTTCAGAATAAGTTCATAAGCTTCCCAATCTGGAATGTCTTGAAAATTTTCATGCCCTAAGCCCCAGACATCAACTTCATGCCCCGAGTTACTTAATGCTCTTTGCATACAAAAACATTCGCGAAAATATCGATTAATCTCGTGCCGGCCATTCTCTTGTACTATTAGTATTTTCATGCTATCTCTAACTTATATATCTGTTGATTGGAACATAAATTATTCAAAACTATCATGCTATTTGTATCTAGTAGTTCTACAGGGTTTATATCAATTTGAGGTTTTAAGCAACGGCCGGCGGCGGGTTGCGACGCCTTTATTTTTTTTGCATCCAAATATTTCTCTATTAGTTAGTTTTAAATTTCATTCAATATATATTTTTCTATAGAATCAATGATATATTGTATTTGGGAACTGGTTAATTCTGGGAAAGATGGTAATATTATACATTCTGTAGACAATTGGTTGGCAACTTCCTCATTGTTAATATTAGTGCATTGCCCAAGATATGGGTGGGCTGACATAGGATAAAACATGGGTCGACTATCAATACCTCTTTCTCTTAAAAAATTTCTAATTTTTTCATAGTTTTTATTTCCGGAAATACGAATTCCCATCATCCAGTTCGAATGCATCATATTTGATTCAGTTTTTTGAATATTAATATTTTCCATAACAGAAAATTTCTTTCTATAAAGCTCGAATATCTCTTGTTTTCTATCTAATATTTCTGGTAATATTTCAAGCTGTCCCAATAATATTGCTGCTTGGATATTTGTCATCCTATAATTATAGCCTAATTTATCATGTACGTATCTTCTTTCTGAAATCATTCCCTGGCCACGTGAAGATGAAGCAAATTCAAAAATACTCTCATCATTTGTAATAAATGCGCCGCCCTCGCCAGATGTTATTGTCTTATTACCAAAAAAAGATATTGAAGATGCTAATGAACGTGTCCCAGTATACGAATCTCTGTGGGTGCCCATAAACCCCTCGCAGTTATCTTCAACTACCACATTCAATCCATAACGTTCTGTCAACATTGGTACATCTATAATATTACCAATATTATGCACAACCAATATTGATGTATCGTCTTGCAATCGTGAAGGAAGTAGATCAGTATTAAAATTCCATGTATTGATATCAGCATCAATAGGAATCAATTCAAGACCCTCATAAAGGAATGCGTTCCATGCTGCAACATATACATTGTTTGGAACAATTATTTTTTTGATTCTAGGATTTTTGAATAATAAGGATTTTGCTACTAAGTGAATTGCGGAAGTCCCGCTATTAACTAGTTGAACATATTTCACGTCCAATAATTCTCGGAGAGCATCTGTGGCTAATTCTATGTATTTTCCAGATGATGATATCCACGTAGAGTCTAGGGCGTTATGTGCATATACCAATGACTTCTTGGGCAAATATGGTATGTATACCGGGATCACTGCTTTGTCCTCTCAGCCAAAAACCATTTTCTTGGCGTAGGAGAAGAGTCTGTCAACAAAACCCTAAATCCCAAATACCGGAGCCGGTTCATTACTAATTCTTCTGAGGGCCATCCTAGCGGTGAGCAGGAAAAAGAGTACTCATAAGGTATATACTCTAAACATAGATATTTTTTGCTATAAAGAGCCAGCTTATCAATTATCAAATTGGTATCATGATTCTGCATCAATAAATGATGAAATATAGCGGGTGCTATAACCATCTCGCTTTTGAATCTGTCTTCTATCGAACCATAAACACCCTTCACGCCCCAGGCCGGGGGAGGATTCATAATATCAGACACCACAAAAATACAATTTAAGTTCCTGTCTCTGGCGGAAACATTAGCTGCTGCTATAGATATCCTATCAGTATCAATTCCTACGCATGCCGAGCCATACGAAGATGCATAAAGTGAATACATTCCAGTATTGCAGCCCACATCAAGAACGGTTCTCGGCAATTTGTTAGAAATATACTCACACAGTATTTTACTCTTATCCTTAACAGACGCGGGAATATCATCTATATTCTTCCACGCTCCCTTATCATAATTTGACCACTTACCAGCGCGAGCAGTACTTTCAGCTTTCTCAAATTGCTCTTTAAACAAAGAAAATTTATCTATCAAAGATAAATTATTATTGTTATATATTTTAAATAGATTTTCTTTAACATATGAATAATTCTGTATAAAAGTATTCATATGTACGGGACAATGATTATCTAATCTCTCTCTAAATGAGCCCATTATTGATTGCAATGAGACCAATGCATTATTCGAGGTGCGACGAAAATCCCCTAAGTCTATTAATATCGGAACACCTTGTCTAAGAACAAAATTCCATAAATGTGTTTCAACAAATATTCCCCTATGCAAACAATAAATTTGAATATCACATAATAACTTAAGGGCCTGAATTACTTGGGCGGGGGCCCATTCAGGATAGTGTGTTACATGCTCAATCTTTTCTACTTCATAGCTTGCACATATAGAAATTTTAGACTTATCATAATCGTAGGTCGGCTCTCTGTCTGAAGCACTTACGGCTATCCAAAACTCATTAATTTTTTCGGAATAACTATTTGAATCAAGAAATTCTTTTGCAAAGGGATCTGTAATATATCGATATGCGGAATCATCGGTGATCTCCACCCACCCTCTATTAATAGCTAAGCATGCTGGATGTTTCATTTATATCCCCCCTCCCTTTCCCGATCAATAAATCTCAAATCATTTTTATAAAGCCAGAAAATTGTCTGACATGCACATTTTGTGATTCGAACAAAGAAATATTTTTTCACCACTCCCGCACCTGACACTTAATATGTTTTGTGTTTCCTCTGAATGAATTTTCCAGCATCTAGATCTTCACCTTCTTTGAGAGCCTTAAACATTTCTATAATTTTTTCATCCACTTCATCAATAAGTTGATTTCTTTGTACATTTAGATCACAACATTGTTTAATAGAATCAAATAAACTCAATTTGTCTTCTGCGGTTGATGTGAACTTCTTTTCGAACTCTTCAAACCCCATACGTCGAACCTCATAAAGAAACTCTTGATTATTCCACATTTTCATATCAATAGTAATCAACTTATCTATTAATCCACCTAATGTATCAGCCATTTTCTTCTCTCCATAATTTTTCTAATAATTCTGAACTTACGATTGTAAACTCTTCGCCATGTATTGTTAACGTCGCACCAGAATGTGGCGGGCACCAAAATGCACGAATTTTGTTTTTTATAATCTCTATTGTATCACTATCTTTAATTTTTTTAAATGCATTCATTTTATTTTTTGAATAGAATGTTCCTATTTTATTTTGTTTATATCTTTCAGCATATAATTTCATAAAATTATTTAATATATCATCTAAAAGCTGTAACATATGTTTGTGACTCTTACTTCTGAGAGATTCTGCTGTCTCATCCGGATCTATTATAAAGTTTTTAATCTTTAAAATAGGGCCGGCATCGTATTTATCCTCTAGACAATGAACTGTGGCGCCCCATTGTTTTTCTTCGTTAACAATTGCAAAATTATAAACAGCAAATCCTCTATAATCTGGCAATGGAGCCGGATGAAAATTGATTCCGCCATATTTTGGAAGTTTAAATAACTTCTTCTCTATTAAGCTTGGAAAACAATAAGAGATAAGCAAATCAGCAGATTTTAAATAAGATTTTAAAATATCTAATGATTTAGAATATTCTTTTATTTCGATGTGTTCACTTTTTTCTATAAACATGTCCTCGCTAACATCAGATTTGCTTTTCACAAAATATCCTAATATCTCATGTTCACTAGCATTTAAAATTTCTATGGCGCGCCGTGAATATTGTGATGTATCAGTTAGAATTACTAATTTCATGATTTTATCTTAATCCAATTATTTTTAGTATCCTCGTCCAAGGAATTAGTCGTGGGAAAAACAGAAGGTCGACGAACATCATAAAAATAACACTTTGTATTTTCTAAATTAAGTAAATCAGCAAAACAAAATATTGAACTACCCATGCAGTATATTTCATCTGCATTTTCTAAAATCATTGCAAAATCCAATATATTTTCTGATATGTCATTTCTAATAACCAGCTTATCTCCAACTTCAGGCCTGGGAATATTAAATCCGCGGGCCGGGTCATCATGAACAAAAATATATGGTTTGTTGTGTGGATTCAATTTTTTATATACGCGAACTTGCTCTTTTTCATTCCTAATAAATTTAAAATGAGACCACCTAACTGATCTCGGCACTTCTGCCATATCGTAAAAAATATAACTTGGAGACCCCACTTTTGAGGTTAAGCTGCGTGGATAATCTTCAAATCCCAATCTAAGATATACCCATGAATCAAAAAGATTATCAAGATATCTTTTTACATAGCTAGTTTCATGTGGCCCCGAAGGATTTGGCAAATCCAAAGAAACAACATCTATCTTATCATTATCTGAAAAGAGTCTATTTATTGTTTCACTGTATCTGGATTTACAAAACACAACAACTTCTTCAAAGCCAATATCTGATATTGCATACCTCACTAGTCCACTTAAATGTAGATGATCGCCCAGGCCCATATGATGTTGAATCGCTATTTTTTTTGAACTATATTTTGTTTTTTTTTTAAATTTTTTAATTTGATGGTGCATTATATTTTTTTGTTTATTGAATTTTTGAGTACTCTAATGTGTTCTTCTACTGTTATATCATTTTCATCAAAAACCTGGCCGACAAATTCGAGGCCGGCTCTCCTCGTGGGGAAAGGGGCTTTTTCAAAAAACTCATCATTAACATGAGATGAATATGCAATCCTTGGAATGACTACTTCTCTTAAAAAGTTTTGATCAACTTTGTCACACCGATATTTTCTGCCTAGTTCATTTAACATGTTATCCCTCAATCCTGTGAATAGCTGAAAATGTAAATTCTCCCGGGACAAAATCGTATGCATGTTTTCCTGCGCCATCGTGAAGAACTATCTCATACCCGATATCAGCAAACTGTTCTGGCACTAACGACTCTACATGTCTCTCATATGGATTGCCATATATCTCATCTTGTGGGCATACGCCGATCGGTGCCTGATATATTACAAACTTATTTGCCTTCTTCTCTATTTCTTTTCTTACTTCTAAGAATTCATTCCAGTATATATGCTCCGGACCATGGAGCCAGACAATTGCATCCCATGTTTCATTTAAGTTAGCAATGTTTCTAACATCCATTTCATGAATATTATCGGCTGTCTGCTTTTTACGCATATCTTCACAATTTGGACCGTATGCCTCTAACACTGAGAATGTCCCACCCAGTGACCAAGTAAGGTCTCTAAATGACTTATCGGAATCATACCTGAACCCTATGTTTAAGACACTTTTGACACCGCCTTCTCTTAATTGATCTAATATAAACTTTGTTTGACCATTCATTACTTTAATGCCTCCTGTAATACTTTCAAGTGTTCCTCAACCGTTTCTTCGTTCTCATCAAATACTTGCCCTATAAATTCTAATCCGTTTCTCTCAGTTGGAAAAGGTGACTTGGCAAAAAATTCATCATGCACACATAATGAATATGCTATCCTTGGTATGATAACTTCTCTCAAGAAATTCTGGTCAACCTGCCAGAAGTCCTCTTTTTTATATGCAGCCATCAAATGATTAATGTCTTGTAGAATAGGCTTTCTAGCTCCCCACATTCCCCCTAGAATCTGAGCATTGTGCCATGGGTGATCTCTCATAATATGAAATAGCTTATCGCTAGCTAGCCATTCATCAACAGCCGCTTTCTCTCGTAGTGTTAATCTGGAGTCTGTGTCTCTTGATAGCATGACCTCTACCTCCGGATCTGCTATAGCTGAAAATCGCCAGAACATCCCAGACCAATCCCCGGGTTCCTTCATCATTATAACTTCGGCGTCGGTGGCGATTAACTGATCTATAATATCAGGTGGCACCGATGTCCCACAATAAAATCTAGCCAACCAACCTGGATATATTTCTTTAGCCAATTCTGCATTCTTAATAGCGCCATAAGTATATTTTTTTAACGTGCCCCAAAGACTAAAACTTATTATTTTGTTCATTTTTTAATATTCACTATTTTCTGTATATTCAAAATTATATTCAAAAATTTCGAAATCTTTATGATAAAGTTCTTGTATACGAGCAATTTGAGAAGATGTTAAAAATAATAAGTTATTTACTCTCTTATTATTATTAAATTGCGGCCTTATATCTAATAAGGATGATAAATTTTCGATTTCAAAGAGTTTAAATATTTTAGTTTTTACTTGATAATCTTTGTCACAAACATACTGGGCTTGTGGTAAAAAATGATACTTGCACTCAGTTAATTCTTCGGCCATATTTAGATAATTAAAATTTCTTCTCTTCGTGTTAATTCCCGAATGAGGATAATATTCTAATTCACATTTTTCCACCTCGGAAAGAAATAAATCAAAATTTCCAAAGCGTGAGGGCCCTCCATGATGTTTGTATAAAGAGATTATTCTGTCATATGGATTCCTGACCACACTAAAAAATTCCAGATCAGGATATACAAGGCCTTCGTGTATAAAGTCTTGAATTTCCAAATAAGTCAGATGTTGAAGAGTATAAAAATTATTTTTAGTTTTCTCGTAAAGACCAAATAAATTATTTAATGATGCCTGTGGCCAATTATTTCTTATCCCATATTTATGACAAATAAGATTTTCCAAATACGTACCTGATGTTCTTGGAATATGAATAAAACACTTTTTTGTTTTATCGGGCGTGGAAATGATCATTTATCAGCACTCTCTATTAAAATACTCTTTAAATTTATTAACATTACTTTGTCCAAAAATATCCGTATATTTCCAAAATACCCCTTTCTCTTCCTTAAATTTTGCCGCATACTTTTCCGCATTAGTCGTAAGGCCCTGGGGATTCATATAATATAAACCGTATATCCCATTTAGCATATGAAATTTTGATCCGTTTGCCACTGCTCTCAACCACATATCCCAGTCACCTGCATATTTAGACGTACTATCAAAATATCCAATATTATCATGCATAGATCTTCGCCAAATAGGCATGCAGCCAGGTAGACACTTTATCATTGCTTCGGGGGAGAATTCAACTGTTGAATATGTTTCTCCACCAGAAGAATTATTTATATAGCTTTCATGATCTTTTTTAGTTAGATAACATTCCGAATAAACCAAATCAACATCTGGATTATTCATAAGTTTCGTAGCTAGTATCTCAACATGCTGTTTTGATCTTCTATCATCTAAATTTGCGTTAGATATAAATTCTCCCGATGATTTTTCTATGGCCAAGTTCCAGCAGCCATAGATTCCTGGGTCTTTATCTAATTTTTCGTATATAATGTTCGAATACTCTTCCATATATTTTTCTATAACTTCTGACTCGTTCCCAGGAGAGTTAGCGTTAATTATAATCAATTCACATTTTTCAAATACGCTTTGTGACGTTATATTTTCCATGAAAGCTTCAATATGATCATCTCCTTTGTACAGAGACGCAATCAAAGAAATCTTTGGTATAGGCACTTCATTTAAAGATCTTGTTATTTTTTCACTCTCGAATACGTGTTCGACAGCACTTGTTATTTCAGATCTTCTCTTGCGCATATAATCAATTAGCTTCTTACCTTTAAGCTTAAACCATGGCTCTCTTGCTGCGCCGACTCTAGAATTTATATGTACCTCAACATTGAGCATCCGCGCTTCTACAGATACTCTAGATAGGGTTTCTGGTGTTTGCGGGAAAAAAGCAAACTTCTTATTACTCGATAATTGTTCTAAAAAATTATAATAATCTGAAGATTCTATTAACTGATATTCTTCTTCCCTGGATTCACAATATCTGACTGCACCAGACGTATTTTTATGTGAAATTGAAGACTCCATCACTGAAAAACGATCTTTTTTAGGTTTTTTAGACAGCTTTTCAAGCAAATCAAGGGTTTCGGTCGACCATATGTTACCGCTTAGATTCTTAATATTTTCTATATTAAGATTCTTATTTACGATTTCTGCATGTAAATCGCTTTGGCAAAAAACCGAAATTGCATTTTTATAGAAGTTTTCGTTGATTAATTGGTTTTTAGGTACTTTATAATTACGATATAACGCCGGATTTCTAGATTTTATATATTTGTGGTCATGTTCATATATAATATATTTTAATTTTTGTATTTTTTGTATAAATGCAGGATTTAATTGTACAAAATTAGCAATTATAAAACTAGATTCGCAGTTGTCTTCTAAGAATTCATATGTTACATCAACTGATTTCTTCTCTTTAACTTCATGGCCTTCATCTCTCAAAGATTCAATTAAATATTGATTATTGAGTTCGCCGCCCCCACAGATTTCGTTAGAAAAGAAATCAGCTATGAAAACAAATCTCATGAAAAGATTTCAACTGTTTCTTCAAGATTTAAATTATCCTCTTCTACAAAATCACAAACTGATGATGTGTATTTTTCATATTGCTTTTCTTCAGTAAATTCTTCGCAAATCCACTTTTGAAGTTCGTTAGCTCTCTTTCTAAACCGACCATAATCATTAAAAATATCTTCTAGTGCCATTTTTAAAGAACCATCCTCAGGCACTGCCCATTTAGAATCTGCCTGAATAACTCCTTCCCAAACAGATGATTTGTCAACCGGCTGTAGTGTGTAACCAACTCTAGAGAACATTGGTTTATTTTTAATATTGCCTTTTTTATCTTCTTTCGGCATATAAAGAAAATCTAAATGTCCACTCCAGTCAGGAGCAATAACTGGCATACCATAGTATGCAGACTCAAACAATGGTAAGCCAAAACCTTCACCGTGTGTTGTAGTTGCATATGCTTTAATTTTTGGATGAGTATACAAGCCGGCCATTTCTTCATCAGTCATGTAACCATGCAAAATATAAATTTTACACTTTCTTTCCGGAAAATTATTCAAAAACATTTTAACATTGCGAAATACATGAGTACGGTCGACTAAAGAGTTTTTAGCTATATTGAGTTTGAGTACCAAGCCAACATTTTCCTCATCTTTAAACTGTTCAATAAAACACTTTATTAATTGCTGAACATTTTTTCTAGGACTCCATTGAGCTATACTCAAAAAATTAAAATCAGTTGTTAGGTCCAAATCTATTTTAGCAGGTTCAAACTTTCGCGCAGGATAATGTACAACTTCTATTGGAATTTCACACTTAGCTTCAAAAGTTTGACCATTATTCGGATGTTGAGCTTGATATTTTGTGTTTGCATACGACCATTTAGAGTGCTCAGAAATAGTTATAATCTTGTCCATTAAAAATGATTTTTCAATCCATTGTGGAGCTACTTTTGTTGTTTCGATGCCTGCTGTTACACCAATATTTATAGGAGCTATTTTTTCCCACTCATTAGGTATGGTAACCTGCAGAGACATATCAAACTGGCCCTTCTGGCCAATATAATTTAAAGTTTTTTGTAAAGTTTCATCAATCCACTCTCTTTCTTCTGTTTCTTCCCACAGCCAACTACATTGACCCCAATTAATAGCTTGCAAATAGATATCGAATATGTCTTCTCGCGTTCGCAATGCTCTCATAACAGTGCGTGTGTGGTGGCCATAACCAGATTGAGTTAATAGTGGGCCTCTTAAAAGTACTTTCTTGCGCATTTTAAACCTCTGTAAATTCCCAAGTTTTGTAATGTTTCCTGGTTTCCCAAGACCCATATTTTTCATGTACATTTTGCAAAATTTTATCCCATTCCTCATGATAAGTTTTAAAATTATAATTATTTACAACATGCTCACGGCCTTTAAGACCTAGTTCACGGCGCTGAGAGCGACTTAATTCATATATTTTTAACAAAGCATTGACAAAATCATCTTTTCCGATTCGATCTTCATAAATATATGGAATTTCTTGTGAACCTATAACAGCTTTGGAGTTCGGCTCAATCCCAATACCAAACCATTCTTCACCATCTGTTACCTGTTCTTGAAGGCCGCCGGTCATATTAACAATAATAGGAGTACCGCAAGAAAGAGATTCTAATGTAGCTAAACCGAAGCCTTCGGCATCTGAGATATTAACCGTAACATCAGTCAT
>Ga0098047_10000936_pt1 | contig 11834 bp, 16 predicted proteins | sample 12_taG_FD_92585 | JGI IMG/M metagenome (GOLD analysis project Ga0098047, IMG submission 92585) | Marine viral communities from the Subarctic Pacific Ocean - 12_ETSP_OMZ_AT15267 metaG | ecosystem: Environmental > Aquatic > Marine > Oceanic | place: Subarctic Pacific Ocean | collected 2015-01-16 | reverse complement strand
TATCAGAATGTCTCCATATGCCTAGCCATGGTACCGATATACTTAAATTATTTCCTTCTACTGGGTTAGACCGTTTCGGTTTTGCAGATGGAGATACTATACGTATGTCTAGCAGTGAGATTAAGAAAGCTGCAAAGTCCGTCGGACTACCCTTTACCAAATTAGACCCTATCCTTATGGGATTAGTAATGACAGGGTTCTTAGAAATGGATGAAGATAAGGGTAAAAAATTATATTACAAGAGTCCTCTGATAGAGGAACCTGTAGCAAAGATAAACTGGAGTGATTTAGTTGAAGAAACAAAAAAGTTTATGGCAAAAAACTGGCCTTCCGTGGCTAGCGAATACATTGGTCGCTTTTGTAGCGATATTGAAATTGTTGACCCGTTTACTGGGGACAACCTTAGGCTGGGTGAGAGAGCAAAGAGAGTAGTGGATGTTGAACCAAAAGCTACTGAACCTTTTAAGACATATAAGGACTCGCAGATAAAAGACTTCGAGGCCTTTATGTTAAATGCTGAAGGAGACTATAATGAAAAAGAAATCAAAAGAATTAAAGCCCACTATAAGAAGGGCTAGACTACCTAAAAGAGGAGAGCAGCTCGCTGTAGTAAGAGAAATGAGTGGAGGCTCTCGTATGTTAGCCATGTGTAATGATGGTTTCATGCGAATGGTAAGGATAGGTGGAAAATTTAAAAGACGTATGTGGTGTAGAGAGAACGACCTTATCATTATAAAACCTTGGGTAGTTCAGAGTGAAGGGAAGTGTGACCTAGTATATAGGTATCTTCCCGCAGAAAGAAATTGGTTGAAGAGAAACAATAAGATACCAGAGGAGTTAGATATATGGTAGAAGGATGGGAAGCGACCTACACACAATTTACTAGAGATACTGCACAGTATCCTAGCGATGTAGAGATGGAATACCTAATGATAGGTTTAGCAAATGAAGTAGGAGAGGTGTTGGGAAAATATAAGAAACACCTGAGAGGAGATACGATGGTCTTACAAGACTTTCGAGATGGTTTAATAGATGAGTTAGGAGATGTTATGTGGTACTTCGCACGTATATGTGATACACTAGATATTAAGATGTATGAAGTAATGGAAAGAAACGTTAAGAAGCTTACACGCCGATTAAACGAAGGAACCATAAAGGGAGAAGGAGACACGAGATGAAGTGTATATATTGTAATATAGAAAGAGAAGAATCATACTTAGGAGGAGGTTTACGTATGTATAAATGCCCTAAGTGTGGTAGTAGAATGGAAGTAAACAATGTTGATGGGAGTTGGACTGAAGAATGAAAATACCTCTTATAGCTACTATCAATCATAGAACTATTGACCTTAGAAATAAAAAACTTAAGGTTAAAATATACAGGAACAGCGATACAGAAGCTGTGAGAAGCCCTTATACCCCTTATTATTATATAGAATCTCCTAAAGGTGAGACCTATAATACGATTGCTAGTGATAAACAGGTTAAACTCACTAAGCATACTTATCTTCCTATGAAGGACACAGTGCCTCCACAGGCGCTCTATGATGGTGGAAGAGAAGCCCTACTTGAGCGACTCTTAATCGAACACCCTGACTTTTTCAAGGCCTATCCAAATACAGATGACTTGAAAACGCTCGTCTTCGATATAGAAACGCACTCACCCGACGGAGGATTTCCCTTTGGGGAAAAGTATCCCGTCGTAGCTATAGGGATAGTAACTTCCACTGGAGAGCGAGATGTTCTCCTATGGGATGGTAAAGATGATAGAAAGGTATTACTAGACTTCGCAGCTTATATAGATAAATATGACCCTGACATAGTAGTGGGATGGAACTTAGTAGGTTATGATATACCTCAGATACTTCACAGGGCTAGACATCATGGACTTAAAGGGTATAAGAAGATACTTAACAGAGATAATTCTGATTGGGGTTGGGAAATTCCTAAAGACCAGAAAGATTTAAAGATGAATGCTGGTGGTAGGATTATTCTAGACTTACTCAGATGGGCTAGGTTAGACTACTCTTTATCAGGTATACCACGAGGACTGAAGAGCGTATCTAAGGCCTTTGGTTTAGAACCTATAGAGTTATCCTTTGATGGTAAGGTATTATTAGACTACTCTATGGATGAGATTAACGACTATGTATTATCTGATGTTGACTGTACAATGTTCATGTATAACCACTACTTTCCTCAGATACAGTATATTGCTGAGACATTAGGGACACCATTGGCAACATATGTCAATGCTCCAACCAGTTATATTACTAAAATTTTACAAGGACGAGCTTTATTTGAGCAAGATATATTAACGTTAGATAACAACAAAGAGCGCCACCCTGAGATATATAAAGCTGATAAAGGGAACTATCAAGCGGCCCACATAGAGTTATATCAGCCGGGATTTCACGCTAAGAACATAAAGGTGGACTTCAGTGCTTTCTATCCCTCTATCTCAATGGCGCTTAATCTAGGGCCTGATACCACAAAGATAGTAGGTTACGGCGAGTATAGTGAGAAGTTAGAAATGATAGATGATATACTTTACGTCCCTGATAACAAGGTAGGTAAAAGACTGATGGTTAAAATAGACAACTCCCAGAAGAGCTGCCTATATAAGATGTGTGCTGAATTTAAAGAAATGCGAAAGCCTTATAAACTTGGCACGTCGAAAGAGGATAAGAGCAGGTCTGACGCTCTAAAGATAATGGTAAATACTTTCTATGGAGCTAACGCAAATCCTTATATTAGTTACGGCGATATGGGCGCTGGTATCACTATTACATCAGTGGCACGCTGGTTACTTCTCTCAGCAGTATCAATCATCAAAGGGAGATATGGCGAAAGTTCTGTCGTATATGTACATACGGACGGGATTAATTGTAATGTTGACATTGATGTTGAGTGGTTGGTGAGAAGATTACGTCTACTACTAACCCATACAATACCCAAATGTGAGCCTGACCATATAGCTATGGACAAAGATTACTTCAAGGAAGGAGTATGGCTACAAGTAGGTAACTATGTATTACGTAACGAAGATGGAAGTCTTACACGGCACGGCAGTACCTTTAAAGCTACCTCAAGGTCTAAGTTTTATTTAAAGGTTTTAGAAAAGATAACTGAAGGAAGACTTAATAATACAATCACTCAATCCTTTATAGATGGAGTTTATGATTTAAAAGAATACGAACTATCTGACTTTGTTATGAGAAAGGGTATGGGACGTAGTAAAGACGCATATAAATCACAGACAGATTTAATATTAAAACTAATTGAACAAGGAGAAGGAATAGGAATAGAGCCTACAGAAGGTACTACATATTTCTATGTTAAAACAAAAGATGGATACAGGTTGGAAACCCTTGTAAAAAATATAGATGAAATAGATATGAGATACTATTGGGATACTATTAGTGGCCTTTTACAAAAGTTTGATTTAACTGGATGGGTTAAGAGGCGCCCTCCTATCACTCTATTAGATAAAAAACAAAGAGATTTAATGGAGTGGATATAATGGGGCAATCTTTATATAGGCGTGTGGTTGATTATATAGATAGGCTCGGTGTCTACATCGGTATGTACGGCATCTGTGGCCTAATAAAGAAGATGATAAAATGGATGAAAAGGACACTGGAAAGTTGGCTTCGTTTCTTAAAGATGCGGAAGTCAAAATTGTATGGCGAGAAGAAGGAAAGACAAAGGTTGGAAGAGGACTGATAAAGAATGACGACGAAAATTTTGTATACCTCACTGGCGAAAAAGGGACGGTTATTGTTAATAAAACGGATATCGTCGCTATCAAGCAATGAGGTGAGATGATGAGAGTAATGCCAATCTCAGATAGCCCGTGGGCACCCACTGGCTTTGGTACTAATACCAAAAATATAGCTTGTATTTTAGCGGCAGAAGGACATATAGTAGGATATGGTGGATGTCAAAATCCAAAACACGACCCTAATTATGAAGTGCCGTGGCCCCTTGGTCAAGAAGAGAAAAAGGTATCTATGGAGTTACTTCCAATGATGCATATGGGTCAAGAAAAATTTGGAGAAAAGTCCTTTGATACTTGGGAAAAGAATTTTAAGCCCGATGTCTGTCTAACTCATTTAGATATACAAATGTTTTCATGGTTAGTTCAAAGGAAAATACCTTCTCATGCTAACATTCCGTTGCGTGAGGAAAACAAATGGCTGACTACTAAACAAAGAGACACCATGTTTAAGAAAATGTGGAGAGATATAGTTAAAGGGCCAAAATGGAAAATAGCTTCTATTATACCTATAGATGGTCAACCCTCTATACCTCATTGGGCGGATGTGTTAAGAGAAGTAGATTATCCCATCGCTATGTCTCGCTACGGTGAAGAAGTAATGAAAGAAGATTTCGAGGCTCTAGGAGCTGGTTGGTTTGATAGATTAACTACCATTCCTCATGGTGTAGACTGTAACCTATTTAAACCATTACATAACCTCCCAAAACCTGATAACGCTTTTATAGTAGGTTGTGTAGCTCGTAATCAACATCGAAAAAATATCCCTCGTTTACTGAAATCGTTTAAACATTTTGTTGAAAAGGATAAATTAACCCCAAAAGATGCACGACTAATGCTGCATATGGACTGGAATGATTACATGGGTTGGAATATAGAGTATATGGCTGATTACTATAACTTAACTGACTATCTAATACCTCCTATGATGGGTAAATTAGATGAAGGTGGGGGAGTATCCGAAGAGAAAATGGTAGAGATATATAATACTATGGATGTCTTTGCGCTTCCTACGGCAGGAGAAGGTTTTGGTATTCCTACATTAGAAGCCATGGCTTGTGGTATACCTGTAATCATTACTAATTATACTTCTAGCTATGAACTGATAGGGGCAGAACACCCTGATGATGATATTCCTTTATTTCCTCTAGGCCGTAACGCTGAGAATGGAAGAGACCATCTGATAGATGAAGACTGGTCTGATAGGGGGTGTCTAGTACCATATAAAGATATGTGGTGGGACACACCTCAAAGAGCGGCCCCTCAACGTGCTATTGTTTCAGAGCCCGCTATGGCAGAAGCTATGTCTGTATATTACCATGACCGTAAAAAGGTATTAGAACATGGTAAAAATGCTAGGAAATATGCAGTAGAACATTATGATTGGAATGGAGTTATAGCTCAAAAATGGATTAATTTATTCCAAAAAATACAGAGAGAGGGAAATTTTAAATGAACTTAGTATTCAATATGGATGGTGTTATATGTTCTCCTCATGAGAATCCTAGCAACTGTAGACCTATAGAAAATATAATAGAATTTATGCAGTGGTTAAAAACAAATAATCACCATATCACTATATGGTGTGAGAGAGAATTAACAGCAGAAAATAAATATGTCACAGAACAATGGTTAGCTTTAGAACAAATACCTTATGATAGATTATTGTTCGATAAACCCCGTGAACCTGTGCATGTAATTGACCCTCCTTCACATGCTAAATATTATTTGCATAGTGGAGATAATGATATAGTGTCCATGCTTTTCGGAGAATGGATAGACCAAGCAAGAGCAGAATATAGGAAAGAAATGAAAAATGAAATCAAGAAATGAAGCAGGAATAGGAGCGGTTGGACCGCTAGTAAAAGTCACATGGAATGATGCGGCAGCACAGATTAAGGTATTCAGAATAAATGCCTTAGACCCAACAGAACATCTAGCAGTATGCGAAACTATTGGGGAACTGATAGTCGATGACCCAAAGGCTTTAATACTACTACAGCACTGGTCTGATACAGATGGTATCGACATATTGGCAATCCCTAAAGATTGGTGTCAGAATATTGAAATATTACAGGAAGTGAAAGAAGATAAATGTATTTTAGAGAGTTCGGAATCCCAGCAAGAATCGCAAGATGCTACGAAGTAGAAGACCTCAACAAACAAATAAAGAAGTATAACGGTAAAAAGAACTGTTATACTAGCGTATATGTTTTTGATGACCTTCAAGACAAAGCATCAGGAAAAACAAACTATGAATCAGCAATGGTTAATACTATATGGTTCGATTTTGACCATAACAAAGATGTTGATAAGTGTTTAAAAGATGTGCGTAAATTTATACGTCGTTTCTGTAATCCTCTAAAGATAACCCCACGTATATATTTAACAGGGGGGAAGGGGTTTCAGATGAATATAGATTTTCATTCGTCTGTCGATTTACCTGCACATTTAAAGCGCAAGGCTATACAGGAATATCTAAAACACCTCAAGAAAAAATATTATCTCAATACCTTAGATGATATATGTATTAATAACAGTGTGTCCTGTATGCGGCGTATAGTAAACACGGCTTATATATCAAAGATAGAAGGAACTCCCACGGGTGTATGGTGCACCCAATTTACAGTGGATGCTATCATGTCTAACAATATAGCGGCTATTTATGCAATGGCTATGGAAGATAATGGAGGAGTTCTTCCTCCAGTTAAAAGTAAGAAAGCACAACGAAACTTTGTAGAATTTGTATGTGATATGCTGGATATAAAACATACAGTTTCTTATGGAATAGATTACCTACTAAATAAAATAGAAGAGAACGTAGGCTCTATTAGTCTAGTCCCTACTAAGAGTAGTGAATATATAATGCCCCCTAGAGAGTGCGTATTAAAGCTAATAGAGCGTAATATAAAGCGTGGACATAGCTCCCACGAAGAGAATAACATTATAGCAATGGAACTTATTAACGCTGGATGGAGAGATAGAGATATTTCTTTTGTATTCAGAAGTGTGTATGATGAGGATGCCGGAGACTGGGGTTGGTATGAGAATGATATCAATAAAGCAGGGCATCATATTATAGCATTAAGGGCGAAAGCTATAAATAGGTATTCAAAGGATAAGCTAATAGCAATGGGCGTCTGCGATAAAAAATGCAGGTGTTCATAGGAGAGAAAAGATGGCGACAGTAAAGCAAATGGACAAAAGAATAGCAAAGATGGAAGACTGGCTGAAAGGATTTGAAAAGAGTACAGGTGCAACAACCACTATGGACAATATGAATTGGTTAGTGGGACAGTTGAGGGCTCTAGGCGGAAGGATGCAGGAAATGGAACAGCAGATGCAAATGATGGACCAACAGTTGGGCCAGAATCATCAAGCCGTAGACCAATTCCTAAATGAGAACGACCTCGTAATGGACTGGAAAATCTTCATAGAAGAAAAACAAAAGGAGGCAGAAAATGCCGTTCAAGAGTCAGAGACAAAGAAAATGGATGTACAAGAACAAGCCAAAGATGGCGAAGAAGTGGGAAGCGGAGACCCCGAAGGGGACGAAGCTACCGACGAAAGTTAAGAGTAGTAAAAATGGCCAAAGACAAAAAAGAAAAAGCCGAAGAAAAGGAAGTAAGTAAGGAAGAAGTTCTAGAAGAAATACTAGAAGAGACTCCTGAAGCCGAAGTAGTGGGGGAAGAGACATCTGATATACAAAATATTGGTGGAGCTCTTTATAGAGTAGTTGTGGACGACGACGGTACACACTACGTACCTCTCTGATGGTTTTATTCCTATTATCTTCTCGAGCCACTTGTTGTAGCAAGTGCAATAAATTAAAAGACTTATGTAAATGCGCTAAACGCGTATTAGTAGATTACAAATGAAACAAAAATGGAAAGACTGGATAGGGGAATTGAAGTCCCAGAAACTGAGTGCTTATAATCAAGATGGTTGGTCCCAGACTGGGATTGATAAAATGATAAAAGATACTGAATTTTTACACGAAGAACAAACTGTAGTTATTACTGGTGGTGCAGGATTTATAGGACATCATCTAGTAGAACATATATTAAAAAATACAGCTTGGGATATAATTATTATAGATAAATTAAACTATGCAAGCAGTGGTTTTAAAAGGTTAAGAGATATAGAAGCCCTTTTTAATACAAGAGTAACTATGTTCACTCATGATTTTAGTAATCCTATGCCTGATGGTATGAAAGAAGAAATAGGAACTCAGATAGATTTTATACTTCATTTAGGAGCTGAGACTCATGTGGATAATAGTATAGATGACCCGTTACCCTTTGTTATGAGTAATGTATTGGGTACCATGAATATGCTAGAGTTTGCGAAAACTCTTCCTTCTTTAAAATGGTTCCTTTACTTTAGTACTGACGAAGTATTTGGTAATGCCCCTGATGGAGAAGATTATTATGAATGGGATAGATATGATAGCGGCAACCCTTACAGTGCTACCAAAGCTGGAGGAGAAGAACTATGTTTAGCTTATGCTAATACCTATGGTCTGCCTGTGTTAATATCTCATTGTATGAATGTGTTCGGAGAGAGACAACACTTTGAGAAATATATACCTATGGTAATGAGTTCTATACTTGAAGATAAGGAACTTAAAGTTCATAGCTACCCTGATGGAAAAAGAGCGGGTAGTAGATTCTATATACACGCACGGAACGTAGCCGCAGCAACTCTTTTTATACTACAGAATGGTGAACAAAGAGAGAAATATAATATTACAGGGCAGAAAGAACTAGACAATCTAGAGATAGCTGTGTTGATAAGTAAATGTATGAAGATGCCTCTTAAACATAAGATGGTAGATTTCCATAGTAAGCGCCCCGGTCACGACTTAAGATATGCTTTAAGTGGTGATAAAATGAGAGATATGGGATGGGAGTGTCCTGTGGATTTTGAAGAGAGTATGAAGAAAATGGTTCAATGGTCAATGGAACATAAGGAATGGATATTAGAGGAAGATACTACGTAGAATTAAGATATGGATATCATATTGAAGCGGAAGGAAGTGAAGACGCTAAGGAGAAGGTGAGAAAATTATTACCCTCCATTGGTATATTTGCTCCTTATAACCTCACCCCTACAGTATCAGGAGAAGACATATATAGTATATATACCCCTGTCGTAACAGAAGGAGAAAAGAAAGAATGGAAAAGAAAAAAATTAAATTGGAAGGAGTAACCTTATTAGCTACATGTGCCTTATGGGGAGATGTAGAAAAGAAAGCTACAGAACATCATAAAAAATTAGTAAGAGCTTTAGATGTGTGTAAAGAGTATTGTGAATTTGAAGATATAAAGGTCTTGAGTGATAGACCTATAGCTGGGTGCGAAACTATACTCATACCTAAAATCAAAAACCGTCAAGAGTTAAGTAAGTTTATGATAAAAGAATACTACAAACATGTAGATAAGGGTACTCATATGTTAACAGTTCATGCAGATGGTTTTATTTTAAACCCAGATGCTTGGACAGAGGACTATCTTAAATATGATTGGGTATCTGCTCCTTCTCCGTGGACTGAATATTCCTGTGTTAATGGAGGATTTGCCTTAAGAAGTGTAGAATTAATGAAGCATGTAGCTACACATAAACATGACTGGTATCATCCTGAAGACTTTGTTATTGCAATAGAAAGAAAGGAGGAACTAGAAGAAGCAGGATTCAAATTTGCCCCACGTGAATTAGCAGAAAAATTTAGTCGTGAGAAAAATGCTAGATATAATGAAGCATGGGAGGGAGAGTTTGGTTTTCATGATATAACTAAAACAGATATATCTAAATGGAAAGCTCCTGATTTTTTTAGATTAGATTGGGAAGAATGGACTCAGCAAATGCAAGCCCCCAATAAGAAACAACATCCTTATCCTCCAGTACGAGAGGCGCACGTATATGACTAAGACCATTCCTTTATTTCAAGTAGCCATGTCAAAGGATGCAGTAGAAACTGCTTCCTATGTCTTAGGGAGTGGATATGTTTCTCAAGGACCTATGGTTGAAGAGTTTGAAAAAAGACTTCAGAATAGATTAGATACTCCTCATCTAGTTACTACCAACAGTGCTACATCGGCGGAACATTTGATATTACATATGATGAGAAAAAATATACCTCCTGCTAAAAATGAAATTTTAGCCACTCCTTTAACATGTACAGCTACTAACTGGCCTATACTAGCTAATGGATATGATATTAAATGGGTAGATATAGACCCGAAAACTTTAAATATATGTTTAGATGACCTTGAGAAAAAGATAACTCATAAAACCGCAGGTATTATGTTTGTTCATTGGGGAGGGACCCCAGTTTCTCTAGACAGTTTAGATGATATACTTAATAAAAAAGAGGACCAACTAGGTTATAGGCCCTTTGTTATAGAAGACTGTGCTCATGCTTTCGGGACAGAAACTCTGGAGAGACTAAGAGATAAACATAATAATTATAGAACATATAGCTTCCAAGCTATTAAACATCTATGTGCTGGAGACGGCGGCGCTCTCGTGCTTACCAATAAAGAAGAATATGAGAGAGCAAAGTTATTACGATGGTATGGTATTGACCGAGAAAATAATAGTAAAGACTTCAGGGTTGAAGATGACATTAAAGAATGGGGATTTAAATTCCATATGAATGATATAAACGCAGGTATCGGTATAGGTAATTTAAAAGAAATAGATAATATAATCTCTAAACATAAAAGTAATGCTGCCTTTTACCAGAAACATTTAAAAAATGTTAAGGGGGTTTCGCTATATAAATACAACCCTTATTCCTCCTACTGGATTTATACATTGTATGTGGAAAACCGAGCTGCTTTCATGAAACATATGGAAAAGAAAGGTATTATTGTTAGCCGTGTCCACGAAAGAAATGATAGACATTCCTGTGTAAACCAATATAAAACTAATCTTCCTAATTTGGATAAGGTTTGTGAAGGTATGATATGTATACCTGTTGGATGGTGGGTCACAGAGGAAGATAGAGAGTATATTGTCGGAGCCATTAAAGAGGGGTGGGGTAATGATTAGACTGATTAAGAAAGAAGATGTTAAATTTATCAATGAAGTGAGAAATGAATGCCGTGAATGGTTACATGATTCTTCGTTTTATACTTATGAAGAAGCTTTAGATTGGTTTGAAAAAAATAAGGATTTATTTTTTATATATGAATTAGAAGGAAAGCGTATAGGATATTTTAGAACCTCTAACTGGAAAGACGATAGTTGTTATATAGGGATGGACATCCACAAGGATTTTCGTGGTAAGAAGTTGTCTGTCCCAGCCTTCAAAGAATTTATGAAATTACTTAATCGAGATTATAATATAGGTAAATTTAAATTAGAGGTACTCACAAGTAATGATAGAGCACGCTCACTCTATAAGAAATTAGGATTTAAATTTGTTGCATGGTCTACTATATCTCATACGGAAGAAAAGTTAAGTATGGTGATGGAGAAAAGCTTTAAGTAGTATCTCGTATTAGGATAACAAACCGCAAAAGGAGTGGTCACATGTTCAAGAATGAAGTAGCAGAGTTCATATATAAAAGAACGTATTCGCGTTGGTTAGAAGAAGAAGGTCGCAGAGAAGATTGGCCCGAAACTATAGAAAGATTTATAACTTTTTTAATTTCAAAAAGAAAGGATATCCCTGAGAAAACAATTAACAAGATACGCAAGTATATGTTAGAGTTTGCTGTGATGCCTTCCATGAGATTTTTATGGGCTGCTGGACCTGCTGCTGAGTATGATAACACTTGTATATATAACTGCGCTTTTGCTAAGATAAATACCGTTGAAGCTTTTGCCGAGTGTCTTTACATCCTTATGTGTGGGACAGGTTTTGGTTTTTCAGTAGAGAAGGAAGAAGTGGATAAACTACCGGTAATACCGGAGATTAAATCGGGGCAGGCTCTAGAAAAAATACCTATCTTTGATTCCAAGGCTGGATGGGCTGACTCTGTAAAGATGCTCATGCAAAATCTTTATGACGGACAGAACATATATTTTGATTATTCTATAATTAGACC